>OJRC01000145.1_pt1 | contig 58574 bp, 56 predicted proteins | sample 1599081 | NCBI WGS metagenome assembly OJRC01 (sample SAMN03922519, study PRJEB24848) | human gut metagenome | isolation source: stool sample | host: Homo sapiens | place: Germany | collected 2010-02 | reverse complement strand
GCCAAGCACTTTGAAGGCTTGGCCGCCTTTTCCACCCATTCATCGGGACGGCGGGCAAGGCCGGGCGTAAACCCGTTCATTTCAGCCTTGACGGTTGCCTGCTGTCCTGCTATTCTTCCGGGAGCGTGGATACAGCTTCGGGACACTTTGTCCATAAGCTGGGGCGCAGGCAGGACGAGAGACAGGGGCTTCCTATACCTGCTGCCGTTCTCTGAAAACGGCCCGCTTTTTCGCCAATTCCCATTCGCAAAAATTCAGCCCGTTTTCCTGCCGGGACAAGCGGGAAGCATAAAGCACCGCCCCCCGTTTTCTTCGTCAGTCACGCCAGCCGGTATAACCGGTATAACACATTACACTTTGCAAGCAAAGTCGTGCGCCAAAAGGCCCCCCTTGGCACCCCGGTCCGTTTCACAGTCTGTGTGTAGTTCCTTGTAAACTGAACTACAAAAGGAATTCGGATTACCCCAAGAGAAAATGGACAAAAATGTGGTGTATCAAGGCGGGCGGTAAATGCAGTTGAAAATAACACGCATGCCCCTGCATTGTCTTTAGCATTTAGTCTGGCAAGGGAATTGCAGATTCGCTATTTGCCCTAATCCTATCGTGGGTTTTACTACCACATACAGGACAAAGTATCAGTATCCATTGAAAATCGTTAGATATATCAGCAGTTTTCATCAGCGGTGGCTCTCTTTCTTTTCAATGATGATAAACAAATAAGTCCTACTACTACCGAAACTAAAGCACCTGTCCCTCTTACAACCCATTCATTTATTGCGGTGTGTTCCAATATGCTACACATAAATGAGCCTGTTTTAGCAGATAAAAAGAGAATTGCTAAATCTATTAGAAACCGTGAATACTTTCCGTTTTTCACAGGCTGCCTCCTTAACCTTCCTCAATATCATCATTCAATTTCTTTTCCACTCTTTGCTGTCCTTTTTTATGACACAGATAAACAAACAGCAATACAGCCGAGATAAGAACGAATGAAGATATAAAAGTAATTGCTAACGCAGCAAGGAAATGCCAATCAAGCAAACCTGAATAATGTTCACCGTAGTTAGTGTAGTTTTCAACTCCGTTAATGGCAGTTATAATAATACTCGCGCCAAAAGCCCCCAATACACAAAGAGTTTTACTCCTTTTGGAAGTGTCCATCAGATTGTTGCCCGTCATTATGCTTCTTATCGCAACATATATTGCAGACAAAATAATAATGGTAAGTTCAGTAATGTAGTTTGTGTAATCGTATTTCATCACATATGCTTTAACCAAAACAGAGATGAAAAGCAGAAATACCATCACAAAATAGGCTTCGCCTAATATCTTGTTTTGCACTTGAATAATGCGTTCATCTTTTACCTTTTTGTTTTTCATTGTAGGTCCTCCCAAAATAAATCGTTCAAGGTTTTGTCAAGTGCATTGCAGATTGCAATGCAAAGCTTCAAGGTTGGGTTATAGTTTCCTGTTTCAATCAAACCGATAGTCTGTCTTGTAACACCAACAATGTTAGCCAAATCCTCTTGGCTCATATCTTTTTCAACTCGTGCGAGTTTTAACTTTTTATTCTTCATATCATAATCTTACCTCCCTTCGTTTGCGCCTTGATTATACACTATAATTTTCTAAATGTCAATTATATATTGCTTTAAGGCATATATAAAAGGCGACAGCCAATGAAATGCTGCCGCCTTCGCCTTATATAAATCAATTCAGCACACACTATCTCTGCGCCCTGTTCCGAATATTATTCATAGCATCAGCCCATGCCATTGACTGTTTTCTTTGAGCGGCTCCGCCACGCTCTCCCCGGCTTTCACAGTGCCGGGCCAAGGCGCTGTCTAAGTCGATAGCTCTATGGCTTCTGCACACCTGCTGAAGCGTGAAATGCGTTACATCTGCGGCACAGGGGGCGCACCGTCCTCCAGAAGGCGCAAAAATTCCTTTGCCGCGCCGGAAAGCTCCATAGCGCAAAGCCAGCAGGCGCCCACTGCGCGCGGCGGTATGGCCGGGCGAAGCCGTACAGGAAACACAGTGCCGTCCGCCAGTTCTTTGCCGCAGAACTCCTGCACCACGCACGCCAGCCCGAAGCCGATGGCGGCAAAGTCCGGCAGAAGGCCGTGGGCGCCCAGCTCTATCTGCGGCGAAAGCTGCACGCCGCAGCGCGCAAAAAACGAATCCACATAGCGGCGGCTGTTTGCCGCCTGCTCCAGCATGGCCAGCGGCTGGGCGGCCAGCTCAGCCGGGCTGAGCGTTTTCCCCTTCAGATGGGCGAAGGCGTGCCCTGCCACAAAAATATCGTGCACCTGCAAAATGGGCCGCACGCACAGCCGATCGTTTTCCACCGGCAGGTTCACCACCGCCATATCCAGCCTGCCGTCCAGCACCTTCTGCACCAGCTGTACCGAGGTGCGGTTCGTCACCTGCAGCTGCACGCCCGGGTGCAGCGTGCGGAACGCGCTGAGGAACGGAAGAAGGAATTCCTTGGTGATGGTGTCTGCCGCGCCCAGGCGCAGGGTGCCGGCCTCCAGGTTCTGCACGCGGGCAAGCTGCTGTTCGCCCGCCTCCAGCATGGCCAGCGCGGCCGAGGCATGGCGGTATAAAAGCTCGCCCTCGCGCGTCAGGCGCACGCCGCGCCGCCCGCGCACAAACAGTTTGGCCCCTGTCTGCATCTCCATGCGCTGCACGGCCTGCGAAACGGCCGGCTGGGTGAGAAACAGCCTGGCCGCCGCGCGCACAAAGCTGCCTTCGTCCGCCACCGCCACGAATACACGGTACAGCGAAAGGTCTGCCCTCATGTTCTCTGCCCCCTTTGCTCACAGTATACGGCATCTGAAATCACGCTCAATATAACATAAGAATTTCTTATTTCTACTATAATATATTTTAATTTTACTTATATCTATATTTGCATTATAATGAAAAGCGGCCCGGTGTGCAAGGGCCGTTTTGCCGTTTTCAAACTTCATTTCACCAGAAGGAGCAAACACATATGAGAACTGTCGGCACCACTTCCCGCGGCGTGCGCTGCCCTGTCATCCGTGAGGGTGACGACCTTGTCAAAATCGTCACCGACGCCGTGCTCGCCTGCGGCGAGGAACAGGCCATTGCGTTTCAGGATAAAGACATCGTGGCCGTCACAGAGGCCGTTGTGGCCCGCAGCCAGGGCAACTATGCCACCACCGATGCCATCGCAAAGGACTGCGCCGCCAAATTCGGCACCGACACGGTGGGCCTCACCTTCCCTATCCTCAGCCGCAACCGCATTGCCATCTGCCTGAAGGGCATTGCCAAAGCCTTCAAAAAGGCCTATATCCTGATGAGCTACCCCTCGGATGAAGTGGGCAACCACCTGTTCGACGAGGACCTTCTGGACGAAAAGGGCGTAAACCCCTGGAGCGACGTGCTGACCGAGGCGCGCTACCGCGAGCTGTTCGGTTATGAAAAGCACCCGTTCACAGGCGTGGACTATGTGGAATATTACGGCGAACTGTTCCGCAGCCAGGGCTGCGAGGCAGAGTTCATTTTCGCCAACGACGTGCGCGCCATCCTGCCCTATACAAAGAATGTGCTGTGCTGTGACATCCATACCCGCCACCGCTCGAAGCGCCGCCTTCTGGCCGCGGGCGCGGAAAAGGTTCTGCTGCTCAGCGATATCATGACGGCCCCGGTGGACGGCAGCGGCTATAACGAGCAGTTTGGCCTGCTTGGCTCGAACAAGGCCACGGAGGACAGTGTGAAGCTGTTCCCGCGCGATTGCCAGAGCTTTGTAGATTCCCTTGCCGCCGGCCTGCGCAAAGCTACCGGCAAGCAGATTGAGGCCATGATTTATGGCGACGGCGCCTTCAAAGACCCTGTGGGAAAAATTTGGGAGCTTGCCGACCCCGTGGTAAGCCCCGCTTATACAGCCGGGCTGGAGGGTCAGCCCAACGAGCTGAAGCTGAAATATCTGGCGGACAACGACTTCGCCTCACTCTCCGGCGATGAGCTGACAGCCGCCATCAAAGACAGCATCTCGCACAAAGATGCAGACCTGAAGGGCCAAATGGCCAGCCAGGGCACCACGCCCCGCCGCCTGACAGACCTTATCGGCAGCCTGTGCGACCTCACATCCGGCTCCGGCGACAAGGGCACGCCCATCATTTTCATTCAGGGTTACTTCGACAACTTTGCCAAAGAGGCAAAATGACACATTGCATGCAAACGCGCCGCTTAGGCGCGCTGACGCAAGGAGCCATCGGTTTTTGCGCCTGATGCACGTAAAAAAGCCCGGCAATCCTGACGGATTGCCGGGCTTTTTTAGACACTCTTCCTTCAAAACCGCCGGACTGAAACTGCCCGGTACCCCTGAAACGGCAGCTTTTGATGCAGAGCAGGGAGACTTTCCGCAGGCACCCTTTGTAGCTGTCAGGGAAATCTGAAGAAGCTGTGCGCAAAAATTGCTTTTCAGGTGCGATGGTTTCTTGTGCCGGCGCGCCTAAGCGGCGCGTTTTTCAAAAAAGGCCCCTGTTATATTTTATCTGCCCAAACAACATCATGCAAAGGCCCGCTGCAAATGAAGCAATGCCTGCGACCATGCCTGCAAACGAAAGCGCAGCCACACCAAGCACCGCAGAAACTGTTATTCCCGCACCAATCACGACCATCGCCTTGCCCATGATACCCGTATATGCTTTTTTGTCTTCCTGCCTTACCTTTCTGTAATGATAGCCGTGTATGACCTCAATTTTCCCTTTTTCCCACAATAAAAAGCCCAAATACAGAAACAGAAGGCTGCAGCCTTCCGCAATAAGGAAAAAATGATATTATCCATATTTTAGCCTCCCTTCAGCCCGTGCACAGGTCAGGCCCTTACAAAAGGCTGGCCGCGTGCAGCACCAGCGCCAGCGCGCTGTGCACACTGGCTTCGCCCCAGCCTCTGTCGGAATGCCCGGCGGCGGCAAGGCTGTCGGCCGTGTACAGAAGCTGGGCAAACTGCACGCCATGAAACCCGGCGCATGCGGCCAGGGCGGCACATTCCATCTCCACCACGGCGCAGCCTTCCTGCCGCCGGTAGGCCACAAGGCCGGGCGTCTCGCGGAAAAAGCCGTCTGTCGTCCATGTGCGGCAGCGGCGCACAGGCACGCCGAAGCGCCCGGCCGCCTGTTCCAGCGCGCGCAGGGCCGTCTCGTCCGTCTGCACCCAGCGCGCGGGCGGCAGATAGCAATAGCTCGTCCCCTCCGCACGCAGCGCGTGCGTGGGCAGAAGAAAGGCATTTTCCGGCAAATCTTCCAGCGCGCCGCAGCTTCCGCCCGCCAGAATACGCGTGCACCCGCAGGCAATGAGAAAATCCATGAACTGCGCCGCAGCACAAGCGCCCAGCGGTGCGGCCGCAAGGCATATATCCACGCCGTTCACCGGCACACGGTAGACGGTGAACTCTTTGGTAATGGTCTCGAACCGCCCCAGCTCCTCACAGGGGTGCCCGATGTGGTGCGCCGCATACAGCTTGTCTGCCCGAAGCCCGCTTGCAAATTCCTCCACGCCCTGCCGGTGAAAAAACAGCACCGCGCGCGGCGGAAAGCGGTAGCCCTCGTTCCGGTTCGGCTTCACCATCACCTCGCGGGAATCGTCATATTCCAGCACAGGCCATTCATGTTTTTGTATCACATTCCATCCTCCTCACAGGGCGGCGCGCTGCCGTAATCGTCCAAAAAGCTGTATGTGCAGCCCCTGTGCGTCCAGCCGGGCAGAACGTTCAGGTTCACATTGTGCAGGCTGTGGAACACATTCACATCCCCCTGCGGGTTCATGGCGCGGATAGCCGCCACCAGTGCCTTTGTTTTCGCACGCGCGCCGTGCGGGGCATCTTCTCCGCGCCTTTCCGCCTCTTCCGTAAAGCGGCAGGCACAGCGCAGAAACGAGAGGCCGTTATAGCGCTGCCAGGCGACGATATCCGCCTCTCGCACAAGGTACAGCGGGCGGATGAGCTCCATGCCCGGATAATTGGTGCTGTGCAGCTTCGGCATCATGGTGCGAAGCTCTGCCCCCCATACCATGCTCATCAGCGTGGTTTCTATCACATCGTCAAAATGGTGCCCCAGCGCTATTTTGTTGCAGCCCAAGGCCTGCGCATTTTTATAAAGATGCCCGCGGCGCATGCGCGCGCACAGATAACACGGGTTTTTGTCCACGTTTGCCACGCTGTCGAAGATATCCGTGCAAAAAATATGCAGCGGCAGGCCCAGCGCCGCGGCGTTGCGCTCGATAAGGGCACGGTTCTCCGGCAGGTAGCCGGGGTCCATACACAGGTACTCTGCCTCAAAAGGCACATCACTCACGCGCTGCAAATGCTGGATGCATTTTGCAAGAAGAAAGCTGTCCTTCCCGCCGGAGATGCAAACAGCCACCCGGTCGCCTGCATTCACAAGGGCATAGTCCTTGCACGCGCCGATAAAACGGTGCCAGATCGGCTTTTTATATTTTTTGATAATACTGCGCGTCACAGCCGCATCCTGCGCGCAGGCCGCACCGCCCGCCTCAGTCATGCAGCGCCAGTGTGGCCAGCACACCGCCGTCCAGGTCTTTCAGGGTGAACACGCGGTTCTCATACACCATATAGCCGCGCACGCCGTCCCCTTTCGGAATGGATACGCTGCCGGGGTTCAGAAAATAATAGGCCCCTTTGTCCTGCGCCGCGCGCACATGGGTATGCCCATGGATGAGAATGTCGCCCGCCTCCAGCGGCGGAAGGTTCGCTTCGTTCCAAATGTGGCCATGCGTGATGAACGCCATGCGCCCGTCCAGCAGAAGCGGGAAATATTCCGCCATTACAGGGAACTCCAGCATCATCTGGTCCACCTCGGCCTCACAGTTGCCGCGCACACACAGAGGCCGCGGGCGCAGCGCATTCAGCATCGCAGCCACCTCTTTTGGGGCGTAGCCGTCCGGCAGTTCGTTGCGCGGGCCATGGTACAGAATATCCCCCAAAAGTACAAGGCGCTGCGGCGCCTCATCTTTCAGGCGGGCCAGCAGTTTTTCTGCATACAGCGCCGAGCCGTGGATATCGCTTGCAAACATCAGCTTCACGGAAATTCCCCTCTCCTGTCTTTTCCATATCCTTGTGCAGGGCGCGGCAGCCGCCCCCTGCATATGGATACTATATCAAATCGGCACCGTTTTTTCAACAAAACACCCCCGGCGCCCTGCTGGGCCGGGGGCTTGCATACCATGCCGCATACGGCGCGGCATATCAGTCAAATTCCGGGTTGAAGGCATAGAAATTTCGGGAATTCAGCGTTTCCTTGATGCGCTCCAGCGCTTCGCCAAAGCGCTGGAAATGCACAATTTCGCGCTCGCGCAGAAAGCGGATGGGGCGTATCACATCCGGGTCGTCCACCAAACGCAGAATATTGTCATAAGTGGTGCGCGCTTTCTGCTCTGCGGCCATATCCTCGCACAGGTCTGTGATGGCATCGCCCTTCGAGGCAAAGCACACTGAGGTAAAGGGCTCACCGCTGGCGGCCTGCGGCCAGATGCCGGTGGTGTGGTCGACAAAATAGGCGTCGAACCCCTGCTTTTTGATTTCCTCTACCGTGAGCCCCTTTGTCAGCTGGTACACAATGGCGCTCACCATCTCCAGATGGGCCAGCTCCTCTGTCCCTATGTCTGTCAGCAGGCCGGCCACGCGCCTGTCCTTCATGGTATAGCGCTGGGAGAGATAGCGCATGGAGGCGCCCAGCTCGCCGTCCGGCCCGCCGTACTGGCTGATAATCACTTTTGCCGCAGCTGCATTCGGCTTTTTGATATGGATGGGAAATTGCAGCCGTTTTTCATAGCTCCACATAATTCACGCCTCCGTTTCCCAGGGCCACGGGCCCTGCACCCAGTTCCAAGCGTTTTTTCCGCCTGCGCTGTAAAAATCCACCGGGCCCACGACCGCCTCGTACGCCTTTACAGCGGCATCGCGCTGTACACGCAGCTCCCGATATGCCTTCAGCGCACAGGTATTCGTGGGGTGGGTGTCCAGAAACAGGCGAACCTCATCCATGGCAAAGCTCAAGGCTTCCAAATCGCCGCGCACATTCTCACACATGGCGTTCGCCTCCTTCCCACGGGCAGAACGGCAGGTCCAGCGCCTGAAACAGGGTGCCGCGCTGCAGCGCCTTTTCCAGCGGATACAGCTTTTCAAAGCGCTGCATGGGCACAGTGGCAATGGCAAGCGGCAGTTGATTCATTTCATTCATGCTGCAAAACTCCTTTCTTTCTTCTAGCATACAGAGGGGGGCAGGTCCCCTCTGCCGTATGTTATTCGCCAGCAGAGGGGTGCGCTACCGGCACCGCACAGTCTAAGCCGGGCACGGGCGTTCAAATGTTTTCTTTGGGCCTGCCAAACGCTTTGGAAACAAAAAAAGGCGCCCGAAAATTTTTTCGGGCGCCCTGGCCAGCACTGGGCAAAAACGGTTATTTTCTGCCTGGTGCAGCCTCTGTGCATCGCTTTTTTATTGTTCTTTATCCTGCCGCTCCTGCTTCGGCGCGCCGGGCGCCTCGAACCAGAACAAACTGCCCCGGCCCACCTCGCTCTGTGCGCCAAAGGCAAAGCCGTGGCGCACCAGAATGGCCTTGCAGATCGAAAGCCCCAGCCCGGAGCCCTGCTTGCCCGCGTCTGCGCGCGAGCGGTAGTATTTGTCAAAGATATAGGGCAGGTCTTCCTTCGGGATGCCCGCGCCGTGGTCTTCCACCTCCACACGCGCGCCGCCGTCTTTCGGCAGCACACGCAGCGCAAGGTAGCCGTCCGCCCCCACATGGTGCATTGCATTGGCTAAAAAGTTGTGCACAACGCGGCTCAGAGCCTCCGGGTCTGCCATGATATCGCAGGGCGTATCCGCCTGCACAGTCAAATGGAATCCCGCCTTGGTGCAAGCATCCTCATAGCGCTCTGCCACTTCCTCGCAAAGCTGCGCAATGTCAAAGCGCACAGGCGCCAATTTTTCCGCGCCGCTGGACACCTTCGAAAGCTCCAGCACGCTGTTCACAAGGCCGGACAGGCGGTCGGTCTCGTCGATGATAACGTCCATCTGCGCGGTCCGCTTTTCGGCGTCGGCGCCGGTCAGGTCCCGCACCGTTTCGGCATAGCCTTTAATAAGCGTCAGCGGCGTGCGCAGGTCATGGCTGATGTTGGCGAGCAGGTCCCGCTGCAACTCGTTAGAACGCGCCACCTCCCGCGTCATGGTATTGAAATCCTGCGCAAGCACAGCCAATTCATCGTGCCCGCGCGGGGTGACACGCGCGGAATAATCCCCTTTTGCCACACGCCGCGCCGCACCTGAAAGCTCGGTGATGGGCCGGGCAAACCACCGGCTGAACAAAAAAGCCCCCAATATACCCGCACACAGTGTGACAGCTGCAATGACGGGAAGCTGCATGCTGATAACACCGCGCGCCTGCTCGATGCGCTCAAGGTCTGTAGAGACAATGACGCTGCCGCCGCCTGCAAGGCGCTGTCCCATCACCATCTGGCGCTGGGCGCTGGTCTGGTCCGTCAGAATAAAACGCACTTCGCCCTTCTGGCGCACGGAAGCGCGCAGCGCCTGGGCATATTCGCTGTTCCAAGCGGGCTCGCTTTTTTCTCCAAACGCCTGAAAGTAAGAGGGGTGGATAAGGCATTCGCCTGTCTGAAGTGCATGGAAGTGCAGCACAAGACGGCCCGAGGCGTCCGCTACTTCAAAGCATTTTCCTGCCAGAAGTCCTGTGTTCTCCTCCAGCCCCTCCAAAAGGGCGGCATCGTCATAGCCCGCCTCGCCCGGCAGGCCCGCTTTGTCCAGCACAGTGCTGAAAGCGTTCAGCGTGCGCGTCAGCTCGCGCCGCACGCCCACTTCATAAAATGTACCCAGCGAGCGCACGCCCAAAAACCATACGAGTCCCAGCAGCACGGCCACCATCAGCACAATAAAGCCCATCAGTTTGGCGCGCATGCTCCAGCTCCTGGGCGGGCGCGGGCGCTTTGCCGCATGCTCCTTCTGCGGTGTCATACGCCTGCCTTCGGCTCAAATTTATAGCCCACGCCCCACACAGTGGTAATAAAATCGCGGTATTTGCCCAAATGGCCGCGCAGCATTTTCACATGGGTGTCCACCGTGCGGTCTTCCCCGAAATAGTCGTAATTCCACACCTGCTGCAAAATTTTTTCACGGCTGAGGGCAATGCCCTTGTGCGCGGCCAGAAACACCAGCAGGTCAAACTCCTTCGGCGTCAAGGCCACAGCCGCGCCGTCTATGGTGACGGTGTGGCTGGCCGTATCTATCACAAGGCCGCCGAAGGCAAAGCTTCCTGCGTTCTGGCCGTCGCGCCGCATGGTGCGCGCCAGCACGGCGCGCACACGGGCCACAAGCTCGCGCGGGGAAAACGGCTTTACCACATAGTCGTCTGCCCCTGCGCCAAGGCCCTCCAGCTTATCATACTCCTCGCCGCGCGCAGTGAGAATGATAACAGGCACGTCCAGCCCACGCAGGCGCATCTCCTTCAGGCATGTCATGCCGTCCATGAACGGCATCATCACGTCCAGTATTACAAGGTCTACACCGCCCGCAGCCACTGCAGCCAGCGCCGCCGCACCGTCCGACGCCTGGGTACACTGGTAGCCCTCATGCTCCAGATGCTCCTGAATCAATTCACGAATACGCGGCTCATCGTCCGCGATAAGTATTTTTGCCATGGCGAAACCCTCCCTGCTGCCGGTGTCCCGGCCGTTGTGTATCCAGGCAGAAAAGCAGCGCGCCGCACAGCTCGCCTGGTGCCCGGTGCACACGCCGTTTTTTTCCGCATCCTAATACTACCTGTTCGATATGTCTAAATTGTGAAAATGCACCCGATTTCCCCGAATTTGTAAAAGAAAATGCTTTACCCGGCCGCAATACGGCTGTACAATAGGGAGGCAAAGCGGTACCAGAGGGCTGCGGGCCCGGCGGCGCCGCACCTTGACAGGATGTGGGGGAACAGATATGGAGCTTTTGATATGGTGTATCGGCGTCCTATTGCTGCTGATATGGTTCTGCGTAAAGCCGGGGCGCCTTTCCGCCGCGCAGGCGGCGCCCTTTTACGGCGTGAACCATGCGCACCGCGGCCTGTATGCACAGGACCAAAGCGTGCCGGAAAACAGCCTGCCCGCCTTTGCCGCCGCCGCGGAAAAGGGCTATGGAATGGAGCTGGACATCCAGCTTTCCCTGGATGGCGAGGTGGTGGTGTTCCACGACGACACGCTGGCGCGCATGTGCGGCATAGGCGGGCGCGTGGACGCCTTTCCGCTGGCCCGCCTGCGCGAAATGCCGCTTGCCGGCACAGCCGAGCGCATGCCGCTTCTGACAGAGGTGTTCGATACCGTGGCAGGCAAGGCCCCCATCATTATCGAACTGAAAACAGGCCCGCGCAATGAAGAACTGTGCCGGAAGGGCCTTGCCCTGATGCGCGCTTATCAAAAGCAGTACGGCGGCGCCTTCTGTGTAGAAAGCTTCGACGCGCGCATCGTGGCCTGGTTTCGCAAAAACGCACCTGACATTCTGCGCGGCCAGCTCACCGATTCACCGCGCGCGCTTGGCTCCGGCCACCCTGTGCTGGATTTCATTGCGGGCAACCTGCTTTCCAATGTCATTGCGCGGCCCCAGTTTATCGCGCACGGGCCGGGCCGGAAGACGGCTCTGGCCCGCTTTGCCGAGGCCTGCGGTGCCATGTCTGTATATTGGACGGCCAGGCCCGGCGACGATGCCGCCGCACTGGAGGAGTATTACGATGCGGTGATTTTCGAGCATTATGCCCCGAAGCCCAAATATAAATGAGGCCGCGCGCATGAAGGTTATCATCTCACCCGCAAAAAATATGGTGGTGGACGCCGACACCCTGCCCCCGGCGGGCATGCCTGCCTTTCTGGCCGATGCGGAATATCTGGCAGGCGTGCTGCGTGAAATGCCGTATGAGGCGTTCCGCCGCGTGATGGGCTGTTCAGACGCGCTGGCAAAGCGCGCCTTTGAGCAGTATGCCCGCCTGCAGCTCGCGCGTGCGGCCACGCCGGCACTGCTGGCATACGACGGCATCCAGTACAAATACATGGCCCCGCAGGTGTTCGAAACGGGATATTTTGATTACGTGCAAAGGCATGTGCGCATCCTCTCCGGCCTGTACGGCGTGTTGCGCCCTCTGGACGCCGTGGCGCCGTACCGCCTTGAGATGCAGGCCAGGCTGTGCACGCCGCGCGGCAAAGACCTGTACGAATTCTGGGGCGAGCGTCTGGTGCGGCAGGTGCTGGAGGGAGAAAGCCTTCTGATAGACCTCGCCTCGGGCGAATATGCCCGCGCCGTGCGCCGCCATCTGCCGCCCGGCACCCGGTGCATCAAGTGCGTGTTCGGCCAGCTTTCCGGCGAAAAGGTGGTGGAAAAGGGCGTGTATGTAAAAATGGCCCGCGGCGCCATGGTGCGCTGGATGGCGGAAAACAGCGTGCACAGCCCCGCACAGCTAAGCGCCTTTTGCGAGCAGGGCTACCGCTTTTGCCCCGCCCGCTCCAGCGAAACGGAATATGTGTTTTTGAGGCCGATGCGCGGTGAAGCTCCCGGCCAGAAAACGATCGGATAATACAAAGGCCCATAACTCCTTTTTCAGGGGTTATGGGCCTTTGTGTTCAATTCAGGCGCCCTTAGTTCGACCGTTCACACAAGCGCGAATATTTACATATAAGAAATGCCATTCAAAGAGGGAGCTGATCGATGGCCAGCAAAGCATTGGCGTAAATTTCCACCATGTTGGTCAGAAGTTCAATGCACATTCCCTCATTGGGCTGATGCCCCCCGCCGAACCGGGACGGCATGCCCGGCATGCCGGGCCCAAAACCCACAGCATTGCTCAATTTCCGGCAGTATGTCCCGCCACCCATTACATAGGGCTCGGCCGGAGCACCGTATACATCCTGATACGCACGAAGCAGGCAGGGTATAGCAGGGTGCGTGGGCGGCGTATAGCATGGCGGGCTGTTGTGCAGGTGCTTCACGGCAAAGCCTGCCGCTGCGCAGCATTCCTGCAGCTGGGCCTCCAGCTTTTTCACATCAGCCTGTATGGCATAACGCACATTAATATTCTGCACAAGCCGGCCTTTTTCCAGCCGCACCATACCGCCCACATGGGTCGTTTTTCCAGAGATATCATCTGAAAAATCAATATTCAGCCCTTTGCCATAGGCGTCGGAAAAAGCTTCAGATAAAAACTTCACAGCCCGCTCGGCTGCACCAGTTGCGAGATGGTGGCGCCAAAGAAAATCAGCCAGCTTTTGAATCGCGTTTTCCGTGCCCTCAGGGAAGGCGGCGTGCCCGGCAATGCCGGAAGCGTCCAGACGGACGCAGTCCCCTTCCCTCCGGCATGTAATATCACCGCACTGTTCAGCCAGGGCCTGTACATCCCGGCAAGACAGGCCGTTCAGCACGGCCCATGCAGAGTCCGGCACCGAATTGGAGGCAACTCCGCCGGAAAATTCAAGCAGATTCGACCCGGAGATATCACACACAAGGTCTGCAGTTAACGTGCCCTTTTCCCCACAGCAAACAGGGAAGCTTACATCAGGAACCAGGCTGAACACCGGCTGAGGTTCATGGGCTGTAAAGTACTGAACATCGGCCATGCCGTCTTCCTCGTTACACCCCAGATAAAGCTGGATGCTGTGTTTCAGCCGCGCCCCCTGCTCACGCAGGCAGCGTATGGCATACAGGGCCGCCACCGATGGGCCCTTGTTGTCGCTGGCGCCCCGCCCTAAGATATATCCGTGCGATACAACCGGCTCATAAGGCGGGGTATCCCAGCCTCCGCCAGCCGGCACCACGTCCAAATGCCCAAAAATTCCAATCGTTTTATCCGTTTGGCCCTTCCAAACAGCAATGCCGCATTGACGGTCTATGTCTTTTGTCTCCAGGCCATATTCGTGGCACATGGACAATCCTTCGTCCAGCACTCGTGCACACGCCTCGCCATAAGGTGCCTGAGGCGGGCCGCCGCTTTCCGATACGCTTGGGATGCGCACTAGGCGCATTACATCCTCTACCATTTCATGTTCATGGTCACGCGCCCATGCACGGACGGCCTCTTTTGATATCATATGCATTATTTTACCAGCTCCTCTGCACGAATGCACGCTACCTGATGGCCCGGCCGCAATTCCCTCAGTGCGGGGGCCTCCCGCCTGCACTGCTCTGTGGCATAGGGGCACCGCCCCGCGAAACGGCACCCGGCCGGCGGGTCGAATGCGCTGGTGACATCTCCCTTCAGCAAAATGCGTTCCCGCTTGACGTCCGGGTCTGGAATGGGGATGGCCGACAGCAGTGCCCGGGTGTAAGGGTGCAGCGGCTCTTTATACAGGGCATCCTTATCTGCAACTTCCACAAGGCGTCCCAAATACATGACGCCGATTCTGTCGGAGATATGCCTGACTACCGAAAGATCATGAGAAATAAACAGGTATGTCAGGCCCTTTTCCCTCTGGATACTGCGCATCAGGTTCAGTACCTGTGAGCGCACAGATACGTCCAGCGCCGAAACAGGCTCATCGCACATAATGAATTCCGGCTCTAAAATTAGAGCGCGGGCAATGCCGATGCGCTGGCGCTGGCCGCCGGAGAATTCGTGAGGATAACGGTTCAGATGCTGGCTTCCGAGGCCCACATATTCTAAAGTGGATACCACTTTATCCATGCGCTCCTGCTCGGTTCCAATTTTGAACACATCAAGGGGCGCTTTGACAAGGTCCAAAACCGTCATGCGCGGGTTCAGGCATGCATAGGGGTCCTGGAACACAATTTGCATTTTGCGTTTCAAAAGGCGCATTTCTTCCTTACTGCGCCCTTCAATTGGTTGGCCATGATAAAGCACGCTGCCGCTAGTGGGCTCGATCAGCCTTAAAATCGTACGGCCTAAAGTTGATTTTCCGCAGCCGGATTCGCCTACAAGGCCAAACGTTTCACCTGAATAAATGGTTAAATCGATGCCGTCTACGGCCTTCACTGCCTTTTTTCGGCCTGAAAAAAGGCCGCCGGAAGTAAAAAAATATTTTTTCAGGTCTTTTGTTTCCAGCAAGGGAGCGGTAATTTTATTCTCCATACTGCTCGCCTCCTTCATATTTCCAGCAGCTTACCAGCGTATCATCCACCTGATACTGCCCCGGCTGCTGGCGGTGGCAGACAGGCTTAGCGTAGGGGCAGCGGTCGCAGAAACGGCAGCCCTCAGGCATGTCATACTGGTTGGGAACGTGCCCGCGTATCGTATACAATTCTTCAACTTCGGCATCCAGGCGGGGAATGGAGCGCAGAAGCCCCTGCGTATAAGGATGCAGCGGATTCTTAAATATAGCACGTGCCGGGGCGTATTCCACGCCTTTTCCGGCATACATCACCAGAATACGGTCGGCCATTTCCGCAACTACACCCATATCATGGGTAATCAGTATTACAGCGGTGCCCAAATCATCCCGAAGCTCCCGAATCAGTTCCAGCACCTGTGCCTGAATGGTCACGTCCAAGGCGGTAGTGGGCTCATCGGCAATTAAAAGCGCAGGGTTACATGATAAAGCCATGGCAATCATAATACGCTGGCGCATTCCGCCGGAAAACTGATGCGGATACTCTTTCATGCGCTGCTGTGGTGCAGTGATGCCAACCTTTTCAAGCATCTGAACCGCATGCTTCCATGCAGCGGCCTTGTCCATGCCCTGGTGAACCATCAACGGCTCTGTAAGCTGGCGTCCAATGGTCATAACAGGGTTTAAGCTTGTCATGGGGTCCTGAAAAATCATGGCAATGCGGTTGCCGCGCATTTTGCACATTTCAATTTCACTAAGCGATGTCAGCTCTTCGCCTTCCAACTGGATAGAACTGCCCGGGCAAATCTCACCAATTGTGGGCAGAAGCCGCATGATGGATAAAGAAGTAACACTTTTCCCGCAGCCGGATTCTCCCACAATACCCAAGATTTCCCCCTTATTGACGTCAAAATTTACGCCGTCTACAGCCACTACCGAACCCTTACGGCTGGAAAACTGTGTTTTCAGGTTTTGCACATGAAGCAATGGTTCCATCTCTGACACCTCTCAGGTTTTTGTTTACTGCACCGGCACGTGCCGCCGTGGGATGATGCCCTGTCAAAGCCGCGCGAAGCTTCGTGCGGCTTTGACAGGGCCGGGGAGAAGCGGCCCTCCCCGGCCATATTCATCTTTTCAAGGAATAAATCAGTTCACAGTCCATTCCCAAGTGGCCCAGTTAAGGAAGTTGGAATCCTCGGGTTTCACGTTTTCTATCCGTTTGTTATACGCAAACAGCGTGTTGGGAGAATACAGCATGGACAGGTTGCAGATCTCGCGGAATTTCACCTGCTCTTCATCATAAATTGCCTTGCGCTCTTCAAAGCTGGTAGCTTCGCGCCCCTTCTGCATCAATTCAAACAGCGTGGGGTCTGTAAGCAGAGAAAAGTTTGTAGAGCTGCCCGGCTCCAGTGCAGGCGTATGGTCGTCCGGGTCTGCAGAAGGCGTAGCACCAACCAGACCAAAGTCGGTTTCGCCAGCCAGCATGGAGGACATCAGGGTGGGGAAATCCACCGTTTGAATCTTTACTTTTACGCCTACTTTTTCAAGATCCTGCTGCATCAAAACAGCACTGCGCTCACGCACCTTATTGCCGGTGGGCACCATCATCAACAATTCACGGCTGGAATCCCACCCGGCATCATCCAAAATCTGCTTAGCCTGTTCCGGGTCATATTCAGGCGGATAAACCTCTTCATTGCAATAGGGGTGATTGGGGCCCCAAGGAGTAGAGAGAATCAGCCCCTCGCCTTTCAACAGCTGGTCTACAATAGTCTGGCGGTCAATTGCCATGTCGATAGCACGGCGCACCTCGGCCGTCATATATTCACGCTGCGTATTGTATACCATATATTGATAAGAATAATTTTCAATGGAAACGCAGTTCAGGTTTTCCTGCGCTTTTGCAGTATCCCAGTCTTCCAGAGGGATAGCCGCCAGGCCGCTACCCGCCAGGATATCGATGTCGCCGCTCATCAGGCCGGCAACCAGGTTAGCAGACTGCACAACGCGGATGACCAGCTTATTGAAATCCGGCTTGCCTAGGTAATAGTTTTCGTTGCACAGAAGCTGGATTTCCTCACCGGCAATCGAGCTGCCGAATTTGAACGGGCCGCTGCCGATAGGCGCCTCCCACAGGTCGGGTCCGTTGATTTCTTCCACAGTCTTATCGGCTAGGATATGTTTAGGCAACACAAAGAAGTTTTTGTTGAACACACCCAGGATGATGTCCGGGTCCATAGGCTGCTTGAGATTGAATTTCACCTTGTTGCCATCCAGCACTTCCACGCCGATGGAATCTTCACTGAGTTCGGCGCCGCTGTCGTCTACGCCCTCAAAATAGCTGAGGAAAGAGCGTTTGGAAGAGTTGATAGCCGGGTCGCTGACAAGCTGGGCAGTAAAAGCGACATCTTCCGCTGTTACAGGCTCGCCGTCATGCCAAGTAGCATCTTCATTGATGGTGAAGGTGATGGATTTCTTATCATCGGCCACTTCCCAGGACGAGGCCAGACGGGGCTTGTTGGTGCCGTCGCCGCGGTTCAGAACCAGGCGGTCGTACAACTGGTCGAAAATGATATCGCCATAGTTGCTGGAAGTGTTAAAGGGCATCAGCGTCTCCCAGGTAGAGCTGACGGCCATGGTGACTACCTTTTCACCAGATGTGTCCGATGCCCCGGACCCGGCTGCCGAGGCGGGCTGTGAATCGGTTGGAGCTGCCGGCGGAGCACACGCTGTCAGCAGAAACACCGCAAGCAGCAGGGCAGTTAGTAGCTTTTTCATGCAAAATTTCCTCCTTATTATACATTTATTGCTTGGCCTTTCTCCTAAGGCCGGGAATACGGTTGGAACCAGGGTTAAATTTTCATCTTGGGGTCCAATGCATCACGGACGCCATCGCCGAAGAAATTGATACTCAATACGGTCAAAATCAGGCATAGCCCGGGCGGTACCCACATCCATGGCCTGCTGGACAGCACAGTGATGGATTGCGCGTCATACATCATATTGCCCCAGGAAGCCTGCGGCGGCTGCACACCCATACCCAGAAAGCTGAGAGAGGACTCCATAATAATAGCCTGCGCCGTGCGGAAGGTTATGGCAATGAGAACCGGGGTGAACGAGTTGGGCAAAACGTATTTGACAATGATATCCAAATTTTTTGTTCCTATGGCACGGGCAGATTCCACATATTCTTTTTCACGCACGGAAAGCACGTTGCCGTAAATCAGACGTGCAAACTGAGGCCAGCCCATCACGCCGATAACAAGCGTGACAGACCAGACGGACGGCCCGACCACGGCTACCAGAACAAGGACAAGGATCATGGCTGGGAAGGACATGAAGATGTCGGCTATGCGCATGATAATTATCTCTGGCAGCTTGCGGTAAAAACCGGCAATCAGGCCAAGCGGCACCCCCAGGCACAGGCTGATGAGGGTAGACAGCAAACCGACCATCAGAGAAACCCGGCCGCCATAGACCAGACGCGCCAGAAGATCACGCCCCACATCATCGGTGCCCAGTACGTGTTCTGCACTGGGTGCTGCACCAAAAGCAATAGGGTCAGAGGTGTACGGGTCCAGATTCAAAAGCGGCGGAAGAATTAAAACCAAAATAATTTCTGTAAAAAGGATGATAAGGCCGGCTACAGCCAGCTTATGGGCGGAAAAACGTTCCAGCACGTTGCGAAAATATGTGGCCTTTACGTCGTTTCCCGCGCCTGTCTGTTTACTCATGCGCATATCTCCTCCCTTATTTATAGCTGATACGCGGGTCCAGCAGGCCATAGGCCAGATCCACAACTAGGTTGCCGATCAATACAACTGCCGCCACCATGACAGTGATTCCCATAATAACGGGATAGTCACGGGCATTGATAGATTGTACCATCAGCGAACCGATGCCCGGCCAGTTGAATATCTGTTCTGTAACTACGGCACCGCCCACCAGGGTGGGGATAGACATGCCGATCTCTGTTACTACGGGGATCAGTGCGTTGCGCAAGCCGTGGCGATAAACCACGGTATTCCACCGAAGGCCCTTGCTTTTCGCTGTGCGGATGTAATCTTCGCTAAGAACCTCCAGCATACTGCTGCGGGTAAAGCGGATCCAACTGCCCATCTGCTGAAAGGAAAGTACAACCGTCGGCATAATCATATGCCTGGCCAGCATGGCATAGGTGCGCACACCGGTTGTGTCATACATGCCGCCCATGGGAAGAATGTTCCATTGAACAACAAACAGATAGATGAAAATCAGCCCTACAAAAAAATTGGGTGTAGCGGCCGTCAGAAACGACAGGCCGGAGGCAGTGTAATCCCATGCAGAATAAGGGCGCTTTGCAGCCAGAATTCCCAGAGGCACCGCCACCAGAATACTGAGCATCATAGAAGAACAGGTCAAAAGCAAAGTGGGGCCCAAGCGCTCGCTTATCATAGTAAACACCTGACGCCCCGTGCGGTAAGAGAAGCCCAGGTTCCCCTGCAAAAACTGGCCCAGCCAGGTGAAATATTGGACAATCACAGGCTTATCCAGGCCCAAAGCCACTTCGCGCCGGGCAATTTCCTCTGCAGTCATACGGGGATCGGCCAAAAGCATATCCAGCGGGCTGCCGGGGGCCATAGAAGAAATGATGTAAGCTAAGACAGTAATGCCAAAAAATGTCGGGATTGCAATCAGCACGCGTTTCAGGATATATTTAGTCTTCATGATTCCCCTTCTTTCTCCAATGCACTAGAGTCAATGCAACATCAAATCGAGAATGACGCGGTCTGTCTCCTGCATTCCGCGGCCTCCCAGCTGGCCTATTTTATGAATGGTATCTTCAATATTTTCGCTTATCAGGCCATCGCCGCCCTCAAAGTGCTTTCCCTCCAAAGCCAGTTCGTGGCCCAGAAGGGCTGCATCCAAGGCGGAAGCAATTTTTGCCGCACAGGATGGCTTGGCTCCGTCACACACAATGCCGGCTACATTGGCCAAGGTGTTGGAAATGGTGAAAGCTACCTGCTGTTCGCTGCCGCCGCACAGCCATGTAACGGCGGCACCTGCACCGCATGCTGCGCTTACGGCGCCGCAGAAAGCAGAGAGCCGGCCTATTTCATGCTTGATATGAACGGCCGTCAAATTGCTGATAATCAATGCGCGCAGAAGCTGTTCATGGGACGCCCCCAGTGCGGAGGCATACTCTGCCACGGGCATGCTGACAGTGAGGCCCTGGTTTCCACTGCCGGAATTGATGACGACGGGTAGAACGCATCCGCTCATTCGCGCATCAGAGCCTGCTGCCGCCATGGCGCGCGCCCGGGTGCGTATGCCCGAATCCTGAGAGAGCAGGTGGCGGCCGATACTCAGCCCATATTCACCTTTCAGCCCTTCAAGAGCTATACGTGTATTGCAGGCAAGCTGGTTCTCCAATATTGGCGCCAGCGGCCCAAGCTCTGCCCGCTGCGCATATTCTAAAATCCCCTTCAAAGTCAGGCTGTCGTAATCTAACTCCTGTTCCTCATCTGGGCCGCTTTTTTCGTCCGCACAGGGCAGAGGCTGCGGAACTCCGTCCTTCTGCAATGCCGTGACATGGGTGTGTGCGCCCTTTATCTCTGCAAAAGCCGTATGGCCGCCGCCCTGCATTACAATTTGAATCAGCAGCTTTTCAGAAGTATCCAAAAGCTCCACACTGCATATATTGCAGGCTAAAAGCATGCGCACTTTGGCAAGCTGCGTTTCATTTACTGCATGCAGCACATTCAAACGGGCGGCTTTGTCACCGCCCACAGCGCCAACAATCGCAGCCACAGGAATGCCCCGCAGCCCGCCGGTGGCCGGCACCACTACGCTTTTGACATTTTTGATGATGTTTCCGCTGCACAGCACGCGAATTTTCTCCGGCTCACAACCCAAAACTGCGCGCGCCAGGGCGCTGGCATAGGCAATGGCAATAGGCTCGGTACAGCCTGTGGCCATGAGGAGCTCAGCCTCCAGAATAGCCTGATAGCAGCGGTGTTCTTCTTTCGACAAGGGCATCATATTCTGCACCTCTTGCGTGTTCATTTGCGTAAGAACCCCTGTTCCATATATGCGATATCACGGTGCAGCAGGGAAACTGCCGCGGTTTCATCGCCGCTGCGAAGCGCCTGAAGAATCTGCTCGTGAGAGGACGAATCCGTGCGTTTGTTATGTTCCCAGCTATGGGTATAATACTGCAGCGCACCGCGGGAGAAAAAGCGCAAAATGCCCACAAGCGACTGATAAATATACTCGTTTTGGCATTGCTTGCACAATAAAAGATGAAAGTTCATATTGTTGCGCCAATGGCGTACAACATCCTTTTCTTCGGCCAAGCCGTCACCCTGGCGCACATTTTCCTCCAGCGCCGCCATCTGCTCGGGCGTAATGCTGCGCATAGTTTTGCGCAGCGCGCTTTCTTCCACAATCACACGCAGCTCCTGCATATCCAGAAACTGACGCGGCGTAATGGGCACCACTTGATATCCGCACCTCGGGATATTCATCAATACACCATCCCGGCACAATGTGACAAGCGCCTCACGGACAGGGGATTTGCTTACTCCAAATTTTTTAGTTAAGGTTCCCTCGTTCAAAACCGTGCCTGGCGGGTAAACCCCGCACACGATATCCTCAAACAGCATTTCCTCTACTTGCTCTTTGATGGATTTTTTCATCTCGCGGTTCGGATATATCATCATAAATTCTCTCTTCTTTTCTCCAGACATGGGCTTTTATTCCCGTGCCGCTTCTACCGCGGCACGAATATTGCTGTAATGCACACCTGTGGGCAGTGTACAATCAGCCCCCAGAATAAATTTGAACCGGCCTGCTTCCCGAATGGCTTCGCGCGCCTGAAGGCGAATCGCTTCATCCGGTCCGTCTACCAGAACAGTACCCGGGTGGTTGGCAAAGCCCCCCATAATCGCGCACCCATCGAACAGCTTTCTGCCCTGTGCAAGTGAATAGCCGGTTTCATATACGCCCCAATTCACTGCATCAGATATGTCTGTATAGCCGGCATACCGCTCCATATGGAGATTTTCCTTGCAGATATGCAAAATTGTGTAGCCGCCGGCGCTTTTTATCGCCTGCATGATTTGAATGTCAAATGGCCGGATGTATTCATCAAATTCTTCATCCGTAAAGAAGTGTTTTTCACCGCCCAGTGAGGCATAAAACACACCATCCATACCGGCCTCTATATAGCTGCGGCCCAAATGGCACAGCACATCCGCAATGCGCTTCATTGCATCCAGAACAGGGGCTTTATTCTGGCGCAGGTGCTCACACAGCATCTGGCGAACTTCCCGATAGCCATAGCGGTGTTCAATGGGGTGGATGGCAGAGGCGCAAATGCCATGCAGCGTGCCTACGCGAAAAGCATCGGCGTCGCTGGTATCCAATATGCGTTTCGTCAGTTCCATCTGTCGAACCATAAAATCGTCCTGCATGGTCAGGGTACGAACCTGCTTCCAGTCTTCCGGGCACTGAATGGGGCCCATGTCAGGCACCAGGTTCTCATTCATCAGTTTCAGGATGTCAGTATCCGTCTGCTGAAAAAACTTTAAATGCTCCTGCACGGCATTTTCACCAGAATTCCGGTCTTTAGGAAAATGCATGGAAAAACATGACGGAACCGCATCCACCTCGCGTCCGGCTATTGCCGCAACAACACGATCTTTCTTTGTCATTTTTGATTGCTCCTCATTTTGTTTTACTTTTGGCTTGCCGCCGGGCAGAACAACTTTTTGATATGCTCTTTAATCATATCAGTAATTATATTAATAATATTATCACGATTTCATCACACCTTCAATTAGCACGGATTCACAATCTTTCACTGTAAATTTTGCTGTTTTGTACAGATAAAAAGGCCATACGCCTACCGCACTCCCTCCATGTAATTGTGACAATTTCCTTGCAGGCCAGGCGAAAATCTTTCGCAATGCAACCTGTCCACGTGATATATTCATATCGCCTCGCACGCTTTTGCACTGACATAATGGCAGCTATACAGTCTCCTCCTGATTACTTACATCATCGGGTGGCTCTTCTGCCTCCCGGGCCGCTGTATGGCCCTTTTTGGTAAAAGTGCCTGACACTGCGCCGCGTTTAATGCAAATACCCCCCTGTGCATTGCACAGGGGGGTATTTGCCCGGGGGAAACGCTTCTTCAGCCGCCCACCAGAAAATCCAGCACGTCCCAGCCATCATCTGTCTTTCCCCGGTAAAGCTCGGTATAGCCGCAGCGCGTACAGCTTATGGTGATGAACTTTTTATTCTGCACGTCGAATATTTTGGCAAAGTTCCCGCCCGTGGCCTGGAACTGGTCGCTTTCATACTGCGTGTTGCCGCATTTGGGGCACACATACTTCATCTGTTCCATCTCTGTATCTCCTTTGTTCTGCCGCCGGGGCGGCTTTTCCGAAAGTATAACACTTGCGGCGCGGCCGTGCAAGCATCACAGGCCCAGCGCGGTGCCCGCCACGGCGCCCACCAGACGCCACAAAGGGGTATCATAGGTGCCGATAGCCTGCAAAAACACCACCACTGCTGCGCCCATGGCTGCAAAGAAACGGGCTGCTGTCAGCATATATGCCCCTCCTTTGCAGCAAGGGCCTGCAGGCCCAGCGCAAGGCAGGCACAGCCCATGCCGAAAAAGGCCCCGCTGCCGCTGCCTATACCCGCTGCAAAGCACAGGCTTGCCGCAGTCAGGCAGATAAAATGCTTTTTCTGTGTTCGTTCCATACATTTCAACCTCTTTTTGGGGAAGCTGTTATGCCAGGTTCAGCCGTTTCGTCAAAAGCCAGCGCGTCGCGGCAAAGTAAACGGCGCAAAGGATAAGATTCAGGAGGCAGAATACGCCCACAACCATCACAGGGATGCGGTATGCGTCCAAAGTGGTGAGCGTCGTGATGTGCGGTGTACTGACAAACAGGAACAGGCCGCCGCCCACCGTTGCCACCGTCCACAAAATCTGCAGCACCACGCTGATCAGCACATACATGCCGATACTGGCGCCAAGGCGGCTTTGCGGCCACTGCATGCCCAGTGCACAGGCAAGCTGCACCTGCAGGCAGCTTGCGGCCATGGCTATCAGCCCTGCCAGCACCAGCAGCGCGACGAAACCAAACGCAGGCATCATATAGGGGAAGGTGCGCACTGCAGCCCACAGCTCTGCCAGAGCGGCACCGCCCTCCATGCCGTTGGCTACCAGTACGAACGCGAAAATGCCGCCCACGAACAATGCCAGGCTTGCCACAGACCACACCATGGCGGCAATAAGCTTAACTGCCATGTGCTGCGCCGGGGTGACGGGCAGCGAGAACCAGAAATACCCGTCGTCGCCCAAAAGACGGTAAAAGCGCATGATGATAAGCACCTCGGTGACAATGACAATGGCCATCATGGCGAACACAGCCACCAGTGTAAGCACGCCGGAAAGCGCGCCAAGAATTGTGCCGGTCTCCACTTTCACTGTGCCAAGGCCCACCTTCACCTCGCCAAACTGCCATGTCAGCCACAGCATACCGCACGCCGCCAGCACCAGCGCCACAAACCCGCCGTACAGGGGCCCCAGGGTACGGCCTGTAGCCTTGAATTCATGCTTCAGTAATTTCCCGAACATTTGAATACCTCCCGGAACAATGCGTCCACACTCTTGCCGTTTTCTGCCCGCAGCGCATCTACACTGCCGGCCAGCGCCACACGGCCGTTTTGCAAAAACAGCGCGTCGTCCAGCACATTTTCAATGTCGCCTATGAGGTGCGTAGAAAGCACCAGCGCCGCGTCCTCGGCATAATTGCGGATAATGGTGGAAAGGATGTAATCCCGCGCGGCAGGGTCTACCCCGCCGATGGGCTCATCCAGCAAATAGAGCTTCGCCTTCCGGCTCATGGTAAGGGCCAGGTACAGCTTTTCCAGCGTGCCCTTGCTCATGGCTGAAAGCTTATCCCTCGGGCCGATAGAAAGGTCCGCCAGCATGGCGCCGGCCTTCTCTTCGCTGAAATCGGCAAAGAAATCGCGGTACAGCTCCATAGCATCGCGCACGCGCAGGCTGCGCGGAAGCGCAGGCTTGTCGGGTAGATATGCCGTCATAGCCTTGGTGGCCGGGCCAGGTGCCTGGCCGCACACGGCAATGGTGCCCGCGCTGGGCGCCAGAAGGCCCGCCGCCAGTTTGATAAGCGTGGTTTTGCCGGAGCCGTTCGGCCCCAGCAGGCCCACGATACGCCCGGCGGGAATGGAGATATCCACCCCGTCCAGCGCAGGCCGCACATATGCGGCCTTGCCGTACCGTTTTGCCAGGCCTTTACAGGCCAGTATCTCGTTCATACAGATTCCTCCTTGTATTCCGCGGCCATACGGGCCGCCTCCGGCTGGGGTATGCCCAGCCGCCCCATATTTTTTACATATTCACCTGCGCAGCCCCGCGCCAGGGCCTGCTTCATTTCCTCTACAGCCTGCCCGTTTTTCGTCACCGTGCGGCCGGAGGTGCGGTGCGTTTCCACCAGGCCCTGTGCTTCCAGTTCTGCCAGGGCGCGCTGCATGGTGTTGGGGTTTACGCCCGCCTGGCCCGCAAGCTCCCGCACGGGGGGGATGCGCGAGCCGGGCGGATATTCGCCCGTTACCACCGCCGTCTGCAAATGCTCTACAAGCTGTAAATATACGGGCCTGTCGGCCCGGATGTCCCATGCCATGTTCTGCCCTCCTTTTTGTTTTATTGTGCTAAGCATCTAATACAATAATACATTCTTTCAGAAAAAAGTCAAGCCTTTTCAAAAATTTTTTTTCGAAGGGCTGGACAAATGCCCGTATTCATGCTATAATTACCTTCGCTGTGGAGGAGTAGCTCAGCTGGTTAGAGCGCACGGTTCACATCCGTGAGGTCATGGGTTCGAGTCCCCTCTTCTCCACCACAAAAAGCCCGTGGAATATTAGTTCCACGGGCTTTTTCATGCCCTCTATTCACACTTTTGTTCACGCCTGCATAGGGTAAAAGTCTCCTCTGTGTTTTCGGAGGGCTGCATACTTCGCATAGCCCCGAAAATACTTTCCGGGGCACACCGCTTTCATCCGTACAGCTCGGCCACAGCCAGACTATTTCAGCACAAAACAGCTGCGCCTGAAATCTATCAGCCTATCGCGGCGCATGCGGCCCAGCTCTGTACACATGGCGCTGCGGTCCACCGAGAGGTAATCTGCCAGCTGCTGGCGATTAAAGGGAATGGAAAAACTTTCCCCGCCCGCCTTTTCTGCCTGCTCGGAAAGATAGTACAGCAGTTTTTCCCGTGTGGTGCGCTGTGAAAGGCACCCCAGCTTCTGCGCCAATACACGGTTTTTCTGCGCAAATATGGAAAACAGACGGTGCAGAAGCTGCACATGCAGCCCGCAGGCCGCCGTGCAGGGTGCAAGCAGTCGGTCTGCATCCATCAGCAGCACCGTGCTCTCCCGGCAGGCCACAACATCGTTGCACATGGGTTCTTCCCCCACGGCGTAGGCTTCTCCGAACAGCTCGCCCGGGCTTATCTCCGCCAGCAGGCTGCGGTTTCCCCAGTAGTCATCTCTCTGAATATGCACCTGCCCGCACAAAAGCACTCCCATGCAGGAAATGCGCTGCCCCGCATGGAATATGGCCTCCCCTTTGCCGTAGCTGCGCTTCTTTGCCCCCAGACAAGCCAGCGCCTCCCGCAGCTGCCGCGGCGGCAGCCCGGCAAACAGAGCCGTATTTTGCAGCATATGCAGATATTCTTCCATATTTCCCTCTCTGTTTGTTGTATTTCCAACAGTATTGGCCCTGCTCAATGTACTATAATCGTAAAGAAAAATCAAGTGGGAGGATACGAGTATGATACGCAAAATCATTCAGATAGATGAAGAAAAATGCAATGGCTGCGGCGCCTGCGCGGCGGCGTGCCACGAAGGGGCTATCGGCATGGTGGACGGCAAGGCCAGGCTGCTGCGCGATGATTACTGTGACGGCCTGGGCGATTGTCTGCCCGCATGCCCCACAGGCGCTATCCGTTTTGTTCAGCGCGAGGCCGCGGCCTATGACGAAGCCGCCGTAAAAGCGGCGCAGGCCGCGCACCGCACGCCAGCCGCCGGCGGGTGCCCGGGCGCGCGCGCCAAGGCGCTGCACAGGCCTTTGACATCTCCTGAAGCACCGATGGCGGCGCCGTCGAGCCAGCTGGCACAGTGGCCAGTGCAGATAAAGCTGGCCCCGGTGAACGCGCCCTGGTTCCACGGCGCGCACCTTCTTGTCGCTGCGGACTGCACCGCCTATGCCTATGCGGATTTTCACCGCCGCTTTATGCGCCGTCATATCACGCTTATTGGCTGCCCCAAGCTGGACGGCGCGGACTATGCCGAAAAATTAACCGCTATCCTGCGCGAGAACGACATAAAAAGCGTCACCGTGGCACGTATGGAGGTGCCCTGTTGCGGCGGGCTGGAGCAGGCCGTAAAAACTGCCCTGCAGGCCAGCGGAAAGCTGATTCCCTGGCAGGTGGCCGTCATCTCCACCGAGGGCAGCCTTCTGGAGCTTTGACAGCCACCCGCACAGCAGGGGTGCCCCGGCTTTTCTGCCGAGGTGCGCCTGCAGGGCTTCGCACAGCTCTTATAAAAACAGCAGCAGGCTTACCGCCATTACCGCCATGCCGGAGATAAGGCCATAGATAGACAAATGGTGTTCGCCGTATTCCCATGCGGCGGGCAGCAGCTCGTCCAGCGAAATAAATACCATGATGCCTGCAACTGCGGCAAAAATGACGCCGTACACTGTATCGTTCATAATGGGCATCAGCACCAGCCAGCCAAGCAGGGCACCCACCGGCTCTGCCAGGCCGGAAAGGAAGGAATAGCGGAATGCCTTGGCCTTTGAGCCCGTCGCCTGATAGATGGGCACAGACACTGCAATGCCCTCCGGGATATTGTGAATGGCAATGGCCATCACAATGGGGATGGCGATGCTTGGCCCCTGCATGGCGGATACAAAGGTGGCAAGCCCTTCGGGGAAATTGTGCAGTGCGATGGCCAGCGCAGTGAACACTCCCATGCGCATCAGCTTATTGTCGCGCGCAGGCGCCTCGTTTTCAGCCTCTACCCGCTTGGGCTCATGCGGGTTCTCCTGCGAGGGAATCAGCCTGTCTATCACGGCAATGGCCAGCATGCCGCCGAAAAAGGCCGCCGCGGTGGCCCAGCTTCCGACTGTCTGCCCAAGCTGGGAGACAAGCGCCTGCTGCGCCTGAGAAAATATTTCTATAAAGGAAACATAAATCATTACGCCCGCAGAAAAGCCCAGACTGACGGAGAGGAATCGCTTGTTGGTATGCCTTGCCACAAAGGCGATGCAGCTGCCGATGCCTGTGCTCAGGCCGGCCAGCATCGTAAGTGTAAAGGCCAGTAAAATATCATGCATGTCATTTCTCCATCTCCCTGTTGTTAGTCATAACTAACTACAGGGGAAAGCATACCATATCCTCTTCTTCTCTGTCAAGCGTGGCCCGCGCGGTACAGACGCGGCATCGAAAAAGGGCGCGCGGCCTTTCAGCAGGCCGCGCGCCCCTTTAATGTCTGTGAAAAAATATTTTCTCCGCCTGCAGGCCCTCGCTCACTTCACTTCCGGAAGGCTGGCCGCAGCGGCAGACTGGCCCACACGGCGCGTTTTCTCGTCCGGCGCTTCGGGGCGGAACGCCACTTCCGGATATTCCTCATCCATCACGCGGCTGGCCGTATCCAAAATAATATCGCCGCCGCGCCCGCTCATCACACGGCCCATCATCTGCACGTGGCGGATGTCGTAGAACATGGCGTACAGCGCCAGCGTATGGCCCAGATACACGCCGATGGACTCATACACCTTCACCGCGCGCTCGTCGCCCTGCGCCATCAGGGCCTGCACCTCTTTCAGCTTTTCCGCCGGGGAAGCGCCCTTCAGCTCAATGCCTGCGCGCGGCGCCAGCTTGATAACGCCGTCCTGACTGAAATACTTCACGCCGCAGCCGATGTCGCCGCTCCACTCATCCTCCATGGCACCGGGCTGGCCGTCCACAGGGGCAAAGGCAAGCTCGTTCAGCCAGCCGCAGATATTTCCATCGCCGTCCACATAGCCCACGGCCTCACTGGTGCCCATGGCAATGCCCATAATTCCGTTCTCGCCAAGGCCCATGGCGCCGGCCAGCGCCGAAACGTCGCCGTCGTTCGCCACCACCACGGGTATCTCATAGCCCAGCGTGCGGCCCAGTTCTTCGGCAGCACGAGTATAGATGTTTTTTACCTTTTTGTCAAAGTCCTCTTTGCCCACCTTCAAAAACAGCGAAGCCACCATGCACTTGTTGTCGATATACACGCCCGCGCTGGATACGCCGATGCCCTCTACCCTGCGGCCCTTCTCCAGTATTTTTGCAGCGGCCGTGTGCAGCGCCGCCAGAATGCCCTGATAGTGATAATCCGGGTCTGCAATCACCTTCGGGAACCACACCACTTCCTCGGAATAAACGGGCTCGCCGTCGATGACGGCAGAAACCTTGCGGTCTGACCCGCCGGCATCAAAGCCGATGCGCGCGCCGTCTGTATGGCGGCCGATGGCCTGTGCGCGCTGAAAAGCGGCGGGCTTTTTCTCGTAGGGCAGCACCTCCACCGTGAACGGCGTCTCGTACACCTGCTCCATAAAGCCTTTGTCAAAGGCGCGGCTGCCGCCGGCCGTATACGCCTGACGGATGCGCGCCCCCACTGCCTCGTCGCCGCAGATATACACCTTGAAGCCGCCCCAGCTCCACAAAAGGAACTTTACCAGCCTGTCCACATAGTAGGCGTCCGCCTCGGCCATGTCCGGCGTGCCATACACCTTCGTCTCATAGGTGCCTATCTGCCCGCCCGAGCGCTCAACCGCGATGCAAAGCGGTTTTTTCGCCCCTTTCTGATATTGTTTGAAAAACAGGCCCAGCGGCACAAAGCCGCCGTCCAATTCCGGCAAATTCTTGACGGGGATCTCTACGTTCAGGAACTTCATCGCGGGTTCTCCTTTTTTCTGTTTTTTCACTGTTTCAGCCCGCGCCGGGGCAGAAAACTTTCCTCTTTATTGTAGCATGCACACCGCCGGGCCCGCTTGCGCTGTGCGTGCCCTTTTTTTGCACAATTCGCCTTTGTCATGTGCAGATTATACAAAGAAAGCCTGCTGTTTCCGGCAGGCTCTCTCATCACGCTTCCACGCGAAGCAGTGCATATTCTTCATACTGCGTGCGGTGCCAGCCGCCCGCAAAGGTAAGCGTCACTCCCTGCCCGGCGGCCTGCTCGATATACACAGGCGCATCGGAAAGCGCCATGGCGCCCGTGGTGAAGAAGTACAGCGGCCTGCCGCCCACAGCCGGGTCTGCGCGCAGGGCCTCCACCGCCTCGCGCACGCTCATCGTTCCCCCGCCCAGGCCATCCTCCAGCCCGTCCCATATGGTAAAGCTGATAGGCCTGCTCCGGGCAGGGTTGCGGAACTCAAGCTTCGGCTGATAGGCAGAGAACAGGCTGATATAAAATTCGTTGTCCGTGAAAATAACGGCGTCCGGCTCTGTCACCTCTGCCATCGCCTGCGCGATGGTCTCGCTGCGCACATTCTCCTGCGGCGGGCGCACCACCTCCTGCAGCGAGCGCAGCATAGCAGGCATCGTCAGCAAGGAAAATACCAGCAGGGCCGTACCAAGGCCGCGCTTTGCCGCCCCCTTCTGCGCCTGTGTAAGCCGCGCGGAGGCCTCGATATCCGGCACGGACATCCACAGCGCGCACACGAACATCATGCCCATCACCACATGGCGCTGTTCGGTGGCATATACTAAAAACTGCTGCAGCACAAGGCAATACGCTGTGCCGCACAGCCACGCCAGCGGCGGCAGAGGCGCGGCGCGCAGCCAGCGCCACAAAAGCCACACCAGCACAGCCAGCAGCGGCAAAAGCACAAGCAGGCCGCGCTTTGTAAGGAAATAATACATTTCTGCATCAAAAAGGGTCTTAAAGCCGATGCCCAAAAAATCTTGCGCCGTCTGCACAATACTCTGTGTTCGCAAATCTATTTGCGTATTCGTCTGCACGCTTCCCGCAAGCTGCACCACCAGCAGCAGCACGCCGCCCGCCATCAGGGCAAGCGCCCCCGCGTCCGCACCGGCCAGCCTTTTTGCCCGCGCGCTGCGCACCAGCATCTCCAGCGCCCACTGCGCCATCAGAAAGCCCACAAACCCGCACAGCATCACATGCACCTGGCACATCAAAAACAGCACCGCGCCATAGCGCAGCGGCTTTGTGTGCCGCGTGCCGTACAGCGCCGCGCACAAAACCAGCAGAAGCCCTGCCAGCGCATAGCTGCGCGCCACGGTGGGCAGGTAATAAATGAACGGCACGCTGAACAGGCACGCCGCCTTTGCATACCACGGCAGGGGCGCAAAGCGCACCAGCACCGCCGCCGCGCCCGCCATCAGCGCCGTGCTCAGCACAAGGATGCTCTCAAACGGCAGCCCAAGCCTTGCCAGAGGCCACAAAAGGGCGTACCACAGAAAGGGGTGCCCCTCGTAGCGAAGCTGGGCGAATATTTCCGGGATGGAAAGGTCCCGCACGATGCACCACGCCTGCGACACATCGCGCCATGGGTCATACCAGCGCATGCACCACAGCAGTACCCACACATAGGCCGCAAAAGCGGCCAGAAGCAGCATCTGCGGCCTTGTCCAACTACGCTTCCATAATTTCAAACAGCATCTCTCCCGTTTCAGCAATGCGCGGTTCATAACAAAAAAGCCCCGCGGCCAGGCTGCGGGGCCTATGAGCAAAACAAATTATGGAATCATATGCGGGTTCACGATATTCCGCCAGTCCAGATCGCCCCGTTCCAACCCATGAATCAATACTTCAGCCGTGGCGATATTGGTGGCCACAGGAATATTGTGCACATCACACAGGCGCAGAAGGTTCATCTCGTTCGGCTCAGAAGGCTTGGCCGAGATAGGGTCACGGAAAAACAGCAGAAGGTCTATCTCGTTGCACGCAATGCGCGCGGCAATCTGCTGATCCCCGCCGTGTGTGCCGGACAGGCATTTCTGAATGGGAAGGCCCGTGGCCTCGCTCACCAGCTTGCCTGTAGTGCCCGTGGCCGTAAGGCTGTGCTGGGCCAGCACAGAACAATATGCAATGCAGAACTGCACCATCAGTTCCTTTTTGGTATCATGCGCAATCAGCGCAATGTTCATAGGGAATTCCCTCCTTCTCTACTTATCCGGCCCATATCGAACTATCAAGATGAAAAACACACTGTTTTTTCAACGCACAATAAGCGGCACATGCACGCCGCATAGCCGCGCCGCCATGGCGGCAAACACGCGCGCCGCCTTTTCCTCTTTGGGCAGCGCCGACGCTGTGGCACCCGCGCGCAGCAGTGCCGCGCTGTACGGCACCACACCCAGAAGCTGGGCGCCCACGGTGTCGATGCATTCGTCCAAATCACGGATGCCCTGCCCTGCCAGCGTGCGCGGCACCTTGTTGATAACAAGCCTTACCTGCGCGCAGCCGCTCTCCAGCAAAGCATCGCACACAATACGCCCGTCGCGCTGGGCCACCGGGTCCGGCGTGATGCAGATAAGCGCCAAATCCGCCGCGGTGCGCGCCGCCTCAAAGGGGGCGCCCATGCCCGCAGCCGTATCCAGCACAATATCGTCAAATACGCCGCCGGCCTGCCGCAGAAAGCTGTGCAGCGCCCCGGCGCTCACCTGCCCGCCCGAATAAGGCGCGCTGATGACAAAAAGCCCCGGATAAAGCGGGCTTTCCACCAAAGCCTTACCCGCGTCGCACCGCCCGCACAGCACATCCTCTACATCATATACAGTTTTGCCGTATACGCCTGCAATATAATCCACGCTGCGAAGGGCGGAATCCAGCTCTACCAAAAGCACACGCCGCCCGCGCGCGCCAAGTGCCGCGCCCGTCATCACCGCCACGGTGCTTTTTCCCGTCCCGCCCTTGCCGGAGGCCACCATGATCACTCTTGCTCCCATGCTTCCCCCCGGCGTTTTGATGTCATTACACAGTTTGCATACTTATGTTTGTATTCTATCACAATATTTTGTCGCATACAACAGTGAAGCCTTCAAAACGGCACAAAAACCAAAAATTTCACTGATTTTGGGTTATTTTTACTATGCCTGCCGCCTTCAATGCGGCATATACACGCGAAACAGGCAGGCCCATAATGTTGTGGTAGCACCCTTCAATGCCCTGCACAAATTTTGCCGCCCCGCCCTGCACCGCATAGCCGCCCGCCTTGTCATAGGGCTCCGGGGTGGAAATGTAAGCCTCTATTTCTTCCCCGCTCAAAGGGGCGAAATGCACCGAGGACGTGCAGACGAACACCTCGTCCGGCCTGCCGGGCACCGCCAAGCACACGCCGGTGTGCACCCGGTGCGCCCGGCCCGACAAAAGGCGCATCATGCGCCGCGCGTCCGCCGCGCCGTGCGGCTTGCCAAGCACCTCGCCGTCCACGTCCACCACGGTGTCGCACCCCAGCACGCAGGCCGCCGGGTGCTGTGCCGCTACGGCGCGGCATTTTGCCTGCGCCAGCTTTTGCACCAGAAGCTCCGGCGCAGGGGCGGAAATGACGCTTTCATCCACATCGCTGGTGTGCACGGTGAATTCCGGCGTAATCAGCGCCAGCAGTTCCTTTCTTCGGGGCGAGCCGGAGGCCAAAATAAGCTCCATCATGCCCTCCTCAGCGCAGCGAAGTGCGGTTGTACAGAAAAATGGCTGCGGCAATGGTGAATATCTGCGCCACGCTCACGCCCATGGAAAAGCCGAACGTCAGCTTCACCACCGAAAGGTCCAGCACAAAGGGCGCGTCTGAGTTAAAGCCAATGGACTGATAATAGCTCAGCCAGCTCAAAAACGGCACGTTGCGGCACACGCTGGCCAGCATGGCGCCCAGCACGATGCCCGCCAGAATAAAAAACCACAAAAGCAGGGTACGTTTCATTTTCATCGTTATGTTCCCCTTTCTGCCTCAAAGCTTCCCGGTGGAGCCGAAGCCCCCTTCTCCACGGGCCGTGCCGCCGAGCTCGCCCACTTCCTGCAGCACGGCATGCGCCACCGGCACCACAGCCATCTGCGCCACGCGCTCGCCCGGCTGAATGACGTAGGCCTCATCCCCGTGGTTCGCCAGCGCCACGTGCACTTCGCCCCGGTAATCGGAATCTATCACGCCCACGCCGTTGGGCAGCGCCACCCCGTGCCTGGCCCCCAGGCTGGAGCGCGCAAAAATAAGCGCCACATATTCCGGCCCGGGCAGCTCAATGGCAAAGCCAGTGGGCAGCAGCGCGCGCTGGCCGGGGGCCAGAGTGAGCGGCGCCTCCAGCGCGGCGCACAAATCCATGGCCGCCGCGCCATCCGTGGCGTAAGCCGGCAGCTTTGCCTGCCGGCGCAGGCGCTTTATTTTAACAGGTACGTTCAAATCGGGTTCCATCCTTTCTCTTTTGGCCCCGGGCATGAGTTAAAGCACGCCTTTGAAAAACAGCCCGCGGGTAAAGGCGCCATCGAACGGCGCGCCGGTGCGCGCCATGTCCAGCACCTGCCCCACGCGCTGCGGGGCCTCTATGGTAAAATACAAAAGCAGCATATCCGCGCCGGCCTGCCCTGCTTTGTCACACAGGTACAGCGGCACCGGGTTATACACCGTGCGCATGCCTTGCGGCCCTGTACAGCGCACGGGGAATTTCGCCCCCCTGCGGTCTGTCAATTCTCCCTTCTGCGGGCACCCCTTGCAGCCATGCACATTGTGCAGGGGGCACGCGCGCGTCAGCATCAGCGGCATATGCCCGTAGGCCAGCATGGCCGTAGGCGCCTGTGCGGCCAGCCCGCGCACCCCCTGCGCTGTCAGTTCGGGGCTGGCGGTGATGCTCTCGCAGCCCATGGCGAGGTATGCGCGTGCAGCAGCCGCGTTTGCCACATTCAGCCCAAAGCCGCCCATCAGTGGCCCAGCCCCCGGCAGGGCAAAGTGCGCAAGGTTCTGCGCCACGCAGCCCGCAAAGCCCTCGCCGGAAAGGGCGGAAAGCGTCTGCCCCAGCTCGGCTTCGCCCGTGAACTCTGCACGCGGCAGCTCCAGCCAAGCTTTGGCGCGCAGCGGCGCGGGCACGCAGGTCCGGTGCCCCACAGGCAGCAATATGCGCGCAAGGGCTGCAAGCCGCTCTTCCGTACAGGCCGCAAGCTGCTCAGGCGTCTCAAAGCGCGCGCAAAGCGCAGCCTGCGCCGGCGCTCTGCGCGGGGCCGCAGCCTGCAAAGCCGCGGCCAGCGGCGGAGCAGGGGGCACGGGGTGCGGCGCCTCCGGCGGCGCGGCGCGCAGGGCCAGCAGTTTTTCCAGCGCCTCGCGGCGCAAAGCGCCTATCTCACCCGCAGGCGCGTACCAGGCATCCGCCCCCTGTACAGCGGCCGCGCGCACAAAAAAAGGTGTGCCGCCCGTCTTTTCCAGCACGCGGGCGCAGCTTTCCGTCAGGTCCTTTTGGGCAGGCGCATGCGCCGCCTGCACCTGTGCGCACGCAGTGCGCCCCTGTTCATCGCGTGCCTCCAGCGCGGCACCGTCCTCCTTCAAAGTCAGGCACATGCGCACCGGCACGCTGGGCCGCTCTCGGCGGTACAGCTCACGCAGGACGGGCTGGGCGGTGCGTGCAGCAGCAGCGTCCTGTGCCGTGCGCACGCCGAACATCGTGCCGTTCCGCACGCCCTTTATATAACCATCCGTAAAACCAGAACGCGAAAATACTTTTTGTAATAATTCTTCGTCATAGGGCGCCCCGTCGCGCGCGGCCACGCATGCGGCCACGGCGGCCGCCACATATTCCGGCCCGCGCAGGCGCCCCTCTATTTTCACACTTGTAATGCCCGCCTCGCGCAGCGCAGGCAGGCTGGAAAGATGGGAATGATCCTTCAGGCTGAGATGAAAATCGCCCTCGCGCGGGCACCGTGCGGCCGAAAACGGCAGGCGGCACGGGCCTGCGCACAGCCCGCGGTTGCCGCTGCGGCCGCCCAGAAAGGCACTCATATAGCATTGGCCGGACACGCTCATGCACAGCGCGCCGTGCACGAACACCTCAAGCTCGATGGGGCTTTCTTTTGCAGCGGCACGCAGCTCTGCAAGGCTCATTTCACGCGCCAGAATTGCCCGTGAAAAGCCAAGCGCCGCAAGCTGGCGGATACCCGCCGGGCTGTGCACGCTCATCTGGGTGGAGGCGTGCAGCGCGGCGCCAGGCACGCAGCGCCGCACAAGGGCGGCTGCTGCAAGGTCCTGCACAATCACGGCGTCCACCCCAGCGGCCCCGGCCGCGCGCAGCGCCTGTTCCGCGCGCGGCAGTTCTCCGTCCAGAAGCTCGGTATTGAAGGCCAGGTAGCACTTCACGCCGCGCGCACGGCAAAAAGCCGCGGCCTCTTGCAAGGCGGCGGCGTCAAAATTGCCCGCCGTGCGGCGGGCGTTAAAATCTGTAAGGCCCAGATATACGGCGTCTGCACCGGCGCGCACCGCGGCCTCCAGCGCCTGCCGGCTGCCCGCAGGCGCCAGCACCTCCGGCACGGCAGCATATGCCTGCATCAGTGGTTTTCTTTCAGATACCCGATCTCACGGCGCAGGCGCTCTACCTCACGGCGCGCCTCCTCCGCCGAGAGCTTTGCCTTAGCGGCGTCCTCAAGGTAATCTTTGATCTGCGCGCGCATGTTGTCCGCGCCGCTGGTGCTTTTCTTCAGCTCGTCCAAATAGCCCAGCGCCGTGATAACAGCGGCAGTGGCAATAGACGCCGAGGGGTTGTTCGTCATCATCTGGTTCATATCCGCATCCAGCTTTTCAGCCAGGCTCAATATATACTCTTCCGTATCGGTGGTGGCGATGACATAGCTGGCGCCGCAGATCTCCAGCTTGATTTTATTTGCCGGCATACACGCAAACTTCCTTTCCTTGCGGGGCGCTGCGCCCCGGCATATAGATATCTGGAATCTATTATACTATTAAGTGCAAAAAAAAGAAAGATGGAAAGCTGATTTTGAAAAAACTTCGTGCATGGGGTTCGAGCGGCAGGCGGCGGGCTGCTGCGCATGCCGTTTTTTTGCACATTTGGCTTCACAGCACGGTTTTTTTGTTGAACTGAGGGCATGGATAGAGTATACTGATATCGTGTATGTGCCTTTGCGCGGCACGCCCGGCAGGCAAGGGGCCGCGCCGGGGCATACGCCCGCTTTTCCACAGCGTGCAGACAGAACGGAGTAGATGACTTTTGAATACGAAAATGACAAAGAAAGAGTTTGACAAACTGCTGGCAGATAAGCTGTTCAGCGAATTCGCAACAGACCTTGCCAGCGCCACCGATGAACAGATATACCGCGCGCTGGCGCTTATCGTGCGCGGCATGCTCAGTGCAAAGCGCAAAAGCTTCATGTCGCGCACTTACGGCGCCAACGGCAAGCAGGTGTACTATCTGTGCATGGAATTTCTTATGGGCCGCAGCCTGAAAACCAGTCTGTTCAACATGGGCCTTGCCAGTGTGGCCGAAGCCGTGCTGAAGGACCACGGCATCAGGCTGGACAATATTTATGAGCAGGAGCCGGACGCCGGCCTCGGCAACGGCGGGCTTGGGCGCCTGGCCGCCTGTTATCTGGACGGCATGGCCACAGACGACATTCCCGGCATGGGCTATTCCATCCTGTACGAATACGGCATTTTCAAGCAGAAAATCGTGGACGGCTGGCAGGAAGAGCACGCCGATAACTGGCTGCCCGGCGGCGGCGTGTGGCTGAAAAGCCACCCAGATCAGGCCGTGGAGGTGCGCTTTGACGGCGAGATAGAAGAGAGCTGGGACGGCTCGTACCACTGCGTGAAGCATAAAAACTATTCCAGCGTGCTGGCCGTGCCCAGCGACATGTTTGTGGCCGGGTATGACAGCGCGGGTGTCTCGAAGCTGCGTCTGTGGCGCGCCAAGGCGCCCGGCTTCGACATGAGCAGCTTTAATGCGGGCCAGTACGGCAGCGCCATTGCAAAAAATGCCAACGCCGAACTTATTTCCAAGGTGCTGTATCCAAATGACAACCACATGGACGGCAAGATACTCCGCCTGCGCCAGCAGTATTTCCTTTCCAGCGCGTCTGTCAACGACATAGTAAAAACACACCTTTCGCAGTATGCCACGCTGGATAACCTGCCGGACAAAGTGGCTATCCATATCAATGACACGCACCCCACGCTTGCCATTCCCGAGCTGATGCGCATTTTGCTGGACGAGTGCGGTTTCACCTGGGAGCATGCGTTCGACATCCCCCGCCGCACCTTTGCTTATACCAACCACACGGTGATGAGCGAGGCGCTGGAAAAATGGAACATCGACATTTTCAAAAAGGCGCTGCCCCGCATCTACCAGATCTGCGAAGAGCTGGACCGCCGCTGCCGCGCTGATTTTGAGCGCGCCTTCCCCGGCGACACAGGCAAGATAAACTATATGGCCATTCTGGGCGACAACCAGGTGCGCATGGCCAATATCTGCTGCTATGTGTGCCATTCCATCAACGGCGTGTCGAAGCTGCACAGCGATATTATCAAGCAGAGCGTGTTCCACGATTACTTTCTGTACAGCCCTGAAAAGTTCACAAATGTCACCAACGGCATCGCCTACCGCCGCTGGCTGCTGGCCTCGAACCCGGCGCTGACACAGCTTTTGAGCGACACCATTGGCGACGGCTTCAAAAAAGACGCATCTCTGCTGAAAAATTTCGAAAAATACGCGGCCGACCGAAGCGTGCTGAAGCGGCTGGACGAAGTGAAGCGCAGCAACAAGGAGGCCTTTGCCGAGCATCTGAAAAAAGCAACCGGCCAGGTGATAGACCCGGCCAGCATCTTCGATGTGCAGGTAAAGCGCATGCACGAATACAAGCGCCAGCACCTGAACGCACTGAACATTGCGGCGCAGTATTTGTATGTGAAGAACAACCCGAATGCGGATGTGATGCCCAAGACCTATATCTTCGGCGCCAAAGCCGCGCCGGGGTATTATATGGCAAAGCAGATGATACGCCTCATCTGCAAGCTGGGCCAGCTGATAGATGCAGACCCGGCTGTGCGCGAAAAGCTGCGTGTGGTGTATCTGGAGGATTACTGCGTCACCACCAGCGAGCGGCTGATGCCCGCCAGCGAGGTGTCCGAGCAGATAAGCCTTGCGGGCACAGAGGCATCCGGCACAGGCAACATGAAATTCATGCTGAACGGCGCCGTCACCCTCGGCACGCTGGACGGCGCCAATGTGGAGATAGCCGAGGCCGCCGGGCTGGGAAACGAAATCATCTTCGGCATGCGCACGCCGGAGGTGAACGATTTGAAAAAGTTCGGCTATCATCCCTCCGGCTTCATCAACGCCTGCCCGGAGGCCTCGCAGGTGCTGGATTTTCTGGAAAGGGGCTGGAACGGCGAGAGCTTCCACGAGATAGCTTCGAACCTGCGCACGTCGGACCCTTATATGGTAATGGCAGATTTTGCGGATTACCTGCGTGCCCAGCGCGATGTGAGCCGCCTGTATGCCGACAGAGACACCTGGAACCGCATGAGCCTGATGAACATTGCAAACAGCGGCATTTTCTCTGCCGACAGGGCCGTGTTTGAATACGCGCGCAATATCTGGCATGCCGAACCGGTAAAATAACTCCATTGCAGGAGAGAACGCCCGATGAGTTCCATTTATAACAGTTTCGATACCTTTCACAAGGCCCCCTCCGGCGCCGTGCGCGCAGGGCAGGCCGTCACCTTCACGCTGCGGGTGCCCGGTGAATTCGGCTGCACCACGCCTTATCTTGCCCTGCACAGGGACGGCGAAGAGCCGTCCCTGCTTGCGCTGCATGCCGTTTCCGGCGGCCAGGGCGGCGCACACATGCCGGACGGGCAGGCCCTGTTCACCATCACGGTGCCCATGCCGCAGCCGGGGCTGTACTTTTATTATTTTGACCTTTACACAGGCTACCGCAAGCTGTACCGCGGCGCCTTGGGCGAGGCCTATGTCACCACCGGTACAGGCGAAGAATATCAGCTTACGGTGTACGAGGCCGGGTTTTCCACACCGTCCGCGCTGAAGGGCGGCGTGATGTACCAGATATTCCCCGACCGTTTTCTGGAGGGCCGGCCCAAGCCCATGCCCTTTGCCGACCGCATCTACCGCGAAAACAAAAGCGGCGAGCCCTACTTCTGGCCCACAGAACAGGTGGACGGGTACTTAACGCGGGATTATTTCGGCGGCGATTTCGAGGGCATCCGCCGCAAGCTGCCGTATCTGGCCGGGCTGGGCGTAACCATGCTGTACCTGAACCCCATTTTTGAAGCACACTCGAACCACCGCTACAACACAGCAAATTACTTGAAGGCAGACCCGCTGCTGGGCACAAATGAAGAGTTTGCACGCCTGTGCGCCGAGGCAAAGCAGCAGGGCATCTCCATCATTCTGGACGGCGTGTTCAGCCACACGGGCTCTGACTCTATCTACTTCAACCGCGAGTGCCGCTACCCTGTGTGCGGCGCCTGCAACTCGCCGGACAGCCCCTACCGCCGCTGGTACGATTTTTCCCCGGCCTACCCATGCGGCTACCGCGCGTGGTGGGGCTTCGACACGCTGCCCGAGGTAAACGAAAACGACGAGAGCTACCGCCGGTTCATCTGCGGCGAGGGCGGCGTCATCGACACCTGGCTCTCCCTTGGGGCCAGCGGGTTCCGGCTGGATGTGGCCGACGAGCTTCCTGACGATTTTATCGAGGCCATCCGCGCGGCCGTAAAACGCCACGGTGAGGATAAATACCTTCTGGGCGAAGTGTGGGAGGACGCCACCACCAAATTCAGCTACGGCGCGCGGCGCGCCTATCTTTTGGGCAAGGGGCTGGACGCTGTAATGAACTACCCCTTCCGCAGCGCCGTGCTGGGATTCCTGCGCGGCGGCAGCGCGCGCAGCGCCGCAGATTCTATTCTGCGCATCTGCGAAAATTACCCTGCGCCCGCGCTGCATGTGCTGATGAATTTTATCTCTACACACGACACAGAGCGCGCCATCACCGCCCTTGCGGGCGAGAGCTGCGAGGGAAAAGACCGCTACTGGCAAAGCGGCCGCCGCCTTTCTCCGGAACGGTATGAGCACGGCCGCCGCCTTGTGTGCATGGCGCATGCCATGCTGTTCACGCTGCCGGGCATCCCCAGCATCTATTACGGGGACGAGATCGGCATGCAGGGCTATAAAGACCCGTTCAACCGCGCCTATTTCGACTGGAACAGCACTGAGGCGCACATCATCCCCGTGCTGAAAAGCCTGTCGGCCCTGCGGCGCCGCTGCCCTGCCCTTGCGGACGGCCAGCTTTTTGTGCGTTATGCCGAGGGCGGCGTGCTCTGCTACGAGCGCCGCGCCGCGCACAGCGCCCTCGCCATATGCCTCAACTGCACGGCGGAAAGCGTGCAGGCCGCCCTTCTCGGGCAAACCGTCACCGTGCCGCCCTATTCCTTCGAGGTGCGCACGGCGTAAGCCTGCCGCCCTGTCTGTCAAACCGCCGTCATCCGCGCTATTTGCCAGGTTCTTCCTTTTAAGGCCTTTTGCCGGGTTGCCCGGCACACAGTGCTTCTCCACCGGCAAAATGGCGGGCGGAGGGCTTGGCCCTTCACCCGCCACGGCATCATCAAGCCGGGGTCATCCCTGCCCGTTGACGCCGCCTTTCTTTCTCCATCGTCGGCCTTGCCGGCGGCATTTCCACCTTACACAAAGGCCACTTGCCTGCATGCAGGCAAGTGGCCCTATTTTTTGAAGCGGTGCCCAAAATACAACACATCGGCCTGAAAGAATGCAAATTCAGGCCACGCGGGTATACTGCGTCACTGTCTCCTCCGAGCTTCCGTCCAGATAAGAATACACTGTCATGGCCGCACCGTCAGCACTGGGCTCAAAATAGCCATAGCCGTCCGGCGTCATATACTCCACCGCCAATGCGCCTTCATGTGAAACCGCCACATTGTTCAGATACATCTCAGCACCGTTCAAAGAAAACTCCGTCACTTCCAGCGTCTGGCCGTCAGCGCTGGCCCATGTGCCCATTGCAAGGCGGGCAACGCTCACCGGCGTTTCAGCCCCGGCCTGTACGCACAGCCACTTCATAAAGGAGTTCACCTGCTGCGGCGTGCAAATATGGTAGGAATCTGCGTCCATATCTCCGTTTTTATACACAATACCGCCCATCACGGAAAGGCAGGTGTCGCCATCGCCCAGCGGGAAGGCAGAAAGCGCCAGTTCGATAACGGTGTCATCCACAAGGCAGCGCAGGCTGCCATTGTAAAGGTTCATGTCCTCTTCGTCCGGCTCTGCGTCAGACCATCTCACATCGTCCGCCACCGCGTCCAGCATGTCGCCCAGGGTATAGGCATCGCTGTAGAACAAATAAGCGGCGCGGCCCGCTTGCTCCAACGCGCCTGCCTCCAGGATATCTGCGGGGACATCCTCAGCGAAAATATGGGATTCCGTCAATATCTGGCTGTATTCGGCGGGCACTGTGGCATCCGTGAGAGCCGTATACATCACGGTGCCCGCATGCTCTTCCAATTCGCCGTCCGGCACACCGGCAGATGGCCCGCTTTGTGAAATGAGCACATCGCCCGGGTCATCCACTGAGGGATAGCCGGAATGCATCGCAGCGCCCGCGATGCCCACCGCGCTCAGAGACGTCCCGATGATGGACAACACCACATTCAGTGCAATGGCACCCACCAGCAGGCCCGTCTTTTTGGGCACGCGCGCATCGCCTTTGCACAGATTATAGTAATAGCGGTTGAACGTGGCGCCGTTATAAATGGAAAGGCCCAGGGACACCAGCGAAAGCACAGCTGAAAGCAGGAATACAACAAGCAGGCCGGTGGGCACCACACCCATGGCAGCCATATACATACTGTCCACCATGATGCTCATCTCCACGCCCACCAGGACCATGGTAAGCAGCCAGGGCAGTGCATATAAGGCCAAAAAACGTTTTATACACCCGCGGTACAGCGTGTGCCAGAAACCGAGAAACAGCGCCGCAAAGTTGAAATGGGGCTTTCCGCCGTTTGCAATCAGCTCAAATTCACGGGCGTAATAGGGGTTCACCCCGGCAGCCGGCCCATTTGCGCCCCCATAAGGCATTCCCTGCTGCGGCTGGGTATAGTAGGGCTGGCCATATGGCGCCTGGCCACTGTACGGCGGCATGCCGGGCGTGGGTGCCGCCCCCATGCCGGGCACAGGGCCTTCTGCAGTGCCTGCCCCAGGCGCCGCAGCGGGCTGTTGTTCAGGCGCAGGGGCCTCCGGCGGGACATTCGCGCCCGCCTGTGCGCCCGTCGCCTCCTGCCCAAGCCTCATGCCGCAGAAGGGGCAGAACGCGGCGCCGTCTTCCACAGGCTTTCCGCAAAGTGAACATTTCATTGTGGTATTCCTCCTTGTATTTCAGAATAACAGTTATTAAAACCCTTCTTCAGGGGCAGTACTGCGCTGTAATAGGGGCTTGTGGCCCAGCAATGCCTCCCCGGCCGCAGAATCGTCCGTAAAAGGCTTCGGCCACAGCCCCTTACAGCTTTTGTGCATCTGTTAAATACTGCCAGACGTTTTATACAGAACAGGGCTGCATACGCAAGGTGACCTTTTATCATAACAAGGTCTTGCACAACTGTCTCAGAGCATGCGGGTAAAGCGCCGCTGGCTTGTGAGCGCCGGCTTGCAGCTCAAAGGGGCAAATATATCCTGCGCTGTATTAACAGATATCTCCGGCACTGCCATACGCCCATTTTGAGGGATATCTTCCCTCTGCCGCAAGATGCCCCGCGCCAAGCACTGCGGCAAAATACATCTGCCCGCGCCGGAGCCCTTTTCATCCAGGCCGCTAAAACCTGCGTTTGTTTCTTCACAGGCTGTCACTGCACTCTTTTATAAAACATCGTTTCTATATCCACAGAATCATGCAGGCCGTAGCCCCATACCAATACATCGTCCTCTGTCAGGCCGGCAACGCCGAATATCGTACTGCCCGATACCACAAGGCCCGGAATATCGCCGTCCAGCACATATTGGTAAGCGATATCCTGGCCGTCTATGCTGTACGAAGTGATATACATGCGGTTACCCTCTTCATCCTCCCAAGTTCCCTGTATACGGCGTGCCAGACCGGGCGTATCATCCATGCCCGCCTGCCCATACATCCATTGCAGCAGCGAGGCTGCCTGATTCGTGCTGGCCTGCACGCTTTTTTCCATTTCACTGTCCAGGAACAAGGCATTGGTAAAAACGACCGTCCTTTGGCCCGGCTGTATTTTCAAGTCCAGCTCAAGAAATGACTCGCCTATCTTACAAAAGATAAAGCCCAAGGCGGAGCCGTCCTCCTGTACCGTCAGCTCAGAGAAAAACGGCTGCAGCCCTGCGGCGTTCATCACCTGTCCAAGGCTGTGCTCGTCATCGTAAAACAGGCGGATGCTTTTCAGCACCTGTTCTCCCACGCCCTTATCCGCCAGCGAGGCCGGCATATCTTTTTCCGGGACATAGCCCCTCAGGAAAAGCTGTTCATCCAATATGTACACTTCGCTCTCGGTCAGCGCCTGCTGCACCTGCGGCCCTCTGACGGCCGCGTCCTCCAGCAGCCTCTGGCGGTACAGCGTACCCTGCACCTTTCCATTTCCGTAGCTGTACACGGCAAAGGCCAGCACCCCCACGGCCGCCGCAACGGATACCAGCACGCCCGCCACAAGGCCAATTTGACGCTTTTCAGCATCAGATGCTTCTCGCCTGCACACCTTATAATAATACTCGTTGAAGGTGGTGCCGTTGTAAAGCGCCACAGCCACTTGAAGCATCAGCACCGCACTGATAAAAGCTGAAACAGTGCCATCCCAGTGCCATGCCGCACTGGCATAGGCGGTATTCATCATCACGACCGTCTCCAGCTCGTGCGCCGCCACAAGCCCCGACGCAGCAGTCAATACTCCCAGCCAGCTGTACAGCAACAGAAAACGCCGCCAGCAGCCGCGGTATAAGGTGTGCCAAAAGCCCAAAAAGCAGGCGGCAAAGTTGAAATCTGTTTTCTTTCCCTGACTCAGCTTTTCAAATTCCGCTTTATAATACGCTGGCTGCTTTTCCAGCCCGGGCTGCTGGCCGGGTGCGGGGGCTTCCAGCACAGGTGCGGGTGCCGGGGAAGGCTCCTGCGGCCGCGCCGGCTCTGCTGAAGAGGGCGGATCAGACGCCCCGGCCCCCTCCGGTGCACAGGCCGCAGCGGAAGCCGTACACGGTGCCGGTGCAGCCTCCTCAGGCCGCTGCATGGGCAGAGGGCCTGCCGTGCCGCATTGCGCACCGCAGTATTGGCAGAACCGGGCATTTTTCACAAGCGGCTTTCCGCATATAGGGCAGTATTCGTTCAGCTTCGCGCCACAGTGCTGGCAAAAGGCTGCACCTAGTGCAAGCTCTTGGCCGCATACAGGGCAATTCATCATCCAGCCTCCGTTCCTCTTTCTCACATTTTATAATAGACGCTTCCCGGCGCAGTTTCCGCGCCGTCTTCATCACATTCACTGACGGTGAGCACCGTGTCGCCCTGCGAAAGCACCAGCCGCCGGTATGCGCCGCTGTCCAGCCGCAGCACAAGGGCGCCGTTTTCCACAAACCACAGCTCACAGCTTTCACCGCCAAGCATACCAGGCGTAATTTGAAGCTGCTGCCCGGCGCCGTCCGCCCAGGTGCCGCGCACACGCGCGGCCATTCCGCCGCCCTGTGTGCCCGCCTGCTCATACAGCCACTGCACAAAGGCGGCCAGTTCTTCCTGTGTCAGCTCATAATAAGAGTTGAGGTCATCATCGTCCACCAGATACGTGATGGCGGAAATGATGCTCACAAGCTCGCCCCTGCGGGAAAATTCAAGCTGCACCGCCGTCTCGCCCACTTCGCCGTATAAAAGCTGGCTGTTCCAGCCGTCCGTGCCTTCATCGGCCGCATACTCTTCGCTCCACACCGTGTTATTCATAGCTGAAACCAGCATGCCAAGGCTGATATCATCATCTGCAAACAGGCGCGAAGCGCGAAGTATCATGTCGTTCGGCGTGCCAGCGGGCCATGCGCGCGGCACGGTATAGCCCTGGGTATAATCCTGCACTGTTTCCGCAGCGCCGGCGTGGCTGTCCAGAATAGCGGAGAACAGGGCGTCGTATTTTCCCTGCGGGTCGCTGTGGCCGCCGCCCTGCACATCCTCGTAAGGCATGCTGTCGTCCAGAAGACCGCCCACCCCGCTGCGGATTCCGCGCCCAAGCTCGGCCCCAAGGCCGGCAAGCATCACCGCTGCCAGCACAATGCCCACCACAGCCTGCACGGCAAGCGCAACGCCCATCAGGCCGGGGCGCGTGGGGGCCGCGGCATTGCCCCGCACATGCTCAAAATAATGCCGGTTGAACGTGAAGCCGTTGTAAAGCCCCACACCCACTCCCCACAGGCTGCACAGCAGGTTCAGCACAAGGCCCAGCGCATACAGGCCGCCCCCGCCGTGCAGCGCCGCAGGCGCCTGCATTTGGACGAACACTGCCGCCGCCATGCCGGCCGCCCATATGGGCAGATACAGCTTCAGAAAGCGCGGCACACAGCCGCGGTACAGGCAGTGGAACGGCCCGAAGAAAAATGCGGCCCAGTTGAAGCTGCCCTTCCCCGTGGCGGCCACCTTCTCAAATTCCCGCACATAATATGCATCCGGCCAGGGTGTTCTTGCAGCTCTGGGCGGCCGGCTTGGCATATAGCCTGCATATGCGGGCTGCTGCCAGCCCTGCCCTGCCGGGCCCTGCGGCGCGGCAGGCAGCGGCTGCTGTACACCGGGCCCCGCGGCTTCCGCCAGCTGCAGGGCCGCCCCGCAGCCGGGACAAAAGCGCTCGCCCCCTGTAAGATGTGCGCCACAATGAGTGCAGAACATATGACGCCCCCTTCTGCCGCCCAAACGCGAAAAAGCAGGCGGCCTCTGTCTTTTTTTCATTATAACATAACTTACAGGGCAAACAAGCGCCCCGCATTGCGCCTTATGCTCTTTTTTCGCGGCGGGCGCGGAAACAGGTGTTCTGCCGCCCGGGCGCGCCCAGTCACGCTTGGGCGCGCCCGGCTTTGCACGGGGGACGAAAGTTCTTAAATTTCGCTTTCCGGGCTCAAACAGGGCAAAACCGCCCGTTTTTTCCCTTTGTGCTTTGCAAGGCTTTCTGATATAATACAAATAAGGCAATCGCGAGACGCCGCCCAAGAAAGGAAGGGAGCCTCATGTCGTTTACTATTGCCAGCATCGTCTGGCTAGTCCTGCTTATTGTATTCATCGCAGTTGAAGCCGTCACCACCACGCTCGTCTCCATCTGGTTTTGCGCGGGGGCCGCAGCGGCGCTGCTGTTCAGCGCCTTCGTGCCCAATGCGGTGGCACAAACCGCCGTATTTCTGGTGGTGAGCCTTTTGTGCCTGATTCTGATGCGGCCGCTGGTGCGCAAAAAAGATGCCAAAGCCGCCGTGCCCACAAACGCAGACCGCAATGTGGGCCAGACAGCCGAGGTAATTGCCGCCGTAGAGCCCGCGCGCCCCGGGCGGGCACGCCTGTCGGGTGTGGATTGGACCGCGCGCTGCGATGTGCCGCTGGCTGAGGGCCAGCTGGCCGAAGTGGTAGCCGTGGAGGGCACCACGCTGGTGCTGCGCCCCTCCGCCGGCAGCAGTACGCGCGCCGTGTAGCGGCCCGCCCTTATTCACTACAAACCGTAATTTTTTATAAAATATTACCAGGAGGAATTTTGTTATGCCATTTTTAATCGTATTGCTGGTGCTGCTGGCCATTGCGCTGATTATCCTGATCTCCAACATCGCCATCGTACCGCAGGCCTATGTCTATGTGCTGGAGCGCATGGGCGTCTATTTCGGCACCTGGACGGCGGGCTTCCACATGAAAGTGCCATTTATCGACCGCGTGGCCAAAAAGGTTTCGCTGAAAGAGCAGGTGGTGGATTTTAAGCCCCAGCCTGTCATCACGCGCGACAACGTCACCATGCAGATAGACACTGTGGTGTTCTTCCAAATCACGGACGCCAAGCTGTTTACCTATGGTGTCGAGCGCCCGCTTTCCGCCATTGAGAACCTCACGGCCACCACGCTGCGCAATATCATCGGCGAGATGGAGCTGGACCACACCCTCACCAGCCGCGACGTCATCAACGCCAAAATCACAGCCATTCTGGACGAGGCCACCGACAAGTGGGGCATCAAGGTGAACCGCGTGGAGGTAAAAAACATCATTCCGCCGCGCGATATTCAGGAAGCCATGGAAAAGCAGATGCGCGCTGAGCGCGAGCGCCGCGAGAGCATCCTGCGCGCCGAGGGCGAAAAGCGCAGCGCCATCCTTGTGGCAGAGGGCGAGAAGGAATCCACCATCCTGCGCGCCGATGCCGTGCGCGAGCAGCGCATCCGCGAGGCACAGGGCGAGGCGCAGGCCATTATGGAGGTGCAGCGCGCCCTTGCCGATTCCATCAAACTTTTGAACGAGGCTGCGCCCAGCCAGAAGGTGCTGACGCTGAAGAGCTTCGAGGCGCTGGAAAAGGTTGCGGACGGCAAGGCCACCAAGCTGATTGTTCCCAGCAACATGCAGGATCTGGCCGCCACGCTTGCCAGTGCGAAGGAATTCGTCACCGACGCAAAGTAAAGCCCCCGGCCCCTCTTCTTTCAAAAAAGAACAGCGCGCCCCGGTCAAAAACCGGGGCGCGCTGCTTTTTCTGTTCCTGCGCCCAAACACAACGGTTGCCGCCGCAGTCATTTTTCCTCCGCCGCGCCCAAAAGGCGCAGTGCGCCGGGCAGCACCGAAAGCTGCGCCTGCTGCACTTCGCCGCCGAACTCGCCGTCCAGCGTCCATGGCACAGGGGCGCCGAACGTCACCTGCAGCTCTTTCGCGTGCAGAAATACAAGGTCTCTGCCGTCAAACTCCTGCCGCACCAGCCTTGCCGCCAGTGTGTTCAGCTCGGCCAGGCTTTTGGGGCTGCGCACCAGCATCACCTCAAATTCGCCGTCATCCAGCTGAACCTTATCCGCATTGGGGAAGCCGAAGCCTCCCACTGAGCGTGTGTTCGTGAATGACCCGTACCAGAAATCGTCCTCCATACAGAAGCCCGCTGCCCGGACGCGGGCGTGCCAGCTTTGAAACAGGTTCAGCCGTTTGACGCCCTCCAGAATATAGGCCATGTGGCCCAGAAGGTTCTTGGCCTGGCGCGGCGTGGAATAAGAGACATCTGTAAACATGCCGAACGCGGCCACATAGCAAAAGCGCCGGCCGCAGAAATCGCCCAGGTCCAGCCTTGTCTCGCGCAGGGAGGCTATGCGCGCACAGCCCTCTGCCATATCTTCGCTCAGCCCCGCGCTGGCGGCAAAATCGTTGGTAGAGCCCGCAGGCAGGTAACCCACCGGCAGCCCCAGCCCGGCCTGTGCCATAGCGTTCACCGTGTGGTGAAGCGTGCCGTCGCCGCCTGCACACAGCACGGCGTCATACCGCCCGCCCTGCTGTGCCAAAAGCTCCTGCGCGTCGCGCTGCGTGCCCACAGGGCACACCGTGATGTCGAACCCGTTTTCATACAGCGCCTTCAGCACGGCGTCCAATTTTGCCGTGATGCCGTTTTTTCCCGCCTGGGTATTGTAAATGAACAGAACCGGCCTTCCGATGGCTGCCAGCCCCCTTTATGCAGAATACTTTTTTATCATAGCCTGTACCGCGCCGCCTGTCAAATCCGCCGTGGGCGCACAGTTTGCTCTCTTCGCTGGTTTCGTGTGTCAAATGCGCGCAAATTTCGTCAAAATCACACCTTGCCAAACGTTTTTGGACAGCGCTATAATAAGAATGTTCTTTTTTCAAAATACTGCACTACATGTTGTGCGAAAAAAATAGAATTGCACCAATATATCGCCGGCAGGATGGGCCGGCAGTTTCTAGCGGACACCCCTGCCCGGCTATTGGCGGCAAACCTTCCGTTCCCCTGCGCTGTGCGCGGGGTGCGTTTGTGTTTCCCGGGCAGGCCCCTTGCGGCGGGGCGGTGCCCGGGTTTCTTTTTTGCCAAGGCGGGAAAGCCCCGTTTTGAATATGTTGTGTATCTTTTTAGAGGAGGAAACACCATGGAAAAATTCTTTCATCTGAAAGAAAATGGTACCACTGTGAAAACAGAAGTTCTCGCGGGTATCACCACCTTCCTTGCAATGGCGTACATCCTTGCCGTGAACCCCAACATGTTGGGCGCGACAGGTATGAACAGCCAGGGCGTGTTTATGGCCACGGCGCTGGCCGCCGCCGCAGGCACCATCATCATGGCGCTGCTTGCCAACTACCCCATTGCCCTGGCATCCGGCATGGGCCTGAACGCCTACTTTGCTTATACCATCTGTCTGGGTGAAATGGGCGACAACCCCAACGCCTGGCAAATCGCCCTCACTGCCATTCTGGTGGAGGGCATCATCTTCATCATCCTCTCTGCGTTCAAATTCCGCGAGACGCTGGTGAACTGCATCCCGGAAAACTTGAAATACGGCATCACCACGGGCATTGGCCTGTTCATCACTTTCATTGGCCTGCAGAATGCGGGTATCGCCGCAGCCGACGCCTCCACGCGCGTGGCGCTGGGCGACATTGCCACGCCGCAGGTGGCGCTGGCGCTTATCGGCGTCGTCATCATCGGCGCCATGCTGTACTTCGGCGTGAAGGGCGCCATTCTGTGGGGCATTCTCATCACATGGGTGCTGGGCATCGTGGCCGAGCTGACCGGCTGGTACGTCGTAGATGTGGAAGCGGGCGTGTACTCCGTCATTCCGCAGATCACGGGCGCAGCCGATTTCCTGCCTAACTTTGCCGCTTTGGGCGACACTGCCTTTAAATTCGACTTCAGCTACATGCTGACGAACGCCGCCGAGTTCGCGGTGATTGTGTTCGCCTTCCTGTTCGTAGACCTGTTCGACACTGTGGGCACGCTGATTGGTGTGGCGGCCAAGGGCAATATGCTGGATAAGGAAGGCAAGCTGCCCCGCGTGGGCAAGGCCCTGATGGCCGACGCCATCGGCACCGTGGCCGGCGCCTGCCTGGGCACTTCCACCGTCACCAGCTATGTAGAGAGCTCTGCCGGCGTGGCCGAAGGCGGCCGCACAGGCCTCACCAGCCTCACCACCGCAGTGCTGTTCCTGCTGGCCATGTTCCTGTGGCCCATTTTCGGCGCCATTCCCAGCTTCGCCACCGCCCCTGCGCTCATCATTGTGGGCATGTTTATGATGTCCAGCGTGCTGAAGGTAAAGTTCGAGGGCGATATGGCCGATGTGCTGGGCGCCTTTGTGGCCATTATCATGATGCCCTTCACCTACTCCATTGCCAACGGCATCATGTTCGGCGTGCTGACGTGGATGGTGCTGCGCATCGTGCGCGGCAAAATCCGCGACATCCACCCTGTTATGTGGATTGTGTTCGCCCTGTTCGTCATCCGCATTGTCACGCTCGTTATCTGACATACGCTTTCCAAAAGCGCCTCTGTTCACAGGACAGAGGCGCTTTTCCTTTTCGGCGGGCAGATAAAACTTTGTTACAACGTGTGTTATACTGAAGGCAGCATCCGCAGGAAGGGGACGTACACATGGAACCCATTTTAGTCGTGGACGACGAGCATGCCATTGCAGACCTTGTGTGCCTGGCGCTGGAAAACGCAGGTTACCGCTGCAGGGCCGCCTATTCCGGCGCCGAGGCGGCAGACCTCATTGAAGCCGGGCGCTGGGCGCTGGTGGTTCTGGACGTGATGCTGCCGGACCATGACGGCTATGAGCTGAAAACCTTTATCGGCGACGAAACGCCCGTTATCTTTCTCACTGCAAAGACAGACGTCGCCCAGCGCGTAAAGGGCCTTGCCGCCGGCGCGCAGGATTATATCTGCAAGCCCTTCGAGCCCGCCGAGCTCGTGGCCCGCGTGGAGGCCGCACTGCGCCGCACCGGGCGCGGGCGCACGGTGCTGCAGGCCTGCGGCGTCACGCTGGACCCTGTGCGCCGCACCGTGTGCAAAAACGGCGCACCCGTGCCGCTTACCCCGCGCGAATACGACCTTTTGCTGGAGCTGATGCGCAACAAAAACGCCGTATTATACCGCAATGCACTGTACGAGCGCGTGTGGGGCGACGAGGCAGAGGTGGATTCGCGCACCCTGGACCTGCACATCCAGCGCCTGCGCAAAAAGCTGGGCCTTCAGGCCGCCATCAAGACCGTATATAAAATCGGCTATGAGCTGGAGGACATGCCATGAAAATAGCCCAGAAGCTGACGCTGTGCCTTGTGGCTGTGACGGGCGCGCTGTTTCTTGCAGGCGGCTACCGGCTGGTGGCGCAGAATTTTGACGCGGCGCTGGAAAGCGCCGCCGTGCAGAACGCGGCGCAGCACACAGCGCAGAGGCTCTCTGTGCAGGACGCCGCCCTGCGCCTTGCGCGGGAGGGCGGCGCGCCGGAAAACGCCCTGCACAGCGCGGGGCTGGAGGTTGCCGCAGCCATGCCGCAGGCGCAGTTCGCTCTGTTGAGCAGCGGCTGGGCCAGCCTGTATTCCCGCCTGCCGGAGGCTGTGGACAAAACCGCGCTTATCGGCGCAGCCCGCGCGGGCGGGGGGCAGTACACCCTCTGCGCCGCCGGAGAAAGCACCTATATGCTGCTGGCAGGCAGCCTTTCGGCAAACGAGGCCCGGGGCACGCTGGTGAGCGTGTTCGACATCTCGGCCCTGTATGCCGAGCGCACAGCCCAGCTTCACCGCTTCTGGCGGCTGTGCGCCGCGCTGCTGTGCGCGGCGGCGGCCCTGACGCTGGGCTTCACCACGTTTCTGCTGCGCCCGCTGAAGCGCCTTTCCGCCGCGGCCGCGCGCATCGCGGCCGGGCAGTACGGCCAGCGCACGAATATCCAAACGCAGGACGAGGCGGGCACCCTGAGCCGCGATTTTGACGCCATGGCCGCCTCTGTGCAGAACGCCATGGAAAATCTGGCGGAGGAAGTGCGCCGCCGCGACGATTTTGTGGCCGCCTTCACACACGAAATCAAAACCCCCATGACGGCCATGCTGGGCTACGCGGACCTTCTTCGCAGCCGCGACATCGGCCAGGGCGCACGCGAAAAGGCGGCCGACTATGTGTATCACGAGACAAAGCGGCTGGAGACGCTGAGCCTGAAGCTGCTGGAGCTGATGCGCCTTGGCCGCGAGGGCCCCGTGCTGGAAAGCGTGCCGCTGGCGGCTGTGTTCAGCGATGTGCGCCACGCCTGCGCCGGGCTTGAGGGGGCAAGCGTCGCCTTCGCAGATGCCCGCGGCATACGGGTGATGGCAGACAGGCCCCTTCTGGCAGACCTCTTGTATAACCTCGCAGTGAATGCCGTGCGCGCTTCAAAGCCCGGCAGCCCTGTCCATGTGGGGTTTGAAGCACAGGGCACCGGCATCATGCTGTTTGTACAGGACAAGGGCCGCGGCATCCCGGAAAGTGAGCTTGGGCGCATCACCGAGCCGTTTTATATGGTGGATAAATCCCGCGCGCGGGCACAGAACGGATCCGGCCTGGGGCTGGCGCTGTGCCAGCGCATCGCCGCCGCACACCACACTGCGCTGGAATTTGAAAGCGAGGTGGGCCGGGGCACCACTGTGCGCCTGTCCCTGCAGAGGGGGACGGCACCATGAAAAAGCATCTTCTTTCCGCGCTGGGCTACCTTGCCTGTGTGCTGGCGCTGGCGGCGGCCGCCGTGCTGCCCTACCGCGCCATGCTGGCACAGGACGCGGCGCGTCTTTCCTCCCCGCACCCCATACCCGGCGGTGCGTCCGCGGGCGGGCTGTGCGAGGCGGCCGCGCAAAGCGCGGCCGCCCAGGCGCTGTACGGGCGCATGCGCGTGCTGGGCGAAGCCAATGCAGGCAGCGCCGCCGCCCAGCCCGCTGAATTTGACGAAAGCCTGCTGGCAGGCGCGGCAGACGCTTTATTCGGGGCCAGCGCCCTGCCGCAGGTGTATGCCCTTTGGGCACGGGACGGCTCTTTCCAGGCGCTGGAGGATGCCGGCCCCACGCAGGGCCATGCCCTTGTGGATGAATTCGGCTTTTTCAGCCTTTCCCACAGGGCGCTGAGCGCCACATACGCCCCCGGCAACAGCGCCGTGGTTGCCTTTTGCGCCGCCTTCACGCACGAGGCCGCGGGCCTGCCCGCGGGGGTGGACTGGGAGGCCTGCGCCCGGAATTATGCGGCGCATCTCGGCCTTGCGGCTGTGGATGACTGGCAGGCATACCCTGCCGCCGCGCCGGGCGCAGAGGGCTGCCGCTTGTATTCGCCCGGCGCGCAGCTGCTGCTCAGCGTGGGGGCCACACCCTCCGTGGTGTATCCGGCGGGGCAGGCCTCGCCCCGGTACGACATTTACCTGCGCGCCGAGGCGCGCAGCCTTTCGCCCGGCTCCGCCCAGGCATATTTGGGCGGAGCGGCCTGAAAAACGGATGCATCCCTACACCATCATGACCGGAAGGAGGCATGCAGCTATTATGAAAGCTTTTTTCCGCAGGGCACTGCCGGTGCTGCTGGGCGCGCTTTGCCTTGCCGTGACGTTTGCCGTATGTGTGCCGCGGCATGGCGCACCGAAAACACCTGTCCCCGGTCGCGCCCTGCACGGCGCGGCCCCGCAGAGCGGCGCGCAGGCCGGGGCCCTTGTTCCATACAGCTCCGGCACCGCCTTTGCCTGTCATGCCGGGCAGAACAGCCTGTACCGCACAGTGAACGCCATACACGGTCAAGGTACGCTTGTAGCCCGGCTGGACCTTGCCGCCATGCAGGAGAGCGTCCTGTGCAGCGTGCCCGGCTGTGCGCATGATTCCGAGGCATGCCCGGCATTCTTTTCCGGCTATGGCGAGGTATACGCGGCCGGGGAGATGATATATTCCATCAGCTCTGCACGCGAGGCGGACGGCAGCATCCGTTCCGGCTGGCGCACGCTGCGCGCGCACGCGCCGGACGGAAGCGCCGTGCGCGAGGTGGCGCAGGTGAACTTTCTGGAGTGGGGCACGCCCTTTGCGGCCTACGGCACAAAGATATACCGCACATATGGAAATGAGCTGCGCGTGCTGGACCTTGCCAGCGGCCACGAAACTATCCTTTCGCGCCAGTTCACCCCGCAGAGCGGCGCCGTGTTCGCCTCCTCCGACAGCGCCGGGCCGCTGCCCGACGGCCGCCTTGTACTCATATTTCAGGCGCCGCAGCAATTTATTTTCTGCGCCATGGACGCGCAGGGCGCCCTTTCCGAACTGTGCCGCCTTCCGGCGGAAAATTTCGGCGGCGGTTGTTTTGACGGGGCAGATTACTATTACAGCGATGCCGCCACCGGCAGCCTGTATGTTCTGGACACTCTTACGGGCAAGGTGCGCCATTTTTCCGACGCCCTGTGCCGGCCGGGCACTGAGGGAGGAAGCGGCTGGCGCACCCTGCGCATGCTGGGCGGCCGCCTGGCCGTACAGCTGAGCACAGGCACCGGGGACGGCGGCACGGCCGCGCCCGCCCTCCGTCTGTTTGTGTTCCCCCTGTCCGGCGGCCAGCCGGCAGAGGTAACGCTCACCGACTTTTTCAACGGCTACTTGCACCCTCTGCAGGTGCTTGCCGAAACGCCCGCCGGCTTCCTTGTGACAGGCGACCGGCCCTACGCGGGCACGGCTGTCATCCGCGGACAGGACGGCGGCAGCTATACGCAGGATGTCTACACCGAGCAGCTTGCCCTTATCTCGCCGGAGGATTACTTTTCCTCAAACCCGAGTTTCCGCTTTTTTGAGCAGCTGCCTCAGCCGCTGCCGTCCTGAACGGGCTGTTTGAAAGGAGGATACCGCCATGTGCCGCATGCTGCGCGCCGCCCGTATGCTTTGCCTTTTTCTTTTGTGCAGTGCCCTTGCCGCCTGCACGGCCATGCCGGGCCGCAGCGCCTGGGACAGTGCCGCTGCACAGAGCGGCGCGCAGGCCGGGGCTATGCCCGCCCTTCGCCCGCGCCCGCGCAATGAATTTTACGTTCAGGGGGACGGCGCGCTGTACCGCACTATCGCCTGCTCGGGCGGCGGCGGGCTTGTCACCTGCCTGGACCTTTCCACGCTGGAAGAGCGCGTGCTGTGCAGCGCGGAGGGCTGTGCCCACGGCAGTGCGGCCTGCCCCGCCTGGATGCCCGGCACCGGCATGCTGTTCCTGTCACAGGGCACGCTGTATTCTTATTCCACCGTGCCCCAGCAGGACGGCGGGAGCGGCATGCCCCTTGCCAGCCTGCGCGCGCACGCGCTGGACGGAAGCCGGACGCATGAAGTGGCGCAGGTGAGCGGTTCCTGGCAGCTCGGCGTCTTTGCGCAGGGCGGCGGCGCTGTGTACGGCATCATGGACCAGCACCTCGCCAGGCTGGAGCTTGCCACCGGCCACGAGACTATTTTAGAGCGAAATTTTTACCTGAACCACAATTTTTCACTGTATGGCCTTGGCGAACTGGATGGAAATATCGTCATCCCCATGACGGAAGACGGCCTGCAGGTGTTTTACGCCATGGATGCAAACGGCATATTCACCGAACTGTGCCGCGGCAGCTACGGCCCCGGCTGCTTCCATGAGGGAAAATATTATTACAGTGACACTGTAACGGGCAGCCTGTATGTGCTGGATATTTCCACTGGCCAGGTGCGCCATTTCTCCGACGCGCTGTGCGAATGGGCCGTGGAACACACCTGGGATGACGGCGGCGTATTTTATACAGGCAGTGCGCGCAGGCTCTCTGTTGTGGCTGGGCGCCTTCTGGCAGAGGTGGACGCGCGCCGCGCGCCGGAAGATTTTGCCCCCCAGGCCAGCGTGCCGCCCCGCCTGTTTTCTCTGCCGCTTTCCGGCGGCGGCCCGGCACAGGAGATAACGCTGCAGCAGCTTTATCAGGGCTATGGCGTTCCACTGCAGGTGCTGGCCGAAACACCCGAAGGGCTGCTGGTGTTCGGCGACATGCCCTACCTAGGCACGCACATTATCACCGGTCAAGACGGCGGCACCTACCCGGTGGAGGCCTACGGTGAATCGCTGGCCCTCATTTCACCGGAGGATTACTTTTCTTCCAGCCCGAATTTCCGTTTTTTTGAACAACTGCCAAACCCGTACCCAGGCTGACCGCACCTTGTGGAGCGATGAAAGAGAACCTGCACTTGATGATGCTGCTATCTGCATCTTTTCCTTAAAACTTGCGAAATCTTGTGAGAACGGGAGTATTAACGAGAAAAACTAAGATTATTTAGGGAGGTGTGTATGATGAAGCATTTCCTGCGCCCTGCCGCCCTTTTCTGCACCGTGCTTTGCTGCCTTGCGCTGGCGGGCTGTTCCCCCTCTGCACCGGGCGCGCAGCCCGGAAGCACCGCTGCGCCGGCCACGCAGCAAAGCAGCCTTACCTGGCTTCCCGCGGGTATTGCGTGCGCTGTCAGCGAGGCCGGGTATTACGATATCCTCATTTCATCTAACGGCACGCTGCGTCTTCTGGCTTTGTACGATTTTTCCGCAAAACAGCACCGCATCCTGTGTGACAAAGAGGGCTGCCCCCACACGGACGAAAGCTGCGGTGCATACCTGCCCGCCCTTTTTCTGACAGCCCGGCCCGGCGCTGTATATGCCCTGTGCCCGCGCTATCTTGCAGAGGGAACGGATGAAAGCGGCCTTGCCGATTTTGTGGCGATGGATGCAGGCGGGCAAAACCGCCGCACGCTTTCCGCCGTCAGCGACAGCTGGACGTTCATCGGGGCGGATGAACAGTACCTGTACGGCTTCTGCGAGGATGCGTTCGGGCGCATTTCGCTGACAGACGGCACCGAAACCTATCTGCTTCGCAATGCGCGCAGCGCCTTCTGGCAGTGGGGCAAGGTGGCTGGCGTGTGGGACGGCCAGTTCGTCACCGTACACTGGGGCGATGCTGCCCGTGTAGAAGGCGTTGAAATTGGCTTGCTCTCCCCCGAAGGGGCATATACGCTGCTGGGTACTGTGCCGCAAGATTCCTTTCTTTCCTACTCCGGCAGCGTGCTGATGGGTGGCAAGCTGTATTATATTGACAGCTCAAACGGCACTGTGATGGGCTTTGCTCTGGACGCCGGTGAAACGCATGAAGTGTCTACTGCACTGTGCCCGTATGACCACGACGAGGGCCAAGGGTTCCATTCGTGTGAACGGTGGTATCTCACCACAGCTGGCAGCACACTGCTGGCCATGGTGCCCGGGCTGGACAGTGAAAACATCTGGCTGAGCACCCCGTATCAGATCAACCCTGCCACCGGCGCGGCGCAACCGCTTTCCCTGCGGCAGGAATACCGCAGCGAGGCGCCGGGCGGCGTGGTGTTCGACGGCCCCGGCTGGGGCGATCCCGATTTTGTCACCCCGCTTGCCGAAGCCCCTCAGGGCCTTTTTGTCACATGCGCCTATGAGTTTTATACCGAAAGC
>OJRC01000144.1_pt1 | contig 58591 bp, 55 predicted proteins | sample 1599081 | NCBI WGS metagenome assembly OJRC01 (sample SAMN03922519, study PRJEB24848) | human gut metagenome | isolation source: stool sample | host: Homo sapiens | place: Germany | collected 2010-02 | reverse complement strand
TAGCAGTAATCCTTCCAGTTGGCCAGACCCACAGGGCCGTTGACCTGGAACAGGGTGGGAGGATTGCTCTTGCCCATCTCGCTCATGAGGGTGGTCTCGTACTCGCCGGAGGCGGCGGTGACCACGGTGACAGGCACGCCGGTCTCCTCAGTGTAGATCTTGGCCAGCTCCTGCCACTGAGCATCCTGCTCGGGCTTGAAGTTCAGGTAGTAGACCTCGCCGGCGGCGGTGTTGTCGCCATCGCTGGTCTGATCGTTGGCAGTGTTGTTGCCGGTGTTGTTTCCGGTGTTGCCGGAGTTGTTTCCGCCGCAGGCCACCAGGGCGAATACCATGGCCAGAGACAGAAGCAGAGCAAGCATTCTTTTCATATCATGCAATCTCCTTTTTAAATTTTGCCTCGGATGAGGCTGTATTTTCACGCCTTCCGGCGGGAAAATCAAAGATCATAAGGGCCGTACGGAGCCGCCCTGGCGGAGGGTAGCCTCCAGGCGCACATGGCGCTGGCGGCTGCCGCCCTGGAGCATATCCAGCAGGATCTGCACGGCCTGGCGGCCCATCTCCTCGGCGGGCTGGACCATGGTGGTCAGGGTAGGGACGGTGTACTCGCTCAGCCGCAGACCGTCGATGGCGATGACGGAGCAGTCCTCCGGCACCCGGCGGCCATGGTCGGTGAGGGCCTTGACAGCGGCCATGGCCATGGTATCCGAGATGGTGAAAAGGGCGGTAAAATCCTTTCCCGCTTCCACCAGACGGGCCACGGCCCGGTAGGCGTCCTCCATCTCGAAGCTGCCGCCGGTCTCTGCCAGCAGCGCCTGGTCAAAGGCGGTGCCGCTGTCCCGGAGGGCGGCCAGATAGCCGTTGCAGCGCAGCTGGCTGATGGAGCGGTCGCTGGTGCTGGGGATCAGGGCGGCTATGCGCCGGTGGCCCAGCTGGAGCAGGACCTCCACGGCCCGATAGGCAGTCTGGTGGTCGTCGATGGAGACGCTGGCGTAGTCCTCCTCCCGGAGGGAGCCGAAGCGGTTGGTGTAGGAGCAGCACACATAGGGTACGCCGATGAGGGCCAGCTCCGCGGGGGTGTAGTCGAACCGGCCGCCCAGGAAGATGAGGCCGCGGAGCTTTTTCTCCCGCTCCAGGATAGCCCCCTCCTTCACCTCGTCAGCGTCGGAGTCGATCTGCCGGAGGACCATGGTACAGCCCGCAGCGTCGATCTCCCGGGAGACAGTCTTGAGCATATCGGAGAAAAACAGGTTCCCGGTGCCCCGGACCACTACGCCGATGGCGTCGGACTGGCTGCGGACCAGATCCCGGGCGCTGTTGTTGGGGATGTAGCCCTGCCGCTCCACCACGGAGAGAACCTGGCGGCGGACCGCCTCGCTGACATCGGGGCGGTTATTGAGAACGCGGGACACGGTGGAAACGCTGACGCCGCACTCTCTGGCAATATCCCGGATAGTCATGGCAGCGCCTCCTCCCTCTTAATATATACCGTCGATAAGTGACGATATATTGCTGAAAAACATTCCCGGTAACGATACCGGTAACGTTTCCGGACCTCTTATGTTTTGATAGTAGCAACCTTTTCACCATTTGTCAAGAAAACCCGGGGGATGCAGGATGATTTTTGGAGGATTGCCCAAAAACCTCCAAAATCTTTGGGAATAATTACCCGGCGGCCAGAGAGATCCTGTCGGAAAAACAGCGGAAGCGCCCAGGACAAATACAGGACCGAAGGCCGGTTTTCCTGAGGCGATCCCGGCCTTTGCCGGCACATCTTTCCGGTGGAGTACCGATTGACCTGTCTCCTGTTTTCTGGTAGAATAGCCCTACCTACAGCATAGTTGAATGGAGGACAGTGCTATGAAGGAAATCATTGCGACCCAGGCGGCTCCCGCCGCCATCGGACCCTATTCCCAGGGCATCAGCGCCGGTGGTATCGTCATCACCTCCGGCCAGCTGCCTGTGGACCCTGCCACCGGCGCTTTTGCTGAGGGCGGTATCGCCGGACAGACCCGGCAGTCCCTGAAGAATGTCCAGGCAGTGCTGGCCCAGGCCGGCCTGACCATGGAGAATGTGGTCAAGACCACTGTGTTCCTCAAGGACATGAACGACTTCGCCGCTATGAACGAGGTCTATGCCACCTTCTTCCCCAACGATCCCCCGGCCCGCAGCGCCGTGGAGGTGGCCCGTCTGCCCAAGGACGCCATGGTGGAGATCGAGGCCATCGCCGTCCGGTGACACCCAACGACCCGGCGGAGTACTTCGCCGGGTCGTACCCGGCGGGCTCCCCCTCAAAAAGGAGAAACACGCGATCATGAAGAAAAAACGAGCTGCCCAGCTGCTGCTGGCGGCCTGCGGTCTGGCTTTCCTGGTGCTGGGCGTGGCCCAGGGAGGCTATCAGACCACCATGGCCAAGGCAGTGCGCATTTGTATGGAGTGTATCGGCATTGGATAAGACAAAGAAAAGAAACCGGCCGGACTTCCGGCGCAAGTGCATTCAGCTGGCCAGCGCTTTGCTCTATAACGCCAACCTCTCCGGATTTGCCTCCGGAACCATCTATAAAGGAGACCTGAAAGGGGCCTGTGTGCCGGGGCTCAACTGCTACTCCTGTCCCGGCGCGGTGGCCGCCTGTCCTCTGGGCTCCCTGCAGAACGCCCTGAGCGCCATGCCCAACAAGCTGCCCCTGTACATTGTGGGAATTTTGCTGCTGCTGGGCCTGGCTCTGGGACGGCTGATCTGCGGCTTTCTCTGCCCCTTCGGGCTCATCCAGGAGCTGCTGTACAAGATCCCCGGGAAAAAGATCAAAAAGGGAAAGTGGACCCGCCGGCTGTCCTGGCTGAAATATGCCGTGCTGGCGGTATTTGTGGTGGCCATCCCCCTGTGGTACGCCTATACGGCAGGCTATCCCCTGCCCGGCTTCTGCAAGTATATCTGCCCCGCCGGTACGCTGGAGGGCGGTATCCCGCTGGTAACTCTCCAGGAGTCCTTACGCCCGATGTTAGGGTGGCTGTTCACCTGGAAAACTGCCCTGTGCGCCGCCATTTTGCTGCTGTGCGTATTCTGCTACCGGGCCTTCTGCCGCTTCCTGTGTCCCCTGGGGGCCATTTACTCCTTTTTCTGCCGGGTGGCGCTGCTGGCCTTCCGGGTGGATGAAGGGAAATGCGACGGCTGCGGCCTGTGTACCCGCAAGTGCCTGATGGACGTCAAGCGGGTGGGAGACCGGGAGTGCATCCAGTGCGGCCTGTGCCGCCACACTTGCCCCAGAGGGGCCATCTATTTTGGTTGGGAAAGGAATCAAACCCATGAATCTGAGAAAACTATCTCTGATCCTGCTGCTGACGCTCACACTGCTGCTGGCCGGGTGCCAGAGCAGCAATAATACCGGCGATACCGGCAGCGCCGGTGGAAACGACACCACCGCCAATGCCGGAAATACCGCAGAGGATACCAGCGGCGAAACAGAGACCGCCGATCCCTCCGGCCCCATTGCTGAAGGCGATGCCTACCGGGATTTTACCGCCACGCTGGCCGACGGCAGCGAGTTCACCCTCTCCGACCACGAGGGCAAGGTGATGCTGCTGAACTTCTGGGCCACCTGGTGCGGTCCCTGCGTGGGGGAAATGCCCGCCTTTGAAAAGCTTCAGGAGACCTACGGCGAGGATCTGGCACTCCTGGCGGTGAACTGCGGCGAGGACGAGGATACAGTGACCAGTTTCCTGGAGAAAAACGGCTACACCTTCCCGGTGGTCCTGGACCCGGAATATGAGGTCTGCCTCCTCTATCCCAGCGAATTTATCCCCTATACCGTTATCATCGGCACTGACGGCAAGGTGGCGGCGATTGAGACAGGCGCCGACGACGCGGACACCATGTACGCATATTACTGCGAGACCATCGACGGTCTGCTGGCGGAGTAAGTCCGTCCCGGCCTGGCGGAAATTGCCCCTTGCAATCCCGGAGCCAATCGTGTATAATACCAACTACACCATGAAATACCCTCCGCAAGCATTCGTGTTGAGGCTCCGGTCTCGCGCAATGGATGCCTGTGAACCATGTCAGGCGGGGAACCGAGCAGCATTAAGCGGGACAACATGTGCCGCGAGGGTGCCGGTTCGGAGCGGATGCTTGCGGAGAGTATTTCATGGTGTCTCTTTTTGCCGTCAAGTCCCTGAGACAGGCGGCAGGAAGCGATCCCCAGTCCATGGATAGGAGGTGGGGCCATGTATCAGGCCCTCTACCGCAAATGGCGCCCCAAGACCTTTGAGGACGTGGTGGGGCAGGCCCATATTACCGAGACCCTGCGCCGCCAGGTGGCGGAGGACCGCCTGAGCCACGCCTATCTTTTCACCGGCACCCGGGGCACCGGCAAGACCACCTGCGCCAAAATTCTGGCCAAGGCGGTGAACTGCCGTCACCCGGTGAACGGCGACCCCTGCAACCAGTGTGATGCCTGCCTTGGCATCGACAACGGCAGCCTTCTGGATGTGCTGGAGCTGGATGCCGCCTCCAACAACGGCGTGGACCATGTCCGTGCCCTCCGGGACGAGGCCATCTACTCCCCTGCCAATGTCCGCTACCGGGTGTATATCGTGGACGAGGTCCACATGCTCAGTACGGCGGCTTTCAATGCCCTGCTGAAGATCCTGGAGGAGCCTCCGGACCACCTGATCTTTATTCTGGCCACCACGGAGCTCCACAAGGTGCCTGCCACCATTCTCTCCCGGTGCCAGCGCTTTGCTTTCAAGCGCATCCAGCCTGAGGATATTGCCAAGCGGCTGCTGTATGTGGCTTCCCAGGAGGGCATGACGCTGACGGAGGACGCGGCAGAGCTGCTCTCCCGGCTCAGCGACGGGGCCCTGCGGGACGCGCTGTCCCTGCTGGACCAGTGTTCCGGCGGGAAGGAGATCAATAAAGAGCATGTATTGGATGTGCTGGGACTGGCAGGGAACCTCCAGACGGCACAGATGATGAAATATATTTTGTCCCGGGAAACACAGGCAGCGCTGCTGCTGCTGAACCAGCTCTATCAGGGGGGCAAGGATGTCAGTGCCCTGCTGGGAGAGCTGTCCACTCTGGCCCGGGATCTGCTGATCCGGGCCACTGCCCCGGAGGGGGGCGCTGCCCTTCTCTCCGGCGGCTACGATACTGCCATGATGGACGGCCTCAGCGCCGGCATCACCCCTACCCGGCTGATCCATATCACCACCCGGCTTCAGGATACCCTGGCAGCGCTGCCCCTCAGTGCCAACCGCCGTACGGATGCGGAGCTGTGCCTGATGCGGCTGTGCGACGAGAGCCTTTGCGGCGATCTTACCGCTTTGGCCGCCCGGGTGGCACGGCTGGAGGAGGGCGGCCTGCCTGGAAATGGCCGCAGCCAGAGAAGCAGTGTGCAGCGGGAGGCAGCGCCTTCCCCGGTACGTTCCGAGAGAAAAACTGCCGCGCCTGTGGAGCAGCGCCGGGAGAAACCGGCGTCCGCCCCGGCCAGCGCCCCGCCCCCCTGGGAGGACCCTGCCCCCATCGGCGGCGACGTGCCCCCCTGGGAGGAGCCTGCTTTCCAGCAGGCGGACAGCCGTCCGCCTTTGGATGACCGGGATGTCCCACCCCCCGACGACAGCGACGCTCCCCCGTTAACGGATGGGGAGAGTGCCGGGATGGCCCGACACGCCTCAGCGGCTGGGGCACGGACGCCGTCGGCGTCCCCGGCAGATCCTGTACGGCCGTCCGCCCCGGCTTCCGGTGGGGACGACGTCTGGAGCAAGCTGATCGAGCGCTATAAAGACCAGGTGATGCCCATGTACCAGTTCATGCTGGACGATGCCCGGGGCACCATGGAGGGGGACATGCTGGTGGTCCGCTGCGGCGACGACCTGACCCTGGAGACCCTGGACTGCCCGGCGGTGACGGAGGTGCTGAAGTCTGTCACCGGGGATTACCTGGGCCGCTCCATTGGGGTGCGTTACACTCTGAGCGGAAAGAATGATCCCCTGCCCCAGGAGGACAAGCTGGAGGAGCTGATCCGGCAGGGCAGGAACTATGATTCCTTCACGGTAAAGTGACTGAAAAATACGACAAAGGAGAACGAGATCCATGGCAAAAGGCGGATTTCCCCGAGGCGGGATGATGGGCGGCGGTATGATGCGCCAGCAGGCCCAGATGCAGCAGAAGCTGCTGAAGATGCAGAAGGAGATCGAGCGGGTCCAGCAGGAGGTGGAGGCTACGATCTTCACTGCCTCTGTGGGCGGCGGCACGGTGAAGGCCTCCTGCAACGGCAAAAAGGAACTAACAGAGCTGGTCATCTCTCCGGAGGCTATGAACCCCGAGGATGCGGAGATGCTCCAGGATATGGTCCTCTCCGCGGTGAACGAGGCGCTGCGCCAGGCCGAGGAGGCCATGAACAAGGCGGTGGACAGTGCCAGCGGCGGCCTGAATCTGGGTGCCTTTGGCCTGTAACAAGTGTTGAGGTTTGCGGTCCGATTTGTCGAAATGACCCGAAAAAATCGGCGGATTGCATGATAAGCGACAAAAAATATTGTGTTGTATACCAAAAAGTGGATGGCCCTTTTGACAGGGCCATCCATTTTTTGGTATAATTAGCTTACTAACTAGTTGCCGCCTGTTTCCAGGGCGGCAGCGGCTCCGCGGCGTCAGCCGCAAAGTATTGGCCAGGCAAAGGAGAAAGGTATAGAGAGGATCACAAAACAGGAATGCCGAGGCGTTGCCTTTGATGCTCGTCGTTGTCTTTACAGTGAACGCTGCCTTTGCCGCCTGCGCGTACGCGCGGGCGGCTGTCGTTTTATGGCGGGAACTGCCCTTTGCCGTCTGCGCATTTGCGCAGGCGGCTGCTCTTTTTCCGGCTGGCAAAGTGCGGAGTGTCCCTTTGGCCGTTGGTGAGAAAGGAGCGTACTATGTCTGATATTACCGTGTTGGATCTGGGGATCATTGGGCTGTATCTGGTGGGCATGCTGCTGGTCGGTGTGTGGTTCGTCAAACGGATCCGGAATACCGACGATTTCTATGTAGCGGGCCGCACCCTGGGCCCGGTGGTGCTGATGGCCACGGTGTGCGCCACCATCATCGGCGGCAGCGCCATGATGGGCCGGGCAGCGGTGGCCTATCAGGAGGGCTTCAAGGCTGTGGCCACAGCTATCCCCTATATGATCGGTATGTTTATCTTTGCCGGATACTCCGGACGTATCCAAAGGGTGGGCGAAAAATACAGCATTGAGTCCATTCCTGAACTGTTCGGCTACCGCTTCAGTAAAACGGCTAAGTGCGTTCTGTCGGTGATGGTGGTATTTGCCATGGTGGGTACCGTGGCGGCTCAGGTGACGGCCACCGCTACCATTATCAAGCTCCTGGGAGGCCAGGTGGGCATCAGCTACGAAATGGGCGCTTTCATTGCCACCCTGATCTTCATTATCTACACGGCTGCTTCCGGCCTTTTCGGCGTGGTGTATACGGATGTGGTCCAGTTCTTCATGCTTTTGATTTTTGTCTATCTTCTTATTCCTACCTCCAGCATCAACTATCTGGGGGGATTTGGAAACTTCTGGGAAAACCTGGACAAGAGCTATATTACCCCCTACATCAACGGTGATATCCTGGGAGATATCGTCACCTACCTGGTGTTCACCATGGCGGGAGCGGAGATGTGGCAGCGCGCCTTTGCTGCCAAGTCCCCGAAGGCGGCCAAAAAGGGTATGTTCTGGGGCACCTTTGCCTATGCGGTGACCATTGTCCTGTTGTTTATCATGGGACTTGCCGCTCAGCAGATTTTGCCGGATGTGGTGGCGGAGTATGGCACGGCCGACGCGGTGATCCCTGCTCTGGCCATCAAGATCCTGCCTCCCGGTCTGACGGGCCTGGCCCTTTCCGGTATTTTGTCGGTGATGATGTCCACGGCGGACAGCTATCTGCTGGTGTCGGTACAGACGGTGGTCCACGACCTGGGCAAGACGTTCAAGCCGGATATGTCTCAGAAGCATGAGATCCTCTTTTCCCGTATTGCCTCGGTGGTGCTGGCCCTGGGGGCCCTGGTCATCGCTCTGTATATCCACAGCGCCTATACGGTGGTGACACTGTCCTTTACCTTCTACGCGGCAGCGGCAGGTCTGCCCGCTCTGGCAGCCCTGTACTGGAAGAAAGCCACCAATGCCGGAGTCCTCTCCGCTATGATCGGCGGATTCTCCGTCACGGTGATCTGGAAATTGCTGGACCAGCCCTTCGGCCTGGGGGCTGCCATCCCCGGCTCCCTGGTGTGCGGGCTGCTGCTGGTGTTTGTGAGCCTGGCTACCTATAAGGCAAAGCCCTCCGTGGTTCTGGAAGTGTAACGATGATAGGAAAAGCCCTGTCCGGTTATACCGGACAGGGCTTTTTTATGATCAGGCCTCAGGGACGGGACATGGCTGACGGTAGGAACGCCGTCACTGGTGTCGATGTACTGTTCCCTCCCCGGAGGAAATTCTTAGAATGGGCCCAACGGAAACAGACCGCTTCCCAGAGCGGCAAAGCAGATCAGGCCCAGACATACCGCCACAGCAATGACCACGCTTTCATCCACCTTGCTGCTCCGCCTTTTCAGCAGCCGCAGCAGGCCCCAGGTCCCTACGACCAACACCGCCGCAGCCCCTGCCAGGGTCAGAAGGAACAAGGTCTGCCCTGCCGCCGCCGTGGTCCACAGCAGCAGCAGATAATATGCGGCGTAGGTGGCCACCGGAAACCACTGGACGATTCGCCGGAGCCGGATGTTGGCGGAGAGACAGGCCCCGCCCCGCTCCACTGCTCGCCGGGAGCGCAGGTACCACACCAGGTAGTCCGCCACCAACCACAGCATACAGAGAGTCAGTACAAAGGGCAGCACGGCCCATGACAGATAGAGGATTCTGCTGCCCCCGGGAAGGGAGGAGACCCAGGCGGGATAGCCCCAGGTGGGCCAGTACAGAACCAGCATCAGCGGCAGCAGGATGGCAAGAGGCAGCAGCAGTGTTTTCTTTGTGCTGCGGTGGATGGCGGTAAGTTTTTCCTTCTCGTCGGTCTCAATGGGCACCGGGGCGGTCCGGTTACTGACAAAAACCTGCTGGGGCCCATAGCAGCACACCAGCTGCCACCCGGCGGCGGCACAGTAGTCACAGTAGGTGGCCTGGTCCTCCGCCGGTTCTCCGAAGGTTCCCTGGAACTGGGAGTCGGGGAAGTAGGTAATGGCGTAGTGGAGCTCTGCCGGTTTTTCCTGCCGGTAGGTCCAGAAGAAGGACCCTACCTTCTCCAGCTGCCAGCCCTTTCGGGCCATCAGCTCCAGGTGTTGGGTAATGGATGCCGTATCCCAGGGGAGAAAGCTCTCCAGGCGATGTTTTTTCTTCTGGTTCATGGTGCTGTCTCCTTTCCGTCAGAATCCGATGGTGAGCCATCCGGGTTTCCCGGCAAAGCCCAGGTCAGGGCCGGAGGGCGGCGGCGATCACCGAGCGCTGCTCCGCCGTAGGTGCTTCAGCCAGGAACAGATATACAATCCGCTCCCCGTAGAGGAGAAGGTACCGCTGGGAGCCGGTGGCCCCATCCCACTGGAGGGCCCGGTCCGCCGCCCAGGGAACGCTGTTCGTCTCTGTGAAGGTGTAGTAGTGGGATAGCTTTTCCCAGCACAACTCCCGCAGCCATCTCCAGGACACGTCAGCGGTGTCATATTCCAGGGAGGGCAGGATGCTCTCAGCGGAACAGGCCCCCTGGCTGTACTGCGTCCAACGGGCCAGCACCGAAGATTGCTCCTCCTGCCAGTAGGAGCAGTGGTCCGCGTCTGTCACCGGATAGCCCAGATCCTCCAGGGTCAAAGGGATACTGTCGCGATAGATATTCCAGGTATGGCCATAGGAGTCGGTGTACACCTCCACCGGGGCAGGGGGTTCCGCTTGAGGCATCAGGGCAGTCACCCCTTTGACTACCACTGCCATGTAGAGAAGGCTCAACACTACCGCCCCAACAATGTAAGCAGTCCGGTTGAAGTTCCTGGAACCATCCATGGATTTCAGCAGGCGCAGCAGGCCGTAGGCCCCTGCCAACAGGAGAAAAACGCAGCCCAGAACCACCAGGACAAGGAGGAGCCACTGCCCGTCGGACTCGTATCCCCACGGTCCAAGAAGTGCCGCCAGAGCTATGGTCAGGACAGTACACTGAAAAATCAGCCGGGACTGGGTGTGGGAGGGGAGGCAGGTCCCGCCCCGTTCCACCGACCGCCGGGAGCGGAAATACCACACCAGATAGTCCCCGATCGTCCCCAGCAACAGCAGGACCAACAATGTGATGGCCAGCAGGAAAAACAATTGCCGGGGACTGCTGAGGATGGAGAGTACGGCGTAGTGGGAAAGAGCGCTCAGCCGCATCAGCAGATTTACAAACCACACCGCCGCCAGAGCGCCGTAGGGCAGGAGCAGCATCTTCTTCATGGCACCGTGGATGGCGGTGAGCTTCTCCTTTTCGTCGGTCTCAATCGATACAGGGTCCGGTCGGTCGTTGACAAAGATCTGCAGGGGACCGTAGGTGGACACCATTTCCCAGCCCGCGGCGGCGCAGTAGTCGGCGTAAGTCTCCTGCTCTCCTGTAAGCTGGCTGTCAAATACGGATGCATCGGGGAAATAGGTCATGGCGTAGTGGAGGTTTGCAGGCTCTGCTTTCCGGTAGGTCCAGAAGGGGTTCCCTGCGTTCTCCAGCTGCCACCCCTTCCGGGCCATCTTCTCCAGGTGCCGCTCCACATAGGCCCCGTCCCAGGGGAGATACCACACCAGCCGCCGTTTTTTCTTTTCTCTCATGGCCGTCCCTCCTTTCCGTACTTCCGATAGTGGTTGAGCTGTTCCTCCAGCCGCCGGGCCTCCTCCCGCAGCAAAAGTTGGCCGCGGACGGTGATCTGATAGCTTTTCCGCCGGCCCTCCACCTTTGTCTCCCGGATGAAACCCTCCTTCTGGAAGTTTTCCAGGAGGCTGTAGAGAGTGCCGGGGCCGATGGCCACCCGGCCCTCCGTCATGGCAGCTACCCGCTCCATGATATCCACACCGCATTGTTCCTCCTCCAGGCACAGGAGGATATAAAACATCTGCTCCGTCAGGGTCTGGTATTTCTCTCTGGGCAAAGCAGTCACCTCCTAAACATCGATAATCGATATTTACAATTGCACTATAACATCGATTATCGATATTGTCAAGCATGCTTACAAATATCAAAAACCCCGGCGGGAAATTTTCCCGCCGGGGCTGGTTGTTTGAGAGTGGGGCTTCAGAAAAAGTGACGCTTACAGGCCCATCTCCGCCTTGACTTCCTTGAAGCACTGTACGGCGAAGTCCAGATCCTCCTTGGTGTGGCCTGCGGAGATCTGGGTGCGGATACGGTCCTTGCCCTTGGGCACCACGGGGTAGCAGAAGGCCACCACGTATACGCCCTTCTGCAGCATCCGGTCGGCAAACTCGTGGGCGACCTTGGCGTCGTAGAGCATGACGGGGACAATGGGGTGCTCGCCGGGCAGCAGCTCAAAGCCCAGCTTCTCCATCTCGGCACGGAAGTACCGGGCATTCTCATGAACCTTGTCACGCAGCTCCGTGGAAGCGGTAAGCAGCTCCAGGGTCTTGAGAGAGGCGGCGCAGATAGCGGGGGCCAGGGTGTTGGAGAACAGGTAGGGACGGCTGCGCTGACGCAGCAGGTCGATGATCTCCTGGCGGGCAGCGGTGTAGCCGCCGGAGGCACCGCCCAGGGCCTTGCCGAAGGTGCCGGTGAGAATGTCTACCCGGCCCTGCACGCCGCAGAACTCAGGAGTGCCCCGGCCCTTGTCGCCCATGAAGCCCACGGCGTGGCTGTCGTCCACCATCACCAGAGCGTCATACTCGTCGGCCAGGTCACAGATGCCCTGGAGGTTGGCAATATAGCCGTCCATGGAGAATACGCCGTCAGTGGCAATGAGCTTCACCTGGCAGCCGGCAGCTTTGGCCTCCTCCAGGCAGCGGCGGAGATCCTCCATGTTGTTGTTCTTGTAGCGGAAACGCTTGGCTTTGCACAGCCGGACGCCGTCAATGATAGAGGCGTGGTTCAGCTCGTCGGAGATCACCGCATCGTCGGGGCCCAGCAGGGTCTCAAAGAGACCGCCGTTGGCGTCGAAGCAGGAGGAGTAGAGAATGGCGTCATCCATGCCCAGGAACTCGCTGAGCTTGTTCTCCAGCTCCTTGTGGATAGCCTGGGTGCCGCAGATGAAGCGGACGGAGCTCAGACCAAAGCCCCACTGGTCATAGCTGGCCTTGGCGGCCTCCTTCAGGGCGGGATGGTCGCTGAGACCCAGGTAGTTGTTGGCGCACATATTTACCACCCGCTTGGCGGCGGTGGTGTCGATGCGGGACTGCTGGGGGGTGGTGATGATCCGCTCGTCCTTCCAGGTACCAGCCTCACGGATGGCGGCCAGTTCCTGACGGTACTTCTCGATAGCTGTCTTCATGTGCTCATCCTCCTTTTTATTCCCCCCTTTTTCTTGTAAGAAAAAGAGGCAAAAAGAACTTTTGCGCGAAACCCTGTTTCGCGTACGGGTTTGATACAAAAAGGTTATCTGGCATGCGAAACGATAGTTTCGCAAAAAGTTTTCTTTTGATTCTTTTCTTTTTCAAAAGAAAAGAATGGATAGGCAGTCGTTACTTGCTCCAGTCCAGGATGACCTTGCCGGACATACCGCTGTTCATGGCGTCGAAGCCCTTCTGGAACTCGGTGTAGTGGAAGCGGTGCGTGATAACGGGGGTGAGATCCAGGCCGCCCTGGACCATATAGCTCATCTGGTGCCAGTTGTCCATCTTCCGGCCATAGATGCCCTGGAGGGTCAGGCCCTTCATGATGACGCTGTTCATATCCATAGGCACAGGCTTGTTGGAGATGCCCAGGAGGCTGATCTTGCCGCCGTTGCGCATGACGGAGATCATCTGCTGCAGGGCGATACCGCTGCCGCTCATCTCAAGGCCGATGTCAAAGCCTTCCACCAGACCCTGCTTGCGCATGACCTCCGGCAGATTCTCCTTCTGGACGTTGACAGCGGCGTCAGCACCCATCTTCCGGGCCAGATCCAGCCGGTACTCGTTCATATCGGTGATGACTACCCGGCGGGCACCGGCGTACTTGCAGATGCCGGCGGCAATAATGCCGATGGGGCCGGCACCGGTGATGAGCACGTCCTCGCCCACCAGATTCCACATCAAAGCGGTATGGGTGGCGTTGCCCACGGCGTCGAAGAAGGCTACCACGTCCTCGGGCAGGCTCTCATCAATGATGATGACGTTGCTCTCCGGGATGCAGACATACTCCGCGAAGGCGCCGTCCCGATCCACGCCTACACCCTTGGTGTCCTTGCACCACTGGATGTTGCCGGTGTGGCAGTTGCGGCAGCGGCCGCAGGTGATGTGGCCCTCGCCGCTGACCCGCTGGCCCACATAGAGGCCGGTGACACCAGCGCCCAGCTTGGCTACCTCGCCCACATATTCATGGCCGATGACCATGGGGGGCTTGATATGCTCCTGAGCCCAGGGGTCCCAGTTGTAGATATGTACATCTGTGCCGCAGATGGCGGTTTTGTGAATTTTAATGAGCACTTCGCCGGGACCGGGTTCGGGGATGGGAACCTGCCGGAGCTCCAGACCGGGGCCGGCAACGGGCTTCACCAGTGCGTCCATGAGCTGTGCCATAATTGTCCTCCTTACACAAACAATAAGTTTGGGTTTCGTTGTTCCTATGTGGACAGTATACGCTGGGCCGGAAAAAATGTCAATAAAAGCTTTCAGAAAATGGAAGAAAAGTTCCGGCGGAAAAGGAGGGGCAAACAGAGGCGGCAGGCTGCGGAGAAAGGACAGGGAGACGGTAAAAAGGGCACAGCCCTCCCGGAAAAATATACCGGAAGGGCTGTATAAGGATCAGTCGCAGCGATGGGTCATGATATGGAGGATAATGCGGTCGGTCTCGTGCATACCCTCCTTGGCCAGAACGCCCACATTGGCGATGGTGTTGTCCACGCCCTTGGTGACGATGCCGTCACCGCTCTTGAACTCCTGGTGGTTGCGCCACATGTGGTAGCCCAGAATGCCAGCGTCCACGCTGGCGGCGATCTTGGCAGCGCAGGAGGGCTTGGCGCCGTCGCAGATGGTGCCGGAGAGGATGGCCACGGCGTTGACGATGGTGTGGGCAATGGCGTCATAGGTGCCCTCCACCAGGTAGGCAATGCCGGCGCCGGCGCCCACACCGGCACTGATGGCGCCGCAGTAGGCACTCAGGCGGCCGATGCCGCTCTTCTGATGGATGGTGACCAGGTCGCTGACCAGCAGAGCCCGGCGGAGCTTGTCCTGGCTGGCGCCCAGGTGCTTGGCATAGCGGATCACAGGCACAGAGGCAGTGATGCCCTGGTTGCCGGAGCCGGAGAGGATCACCACCGGCTTCTCACAGCCGCTCATACGGGCGTCGCTGCCGGCGGCGGCCCAGGCCTTGGCCTCGGTCTTGATGTCGGTGGGGTAATCTCCCAGCAGAACGGAGCCGATATTGGCGCCCCAGCTGTTTTCCAGGCCCTCCTGGGCGATGGCGGAGTTATAGTTGATCTGACGGTCGATGAGCTCGCTGACCAGGGACAGGTCCACTGTGTCGGCAAAGGCCAGAATGTCTGCCACATTGAGAAGGCTCTTGTCAGTGAGGCTGTCCTCGGAGGAATCGGTCACGGGCTTGTCCAGCAGGACCTGGCCGTCCTTCTCGATGTGGACGATGTTGCTGTGGCTGTTGGCAATGTGGATCATAGCGGTATGCTCTCCCGCCCAGCCGGTGAGGTAGATGTCCAGCAGCCGGGGGGTATCCGCACAGACGATCTCAATGGGCACCTCTTTGGCGTAGCGGGCGATGTCAGCGTGAGCCTCCTGGGGCACCCGGGAGATGACCTGCAGGATCTGATCGGCCTCGCCGGCCACCACGCCGGCAGCAATGGCGGCCTGAATACCCTTGAGACCGCCGGTGTTGGGGACGATGACGCTCTTGACGTTTTTGATAATGTTGCCGGATACTTCAGCCAGGATCTTTTCCGGGGCCTGGCCCAGGGCCTCCCGGAGCTTGGCGGCGCCGTATGCGATGGCAATGGGTTCCGTGCAGCCGGTGGCGGGAATCAGCTCCTCCCGCAGGATGTTGATGTAAGCGGTGGTAATTTCCGGTGTCAGCATACAGGGTCCTCCTTCTCACACGATAAAACAGTAAAATAAAATCAGATCATTATTCTGTAGTCTCCGGCAGAGAGTCGTCATCCTGGACCCAGTCCTGGACCTTGACCACAACATACTCCGTAGGGCTGGTGCGGATAATGACCTGCTCCAACCCGGCATTGATGATCATCCTGCGGCACATGGCGCAGGAGGTGGCGTCGGACAGGATCTCCCCGGTGGCGGCGTCCTTGCCCGCCAGATACAGGGTGCCGCCTACCATGTCCCGCCGGGCGGCGGAGATAATGGCGTTGGCCTCGGCGTGAACGCTGCGGCAGAGCTCATAGCGCTGGCCCCGGGGCACCTTCATAGCTTCCCGGGTGCAGTAGCCCAAATCGACACAGTTCTTCCGGCCCCGGGGGGCGCCGTTGTAACCGGTGGAGATGATCTCGTCGTTTTTGACGATGATCGCTCCGTAGCAGCGACGCAGGCAGGTGGCCCGCCCGATGACGGTCTCGGCAATATCCAGATAGTAATTTTCCTTGCTTATACGCTCCATAGGCGGCCTCCTTGCATGATTCTTCCATCAGTATGCACGAACTTTACAGAAAAAGCAAGAAGAAAGGCGCGCTTTGTCAAAAAATACCGCCCCCTGGTATACGGGGGCGGTATCAAAAGGCTGAAACAAGGGCGGTGGGGCGCCTTACCGGATATCTCCCCGCCGACGCAGCTCCTCCAGAATGTGGTCGTAGTAGGCCGCATCGATGCGGTACTTCCGGAGGTATACCACATAGCCCACCAGAATGGCCAGAAGAGGCAGAGCCATCATGGCAAACTTCATAATGAGGAGCCCTTGGGCGGTGACGTCCTGGGCGGTCTCCGCCCGGTTGATGCCGGAGATGATCAGGGTAACCGTCACAACGCCGGTGGCGATGGCGGCGCCGATCTTGTTGATGAAGGGCTGGACGGAGAACGTGATGGAATCATTGCGCCGGCCCAGCTTCCACTGGCCGTACTCAATGGTGTCCGCCAGGAACATCAGCATCAAGGTCTGGATAAAGGCCTGGCCTACAAACAGCAGTACCCCTGCCACAGCGATGGGGACCATGTTCATGGGGGCGAAGAAGAACACGGCATAGCCGATGACCACCAGCACCGTGGCAGCGGAGTAGAGCTTCTTCCGGCTGAATTTGGCGGCGAACCGGGGAAATACCAGCAGGGCCGCCAGCTGGCTCACTCCCAGCACTCCGGCAAAGACGGAGTACATGTTCTCGTCACCGTAGGCGAACTTGAAGTAGTAGGTGCCAAAGCTGGTGGTGGTGCAGTAGCCGATCATAAAGAGGGCCATGCTCACGGCAGTCCAGAGCAGCTGGTCGTTGGCAAAGAGGACCTTTCCCAGCTCCCGGAGGGAGGTGCTCTGCTCCTCCTTGAAGTCCCGGCGCTCCTTCACCCCCAGGAGGGTAAAGAGTTGGAAGCCGATCATCAGGGCACAGACGATAACAGCGAAGGTGAACCAGCCCTTCTGGCCGTCGCCGCCGAAGGCGTCGGTGAGGGCGGAGGTGGCGGGCAGGACTCCCACCACCACGGCGTACATGCCGATGTTGGCGCAGATCCGGGCGAAGGCGCCATAGCGCTCCCGCTGCTGCTGATCCAGGCTCAGGGCCGGCAGCAGGGTCCAGTAGGCGATGTCGTTGACACCGTAGAAGATGTCCCAGAGGATATAGGCCAGGGCGAAGATCACCACATAGGCCGCGCCGGTCACAGGGATATCCCCGAAAAGCACCAGCAGGCACACTGCGCTGACCAGGGCGCCGGTGAGGATCCAGGGCTTGAATTTGCCCCAGCGGGAGTGGGTGTTGTCGATGATGACGCCGGTGATGGGATCGTTGAAGGCGTCCAGGATGCGGAGCACGGTCAATACGCCGCCTACCAGAGCCAGCATGGCGTCATCCAGCTGCCGCACCTCTGTGAGGAAAAAGAGGAGATACATGCTCTCCAGGGAATAGAACATATCCCGGCCAACGGTGCCGAGACCAAAGCAGTACTTGTTGCGCCTGTCCAGATTTGTCATAGCTTCCTCCCAAATTGGGGGCGGGGCCGCCCCTTACCGGCGGCTCACGCCAGGATCACAGCCTCCCAGGGCTGCAAGGTGCCGTCAAAGGATTCCCGGGCATAATTGTCCCGCAGGATAGTCCCCCGACAGGCGGTAGTAGCCGGGTTGTCGCTGAAATTGAGGACGATGGTGAGAGATCCCTGACCCGGCAGTTCCCGCCGGTAGGCAAAGACCTGCTTGGTGGACTCCAGCGGAGTGAACGCTCCCCGGCGCAGGACCTTGGTATCCCGCCGCAGAGCGATGAGATCCTGGTACCAGTGGAAAAGGGAGTTTGGGTCCTCCGCCTGGGCGGCGAGATTCACGTCCTTGCAGTTGTGGTTGATGCCCAGCCAGGGACGGCCGGTGGTGAAGCCCGCGCCGTCACCGCTCTCCCACTGGAAGGGGGTGCGGGCGTTGTCCCGGCTGGTGGGGGAAATGATCCGCCAGCGCAGGCCCTGGGGCACATGGAGCCGGGCGAGGACATTGTCCACGTTGAGGCTCTCCACGTCATTGAGCTGCCGGAGCCGGGTGAAGTCGAAGTTGGTCATGCCGATCTCCTGGCCCTGGTAGATAAAGGGGGTGCCCCGGAGGGTCAGGAGCAGCGTAGCCAGGAGCTTGCCGCTCTCCAGGGGATGGGCCTTGCTGCCGAACCGGGAGATGGAACGGGGCTGGTCGTGGTTTTCGAGATACAAAGCGTTCCAGGGCAGGGCCTTCTGCCACTTGGTGAGACAGTCAAAGAGCTTTTTGGGCTTGAACTTGGTCTTGAACCACTTGATCAGCACCTGGTCGCACTCCATGTGTTCAAAGGAGAACACCATGTCCAGCTCGTGGCGGTCCATGCCGCAGAGGTCCTGGGCCTCCTTGGGGGTGACGAATACAGTCTCTCCCACTGTGAAGGCGTCAAACTCGTCACAAACCTTCCGCAGCTCCCGGAGGATCTCATGGGTGCCCTCCAGGGAGAGGTAGTGCTCCGAGCCGGTGAGAGCCAGCTGTTTTTTTCCGTTCTCCAGATTGTCCTTATAAAGGATATTGATGACATCGCAGCGGAAGCCTGCCACCCCCTTCTCCAGCCAGAAGCGCATGATGTCCTTGACTTCACGCAGCACCGCCGGGTTGTGGTAGTTCAGGTCCGCCTGGGTCTTGGCAAAGAGGTGCAGGTAGTACTGGCATCGCTGGGGGTCAAACTCCCAGCAGTCCTCACCGAAGAAGCCGGTCCAGTTGTTGGGAAGCTTCCCGTCCCCCTTCCCGTTGGCCCAATAGTAGTAGTCGGCGTAGGGACTGGTCTTGTCACGGCTCTGGCGGAACCACCAGTGCTCCGTGGAGGTGTGATTGACCACCAGGTCCATGATGATGCGGATGCCCCGGCGCCTGGCCTCGGCAATGAGGTGTTCCATGTCCGCCATGGTGCCGTATTCCGGGTTGATGTCCCGGTAATCACTGATGTCATAGCCGTTGTCGGCGTTGGGGGAAACATATACCGGGGAGAGCCAGATGGCGTCCACCCCCAGGGCCTGGATGTGGTCCAGGCGGCGGATGATGCCGGGAATGTCCCCGATGCCGTCCCCGTTGGAGTCCTGAAAGCTCCGGGGATAGATCTGATAGATGACCGCGTCTTTCCACCATGCCATAGGCTCAGCCCTCCCCATTTATCGGGTACGCCCCGCCGCAGTACCGCTGCCACAGCTCCTCACTGACGCCGCCCTGGGCGATGACCTGACGGTAGAAGTCGCCGCTGTCCTTGACGGTGCGTTCCTGGGTGTCGTAGTTCACGTGGACCAGGCCGAAACGGGCGCTGACCCCTTCCACCCACTCAAAGTTGTCACAGAAACACCAGTGGTAGTACCGCTCCACCGGAAGATCGCTGTTACAGAGGGCTGCCAGGTGCTCGGCAATGTACCGGGCGCGGAAGCGGTCGGTGTTGTCACAGGTGCCGTTCTCCGTGATCCAGATGGGCCGGGGCAGGAGACGGTAGAGCTTGCGGCTGACCTCCACAATGCCCTGGGGATAGATCTCCCAGCCCAGGTCATTGACAGGGCAGCCGTCGGCCACGCCGTCGGCGGGGCCGGAGACGGTGGAACGGGTGTAGTAGTTGACGGCGTGGAAGTCACAGAACTCTCCGGGGACGATGGCGGGGTGCTTTCCAATGGGGAAAGCCCGGACGCCCCGGCACATGGCGGCGGTGAGGCTCCCCTGGAACAGCTGCTCCGCCCGCTCTGCCCAGAAGCGGTGGATGGGATTTTTCCCGTCCCGGGGAACAAATACCCGCATGTGATTGGCAAAGCTCACCTTGGTGTCGGTATGACCCATCTGGAGCCGGGTCTTGCGGATGAGGCCGTAGGCCTCGATGTGGGCGGCAGCCAGATTGGTCATCACCCGGCTCATGGCCAGGAAGCTCCGCTTGCCCGGAGGCCAGGAACCGTCAAAGTAGCTGTTGAAGGCGTAGACGTTGGGCTCGTTGATGGTGATGTACTCGCTGACCAGATCTCCCAGGGCCTCCACCACCTTGTGGACGTAGCGGAGGTAGTAGGTGATGTTGTCGGCGCTGAGGAAGGCGCCTTTCTCCTCCAGCCAGAGAGGATTGCTGAAGTGGTGCAGGGTGAGAAGGGGCCGGATGCCCCGCTCCTTCATGGCCGTGATCTCCTCGCGGTAGTGGTCCAGAGCCTCCTGGGAGAATATCCCCTCCTCCGGCTCGATGCGGCTCCACTCCAGGCCGAAGCGGTAGCACTGAAGGCCCATGTCCGCCATCAGGTCCAGGTTCTCCCGCCAGCGAACATAGTGCTCCGTGGCTACAGAGGGGTCGCTGTTGTCCTTGATGTAGCCCCGGCGGTACCAGTCGTACCAGTTGTTGTTTTGATCGCCGCCCTCGATCTGGGTGGCGGCGGTGGCGGCGCCCAGGAGCATCCCGGGCTTGAGCGTATATTCCATAAGGCGTGTCCTCCTTACTTTCCCTCCAATATACTCCATTGTAAAGCGGCGGAGGGATTTTTGCAATATGGCTTTTGGATAGGACGGCGGCAGAGTGGGGAAGGTTTTTGTTTGACAGGATATGGAAGAAGCAGGGCAGATAAAAATGCGCCGGAGCGGCTGCAAGCCGCTCCGGCGCATCTGCTGCTGTATAGAAGAGCTATAGGGACCTCACAGCCGGCTCTGGCTGTGAGGAGGTCACCGCTTTTCCCCCGGCCGGAACACCAGGGCGGCGAGGGCGGCGAAGATCACCGCCGCGGCGATGCCGCCGGCGGTGGCGGTGAGGCCGCCGGTGAGGATTCCCAGCCAGCCCTGCTCCGCCACGGCCTTCTCAACCCCCTTGGCCAGACTGGAGCCAAAGCCCGTCAGGGGTACGCTGGCACCCGCACCCCCCCAGTCCGCAATGGGCGCATACACACCGATGGCCTCCAAAAACACGCCGGTCACAACATACCCCGTCAGGATACGGGCGGGGGTAAGCTTGGTTTTGTCGATGAAAATCTGGCCGATGACACATAGGATGCCGCCGCACAGGAATGCGTTGAGATATTGCATACATACGTCCTCCCCGGAGGAAATGCCTCCGTTATGATGTGATGGTGTCTGTCGCCTGGATGCAGACGGCGTGGCAGATACCGGGGATACTCTCGCCCTGGGAAGTGGAGACCGGGGACAGCAGGGCGCCGGTAGGGGCAAAGAGAATTTTCTTCCATTGACCTTCCTCCATTTTACCCAGCAGGTAGCCGCACAGCACCGAGGCCGAGCAGCCGCAGCCGCTGGCACCGGCGTGCATATCCTGCTTTTCGATGTCGTAGAGCAGCATGCCGCAGTCCAGGTAGTTGTTCCCCATGTTCACGCCCTCCCGGGCAAAGAGCTCCGTGACCATCTGGTGACCCAGGACTCCCAGGTCCCCGGTGAGCACCAGGTCGTAGTCCGCCGGAGTGGTGCCGGTGGAGGTAAAGTGGGCCTGGAGGGTGTCAAAGGCCGCCGGGGCCATGGCGGCGCCCATGTTGTTGGCGTCGGTGACTCCCAGGTCCACGATCCGCCCACAGGTGACGGCGGTGACAGCCAGAGGGGTCTTCTCCGCACCCAGCAGGCAGCAGCCGGAGGCGGTGGCGGTCCACTGGGCGGTGGGGGTACGCTGGCTGCCGTAGGGCACCGGCATGCGGTACTGCCGCTCGGCGGTGCAGAAGTGGCTGGAGGTCATGGCCCCTACCCGCCGGGCAAACCCTCCGGACACCAGCAGTGACCCCAGGGCCAGGGATTCCCCCATGGTGGAGCAGGCGCCGTAGAGGCCGAAGAAGGGGATGCGGAAGGACCGAAGGCCAAAGGAGGTGCCGATGCACTGGTTGAGAAGGTCTCCGGCCAGCACGAAATTCAGGTCCTCCGGCTGGAGCCCCGCCTTTTCCAGGGCCAGGGTCAGCGCAGTTTTCTGCATGGTGCTCTCCGCCTTCTCCCAGGTTTTCTCCCCGAAAAAGCTGTCCTCGCAGAGGTGGTCGAACCAAGGAGCCAAAGGTCCCAGGCTCTCCTGCCGCCCGCCCACGGCGGCATGGGATTGGATATAGGCGGGCCGCGTGAGGGTGATGGTGCGGCCGGCGGGCGGGGTGTTCAAGGGCGTCGCCTCCCGTATCAGAAAAAATTCCGCATATCATGGCGGTATAGCTCTAGTATGGCCCGATGGTGCAAAAAACATAAGAAAGTTTTTGAAAAAATTCCTGAGAGGAAGGGAACAACCGGCGCGTCTTTACGTCTGTAGCAGTGGAAAGAAACGATAGGTAAGGAGGAAAACAAAATGGAAAAGTTATTGGTACTGGCACTGCTTCTGGCGCTGCTGCTCACCGGATGCGGCGGTGGTGACAGCAGCGGCCGGACAGAGAATGATGTCTCCGGACAGAAGGTGACGGGACAGGCGGCCACGGGACAGACTGCCGGAGATGTGGCAGCCCAGGCACAGGAGGATGAATGGGGCCTGGCCCTGGCGGCGGAGGACGTATCACCCACCGGGCTGACGCTGCGCTTTGTCCAGCGGGACGGCGCGCCTACCGGCGAGTTGGAGACCGGCAGCCCCTTCTGGCTGGAAAAGGAGCAGGACGGCACCTGGGTGGAGGTGGAACCTCTGATCGAGGACATGGCCTGGGATATGATGGCCTATGTCATCAATATGGATGGCGATACGGAGCTGGAGCAGAGCTGGTCCGCTCTCTACGGGGAACTGACCCCGGGCAGCTACCGGCTGGGGAAAACGGTGATGGATTTCCGGGGTACCGGAGACTACGACCAGCGGGATTACTACGCTTACTTTACCGTGGAATAAGGGAAAACAAGCCCCGTCCGGATTTTTCGCCGGACGGGGTAAAAATTTGTATTCAGGACTGGAAAACAGCACCAGAGTATCGTATAATAAAAAGAATGCTTTGACCAAGGAGGACCTTTCCATGGCGGAAGAGAAACGAGCCCTGGGTTATATCTGTCCCGAGTGCGGCAAGAGCGTGTACGGTGAGCGCACCGCCTTTGCCCTCAGTGCTGCGGCGGTGGGCCTGGTGTGCGACTGCGGCCGCAGCGAGCTGAAAGCGGAGAGCGACGGGCAGGTGTTTCGCGTGACGGTGCCCTGCGGCGTATGCGGCGGCGAGCACCGGGCGGAGGTGCCTGTTTCCCAGGTGATGGAGGGAGAGGGCGTGGGCCTTGCCTGCCCTGCTACCCGGCAGCTGTGCTGCTACATCGGTGAGCCCTACCGGGTCCAGCGGGCTCTGGGGGATCTGGAGGTAGCGATGCAGAAGAAAAAGGACGCCGGAGAGGAGCCCTTTGTAGACAGCGTCATCATGTACGAGGTCCTCTCAGAGCTGCGGGATATGATGGCCCGGGGAGGGATCTCCTGCGCCTGCGGCAGTAAGAACTGTGCCATCGAGGTCCACGGCGCGGCGGTAGACCTGGTGTGCCGGTCCTGCGGGGGAAAGCTCCGCATCCCTGCCGCCACTGATGAGGATCTGGACCGGCTGTGCTGCCACTACACCCTCACCATTAAGGGGCAGAAATAGTATGCTGATCGCCTGTTTTGTGTTGTTCCTGGCCATGGTGGCCGGGTGCCTGGTCACGGGCCTCTCGGTGGCCTGGGCGCTGCTGGGGGGACTGGTGCTGTTCTGGCTGCTGGGTCTGCGCCAGGGTTTTACCCACCGGCAGCTGTGGGAGATGGCCTGGAAAAAGTGCCGGAAATCCCTGATCGTAGTGGAAGTGATCTTCCTCATCGGCATTATCACCGGTGTGTGGCGGGTAGGAGGCACCATTGCCTACTGCATCGTCATGGGCGTGGAGCTGGTGACGCCGGGGCTGTTCCTAGTGGTGGCGTTCCTCCTGTGCGTGGCATTGAGCTATGTGCTGGGCACCTCCTATGGGGTCAGCAGCACCATGGGGGTGATCCTTATGGCTCTGGCCCGGTCCGGCGGTGTGGACCCTGCTCTGGCGGCGGGTGTGATCCTCTCCGGCGTCTACTTCGGGGACCGGTGCAGTCCCGCCTCCTCGGCGGCCAGCCTGGTGGCGGCGGTGACGGACACGGACCTTTATCGGAATGTTCGCCAGATGCTGCGTACGGCCCTCCTCCCCACCCTTTTGACCCTGGGCATCTATGTGGTGCTATCCCTGCGCAATCCCCTGGCCCGGATGGACCAGTCGGTGCTTTCTGCTCTGGAGGGGAACTTCTCCATTACCTGGCTGGCCCTGCTGCCGGCGGCGGTGATGTTCCTGCTGCCTCTGTTTAAGGTGCCTATCAAGCTGGCCATGCTGGGCAGCATCGCCGTGGCGGCGGTGCTGGCGATGGCGGTCCAGGGCTTCAGCCTCTGGGAGGTGCTGTCGGCTGCCTGGGGCGGCTACCACCCGGCAGACCCGGCGCTGAATGCCGTGCTGGGCGGCGGCGGCATCACCAGCATGATGGTCAGCTATGTCATCGTCATCCTCACCGGCCTGTACTCCGGCATCCTGGAGGGCACCGGCGATCTGGAGCCCATGCAGCAGAAGGCGGAGGCTCTGGCGGGAAAGATCGGCGCCTTCCCTGCTATGATCGTGGTGTCTACCCTCACGGCCATGGTGCTGTGCAACCAGGCGGTGACCAGTATCCTCTCCGAGCAGCTGCTGCGCCGCTGCTATGACGACCGGGAGGAGCTGGCTATGGATATCGAGAACTCCGGTATCCTGATCGCCGGCCTGATCCCCTGGTCCATTGCCTGCAGCATCCCCCTGGCCATGCTGGGTGCGGACAGCAGCGCGCTGCTCTATGCCCTGCTGTTGTGGCTGATCCCCATCTGCTACCTGTTTACCAAGCGATTCTTCTATCCCCGGAGGGCGCAGGAGAACTGAGCGCCCCCGCCCATACCCCCATGGGGGGACACGAGGCGGAATCTGCTGATCATGGAGGTCTGTATGATCCGATTACTGGCCCGGAAGCTGATCCGGGACTACAATAATGTAGCCGATCCCGCTGTGCGGCGGGCTTACGGTATACTCTGCGGCGCGGTAGGCATCGGCCTGAACCTGCTGCTGTTTGCCGGGAAGTTCCTGGCAGGGCTGCTCAGCGGCTCCATCGCCATTACTGCCGACGCTTTCAACAACCTGTCCGATGCGGGCTCCTCGGTGGTGACCCTTCTGGGGTTCAAGCTGGCAGCCCAGAAGCCCGACAGCCACCACCCCTTCGGCCACGGCCGTATGGAGTATGTCTCCGGCCTGGTGGTGTCCATGGTGATACTGCTCATGGGCGTGGAGCTGGGTAAAACCTCTATCGAGAAGATCCTTCACCCGGAGGAAGTTACCTTCAGCCCGGTGGTGGTGGGGATCCTGATCGCCTCCATTGCTGTCAAGCTGTATATGGCCGCCTATAACCGCGCGGTGTCCAAGAAGATCGACTCCGCTGCCATGGCCGCCACCGCCACCGACAGCCTCAGCGACTGTCTGGCCACAACGGCGGTGCTGCTGAGCACCCTGGCCGGCCACTTCTGGCATGTGTACATCGATGGTTGGTGCGGCGCTGCCGTGGCCTGCTTCATCCTGTGGGCGGGCATCAACGCCGCCCGGGAGACCATCAACCCCCTGCTGGGCCAGCCGCCCTCTCCGGAGTTTGTCCGGGAGGTCCAGGACCTGGTGCTCTCCCATCCGGAGATCATCGGCATTCACGATCTGATCGTCCACGACTACGGTCCGGGACGGCGGATCTTGTCCCTCCATGCGGAGGTGCCTGCCAGCGGGGATATCCTGGCTCTCCACGACGTGGTGGATACGGCGGAGCGGGAGCTGGCCACCACCCTGGGCTGTGTGGCTACCATCCACATGGACCCGGTGGTGATGGATGACGGTTTGACAGCGGAGACCCGGGAGCGGGTGGCGGCTCTGGCCCGGATCATTGACCCGGGCATCACCATCCACGACTTCCGCATGGTCACCGGTCCCACCCACACCAATGTGATTTTCGATGTGGTGGTCCCCTTCAACTGCCCTCTTACCGACCACGATGTGGCCGACCGCATTCGTACGGCAGTTCGTACCCTGGACGGCAACTACTACGCTGTGGTGGAAGTAGAGAAGAGCTATATCTGAAGATAACAAAAGAACCGGCCTCCGGAAATTCCTCCGGAGGCCGGTTCTTTTGCTGTCCAGACGGGCAGAATCAATGGTGATGTCCGAAAATAAGGGCAAGGCCCAGCAGGAGGCCCAGCATGGTGGCAAGGCCCGAGAGTTTGTGCTGCCACAGGTGCTCGGATTCCGGCAGCAGCTCTCCGAAGATGACGTACAGCATGGCGCCGGCGGCAAAGCTCAGGGAGATACACAGCAGGGTGGGGTTCATGGTACCCAGGGAGTAACCCAGCATGGCGCCCACAATGGTGGGGATACCGCTGACGGCGGCCACGCCGATGGCGGCGACGGGCCGGGAGCCGCTGGAGAGGAGAGGCGCCGCGATGGACATGCCCTCCGGCAGGTTGTGCAGGCCGATGATCAGGGCCGCCAGGATACCGCCGCTGCTGGCAGCCTGGGCGGCTCCGGCAAAGGTGGCGCCGATGGCCATACCCACCGGCATGTTGTGCAGGGCCACTGCCGCCGCCAGTACCAGCCCCGCGGTGTGGAGGGTGTGGTGGCCGCAGGCGCACATCTCCTGATGGGGGTCGAGGTGGTCCTCGTGGGCCTCGTGATGGTCATGGTCATGGTCGTGGCCGTGATGGCCGTGGTGGTCGTGGCCGCCGTGGCTGTGGCTGTGGTGGGCCTGCTTGTCGATCCAGCAGTTGAGGAGGTAGGTGCAGAAGTAGCCGATGAGGATCCAGGCGATGACAGGGAAAATGGAGGCATCCTCGGTAGCGTCGGCAATGAGGTCAAAGCACACTACGCTGAACATCACCCCGGCGGTGAAGCGCAGCAAGAGACTGACAGAGCGCTCCGACGGGCTGTGGATGGCGGCAGCAAAGCCGCCTCCCAGGGCCAGCCCGCCCACGCCGGTGAGGGCGGTGATGAGAAAAATGGTCAAATATTCGTACATGGGAAATCTCCAATCCTAAAATCTCAACACATTAGTATACCGCAACCGGGAAAAAAGTCAATAAAAAGCGTCCTTATGTTAAAAAACCGGGCCATATTTCCCTTGCATACAGAGGCGGGATTCATTATAATATAGTGCGAAATCTTGAGGAGGCGAAGAGGATGGCGCTGTACCACAACATGACGGAAATGATCGGCGGGACGCCCTTGCTGGCGCTGGAACGGCTGGGTCCCAAGCGGGGCTGGCAGGCCCGGGTGCTGGCCAAGCTGGAGTATTTCAACCCGGCGGGCAGTGTGAAGGACCGGGCGGCCCTGGGGATGATCCAGGCGGCAGAGAAAGAGGGGCGGCTGCGCCCTGGCGCTGTCATCGTAGAGCCCACCAGCGGCAATACCGGTATCGGTCTTGCGGCCATTGCGGCGGTGCGGGGCTACCGGGTGATCCTCACCATGCCGGAGACCATGAGCCTGGAGCGGCGCAAGCTCCTTATGGCCTACGGTGCGGAAATCGTGCTGACCCCCGGTGACCAGGGCATGCAGGGGGCCATCGACCGGGCGGAGGAGATCCTTCGGGAGATCCCAGGCAGTATGCTGGCCGGTCAGTTTGACAACAGCGCCAACCCCGCCGCCCATTACGCCTCCACCGGTCCGGAGATCTGGCGGGACACGGAGGGAAAGGTGGATATCTTTGTGGCCGGAGTCGGCAGCGGCGGCACCGTCACCGGTGTGGGCCGCTATCTGAAGGAGCAGCGGCCCACCGTGCAGATCGTGGCGGCGGAGCCGGCAGAATCCCCGGTGCTCTCCGGCGGCAAGGCGGCGCCCCACGGTATCCAGGGCATCGGCGCCAACTTTGTCCCCGGCAACTTTGACCGGGACCTGGTGGACCAGGTCCTGACAGTGACCACCGAGGAATCCCTGGCTCTGGCCCGGGAGATCGCCCGGACGGAGGGCGTACTGGTGGGCATCTCCTCCGGTGCGGCTCTGGCGGCAGCGGAGAAACTGGCCCTGCTGCCGGAAAACCAGGGCAAGACCATTGTGGCCCTGCTGCCGGATACCGGCGAGCGATATTTAAGTACGGCGCTTTTCGACTGAGCGCCTGGTGATACGAAAGAGAGGACGAGAACCATGAGTGATGTGATGATTTCCGACGCGATCCGTTATGTGGGGGTGGATGACACCGCCATTGACCTGTTTGAGAGTCAGTACCCCGTGCCAAACGGTGTGTCCTACAACGCCTATGTGATCCTGGATGAGAAGGTGGCGGTGATGGACACTGTGGACCGCCGTTTTGCTGACGAGTGGATGGCCAACCTGGAGAAGGTCCTGGCCGGCCGCCGCCCGGACTACCTGGTGATCCACCACCTGGAGCCGGACCACGCCGGCAGCATCGGCCTTCTGGCGGAGAAGTACCCGGAGATGACCCTGGTGGCCAGCGCCAAGGCTCTGACCATGCTGGGCAAGTACTTTACCTGCACCAATCCCACCCAGGCCATGGCCGAGGGCAGCACCCTCTCCCTGGGACAGCATACTCTCACCTTCGTTATGGCCCCCATGGTCCACTGGCCGGAGGTGATGGTGAGCTATGAGTCCGCGGAAAAGACCCTTTTCTCCGCGGATGGCTTTGGTACCTTCGGAGCCCTGTGCCGTCAGCGGCCCTGGCTGGAGGAGGCCCGGCGCTACTACTACAACATCGTGGGCAAGTATGGCGCTCAGGTCCAGGCCCTGCTGAAGAAGGCAGCCTCCCTGGATATCCAGCGGATCTGCCCTCTCCACGGTCCGGTGCTGACGGAGGATCTGGGGAAATATATCACCTACTATGATCTCTGGAGCCGCTGGCAGGTGGAGGACGAGGACGGCGTGCTGGTGGCCTACGCCTCCATCCACGGCAACACCGCCCGGGCTGCCAAGCTCATGGCAGAGATCCTGACAGAGAAGGGCGCCAAGGTGACGGTCCGCGACCTCTGCCGGGAGGACCAGTCCCTGGCCGTGGAGGATGCCTTCCGCTGCCGGCGGATGGTGGCCATGGCTTCCACCTACGACGGCGGCATCTTCCCCGCCATGGAGCACTTCCTCAGCCACCTGCGGGACAAGACCTACCGCTGCCGGACGGTGGCCCTGGTGGAGAACGGCTCCTGGGCTCCTGCCGCCGGAAAGATCATGACCGCCGCCTTCCAGGCCATGAAGGACATCACCCTCTGCGAGAAGTATTACAGCCTCTGCGGCGCGGTGAAGGAGGCCGACAAGGCGGGTCTCGAGGCCCTGGCCGACGAGCTTCTCAGCAAGTAATCTGGGATAAGGGAGGACCAGACTGTGAAACTGGACCACTTTTCCTACCGCTGCGGGGTCATCGACTGCTTCAATGAGATGGTCCGTGCGGGCCTCAAGCCCATGGCTCTGGCTCACCCCTGTGATACCCCGGCGGAGCGGGACAGCTATCTCCCCTTCTGTCAGGAGATCTGCGGGAAATACGGCACGAAGTATTTTCCTGAGGATGCCATGCTCCTCACGGACCTCTTTCCCCTCTCCGCCAACCGGGGAAAGTACAACATCATCTTTTACCGGGATGAGACGGTCCGTCGGACCTATGAGGACCTGAAGGCGGAGAAGGCGGCTCTCCAGGCTGCCGGACAGTACCGGGGAGAGCCCCGCCGCCGTCTGGCCTGCCGGTTCGGAGCCCTGTTGGGCTACCCGGAGGCGGACTGCCTGCGGATGATCGGAGAGAACTCCGAGCGTGAGGTCGGAGACGAGAGCTGACAGAACCCAAAAGGCCGACAGGAAAGCTCCGGCGAGAAGTGACCTGCCGCCATACAGAACAACAGATGAAAAAGCGCGTCGTGTGTTACGGCGCGCTTTTTCCTTTTTCACAGCACTTACTGCCTCTTCACGGGGATTTTACAATGGGGCCGTGGACAAAGGGACCGCCCTATGGTACACTGGGGAAAACTGGCGGCGTATGCCCGGGAAAGGAGAGGATGCTGTGGCAGAACTGAAGGAGAAACGGCTGTTCCTGCTGGATATGGACGGCACCATCTACCTGGATAACGACCTGTTTCCGGGGACCATCCCCTTTCTCCGCTGGGTGCGGGAGACAGGAGGGACCTACCTCTTTCTTACCAATAACTCCTCCCGATCCGCCCAGGCCTATGTGGAAAAGCTGGAGCGGCTGGGCATCGGAGCGGTGAAAACGGACTTTCTTACCAGCGTGGATGCCCTGATTGCCGACCTGCAGGCGGGGCCGAAGCGAAAGCTGTGCTACGTCTTCGGTACCGAGAGCTTCCGGGCCCAGCTTCGGGAGGCGGGGGTCTCCGTGACGGACCGCCTGGAGGAGGACATCGACTGTCTCCTCATCGGTTTTGATACGGAGCTGACCTTTCAGAAGCTGGAGGATGCCTGCATCCTCCTGAACCGGGGGGTGGACTTTATCGCCACCAACCCCGACTGGGTCTGCCCCACCTGGTATGGTTCCGTGCCGGACTGCGGCAGCGTCTGCGAGATGCTGTACCGGGCCACAAAACGGCGGCCGCGGGTCATCGGAAAGCCCCAGCGGGCCATGGTGGATCTGGCTTTGCGCCGTACAGGCCTCCCGCCGGAGGCGGCTCTGGTGGTGGGAGACCGGCTGTATACCGACATCGCCTGCGGTGTGAACGCCGGTGTGGATTCCGCCTTCGTCCTCTCCGGGGAGGGTACTCTCGCCGACCTGGAGGCAAGCCAGGTGAAGCCCACCTGGGTATTTGACGACATTGCCGCCCTGCACCGGGCGCTGCGGGAGGAGGGAAACCATGGACAGCACCGTTGACGCCGTCCGGGGCTATTACGACGAAAATGCACAGCTGGAGTGGGACCGCCTGGAGAAGCACCCCTTTGAGTTCATCTTCACCACGGGGATGATGGAGCGGTATATCCGTCCCGGGGACAGCGTACTGGACATCGGCGGCGGCCCGGGGCGCTACAGCATCCACTATGCCAAAATGGGCTGCCGGGTAGTGCTGGCGGAGCTCTCCAGCGGCAATGTGGCCCTGGCCCGGGAAAAAACGGCGGAGGCCGGGGTGGCGATAGAGACCCACGTGTGTGACTGCCTGGAGCTGGAACGGCTGGATCTGGGGCAGTTTGACCATGTGTTTTTGATGGGGCCTCTGTACCACCTCCAGCGGGAGGAGGACCGCGTCCGGGCGGTGGAAGTGGCGCTGCGGCACCTGAAGCCCGGCGGGATGCTGTATGTGTCCTTCATCCTGACCTTTGCCGGGATCATCTACGACCTGCAGAACGAGGGCTATGTAGTGGAGGATCTGAAAAATCCCTTGGCCATGAAACTGGTGGAGGCAGTGGATCGGGGAGAGGACTACTGCGGTCCCGGGTTTACGGAAGTCTACTTCTACCACCAGCGCAACATCCTGCCCTTTATGGAGCGCTTCCCCCTGGAGAAGCGGCACCTCTTTGGCCAAGAGGGCATCCTGGCCCCCAACTACCGGGAGATCCTGTCCCGGAGCCCGGAGGAGTTTCAGGCTTGGCTCACGGTGGCCCGGCGGTATCTGGAGGTGCCGGAGCTGCTGTCCTATTCTGAGCACGCCATGTATATCGGCAGGAAGCTGCCGTAACAGAAAATGACGAGGGAGAAAACATATGAAGCTGAATAACAAGCGGACGGTCCTGGTAGGCCTGGCCTTTCTGTCCATCTGTGCTTTCTGGCAGATGTACGACAACGTGGTGCCCCTGATCCTCACCAACACCTTCCACATGAACGAGTCCGTGTCCGGCGCCATTATGGCCGCCGACAATATCCTGGCTCTGTTCCTGCTGCCCTTCTTCGGCGGGCTGTCAGACAGACTGACCACCCGCTTGGGCCGGCGCACCCCCTTCATTCTGGGGGGCACGGCGGCGGCAGTGGTGCTGATGAACCTGCTGCCTCTGCTGGATAACCGATATGCGGCGGTAGGGGATACCCTGGCCCTGGGGGCATTTGTGGTGGTGCTGGGCCTTTTGCTGATCGCTATGGGGACCTATCGTTCTCCGGCAGTGGCCCTGATGCCCGATGTGACCCCCAAGCCCCTGCGCAGCAAAGCCAATGCCATTATCAACCTCATGGGTGCCGTAGGCGGCATGATCTATCTGGCCATCGCGGCAGTGCTCTATCCCAACAGCAAGGTGGAGGGGCTCAGCCATGTGAACTACCAGCCTTTGTTCCTGGTGGTCAGTGTCATCATGGTGGCAGCGGTAGCAGTGATGTATTTCACCATCCGGGAACCCAAGCTCTATGCGGAAAACCAGGCCTATGAGGCGGCCCATCCGGAGCTGAACCTGGCCCAGGATGACGGCAGCGGCCACGAGGTGCTGCCCGCTCCCGTGAAGCGGAGCCTGGGGTTCATTCTGGCCTCCATTGCCCTTTGGTTCATCGGCTATAACGGTGTCACCACCTGGTTTACCACCTATGTCAGCCAGGTCATGGGAGAGGGCCTGGGCGGGGCCTCCACCTGCCTGCTGGTAGCTACCGGCGGCGCCATCGTCTCCTACATCCCTGTAGGCGAGGTGGCTTCCCGGGTAGGCCGGAAAAAGACCATCCAGGCAGGGGCCATCCTGCTGGCTGCCTGCTTTATGGCCGGCTATTTCCTGACGACCATGTACCGGGAGATCAATGCCATCATGTATGTGGTGTTCGTGCTGGTGGGACTGGCCTGGGCCGCCATCAATGTCAACTCCCTGCCCATGGTGGTGGAGATGTGCAAGGGCAGTGATGTGGGCAAATTTACCGGCTATTACTATACCGCCTCCATGCTGGCCCAGGTCATCACTCCGGTGGTGGCAGGTACCCTCATGCGGCAGATCGGATACTTTATCCTCTTCCCCTATGCAGCCTTCTTCGTGGCACTGAGCTTCATCACCATGTGCTTTGTCCGCCACGGTGACTGCAAGGCCGCGGCCAAGCGGGGACTGGAGGCTTTTGAGGATATGGACGACTGAGAAAGGAAGGATACGAGATGAAGAAGATTCCACGGGGCGTGGTGGGCGCTGTGGCAGTAGGTGCTGCCGCTGCCGCCGGCTGGTGCGCGATGCTGCGGCCCCGGCGGAACCAACCGGGCTGGGAGAAGCTTCAGGGGGTACGCTATGCCCACCGGGGCCTTCACGATGCCGGGGCGGGTATACCGGAAAATTCCATGGCGGCCTTCCGTCTGGCGGTGGAGCATGGCTTCGGTGCGGAGCTGGATGTCCACCTGATGGCTGACGGGAATCTGGCGGTAGTCCATGACAGCGATCTCACCCGGGTATGCGGGAAGAAAGCGCTGATAGAGGACCTGACGGCGGGAGACCTGGGAGAATATCCTCTTCAGGGAACGGCGGAGATCATTCCTCTGCTGGAGGAGGTCCTGGCCGTTTTTGAGGGGAAAGCGCCGCTCATTATTGAGCTGAAAGCGGAGAAGGGAAACGCCAACGATCTGACGGACCGGGTAATGGAGGTCCTGGCGGACTATCGGGGCGTGTACTGCATCGAATCCTTCCATCCTGCGGTGCTGCTGCGGCTGGAGAAACGCTATCCTGAAGTGCTGCGGGGCCAGCTTTCCCAGAATTTCTTCCGGGGCAGTGAGACGGGACTTCTCTCCTGGCCGTCGTCGGTGGTGATGACCTATCTTCTCTCCACTTCCCTGACCCGGCCGGATTTTATCGCCTACCACTACACAGACCGGAACTGCCCCAGCCTCAAGCTGATGAAGAAGCTGTATGGCGTCCACGAAGTGGCCTGGACCGTCCGGGACCCCTCGGATCTGGAGGCCCTGGAAGCGGAGGGTGTTACTGTGATTTTTGAGGGCTTCGTGCCCTGATTGGGGAGAGAGAAACCAAACAGCCGGGAGACGGATAAGAGATTCCGTCTCCCGGCTGTTGTTTTACAGCTAGGTCAGCTGTTGCGGCGGCTGATGGGGTGCCGCAGCAGGATACGGCTGAGGGCCTTCCCATTGAAGGGGTAGAGGGGGTAGAGGTATCCTTTCCCCAGAATTGGCTTGGTAGTGACCAACAGAACCAGGAAGAGCAGAATTCCCGCCACCAGGCCCCACACGTCGAAGGCGGCGATGAGCAGCAGGATCACCATCCGCATCAGCTTGAGAGCATACCCCAGCTCAAAGCTGGGCTGGGCGAAGTTGGCAATGGCCACGAAGGCCATGTATACCAGCACCTCCGGCACCAGCCACCGGGCCTGGACAGCAAATTCTCCCAGGATCAGGGCTCCCAGCATACTGAAGGAGCTGCTCAGGGCGTCGGGGGTGTTCAAAGAGGCCAGCTTCAGAAGGTCCACCACAAACTCCAACAGCAGCATCTGTACCAGCAGCGGTACGCTTCCCTCCTCCTCCGGGGCTACGAAACGCAGGAACTCCGGGGCTTGGGAGGGGTCCTTTACCAGAAGGTACCACAGCGGTGTGATGAAGAGGGACAGCAGCATCACCGCGATGCGGAGATACCGGAGGTAGGTGCCGACGAGGGGCGGGAAGTAGTAATCGTTGGCCTCCTCCATGAAGTCAAAGAAGTGGGTGGGCAGCAGCATTACCGACGGCGAGTTGTCCACCAGCAGGACGATATTTCCCTCCATGACGCAGGCGGTGGCGGAGTCAGGCCGCTCGGTGTAGCGGACCTTGGGAAAGGGGTTGTACCACTGGGGGGCCATCATGGCTTCGGCGATACTCTCCTGGCTCATGGCGGTGGAGTTGATGTCGATGGCAGCCAGTTTTCGCCGCAGGGTCTCCAGTTCCTCCTGATCCACTTTATTTTCCAGATAGGCCAGCACCACGTCAGTTTTGCTGCGGCTGCCCACCTTGTGGCTCTCCAGTGTCAGATTGGTGTCCCGGATACGGCGGCGGAGGAGAGCGGTGTTCTGCACCAGGGTTTCCGTAAAGCCGTCGTGACTGCCTCGGAGGACCTTGCCGTCAGAGGGCTCGGATACCGCCCGGCAGGGATAACCCTTGGCGTCGATGAGGGCACAGTGGTCAAATCCATCCACCAGCAGCACGGTTTTGCCCAGGAAGGCGCCGGTAAGAATGGCGTCCACCTGGTTTTCACAGTTCACCTCGCAGAAGGTGATGCACCGGTCGATAAAATCCTGCATATCCCGGGCCTCCTCTCCCAGCTGGGCCCCCCGGCCCAGCAGGAAGGAGCAGATCCGCTCGATGACGCCGTCGTCGCCATAGCCATCAATGACATAAAGGCGGCCCCGGCGGCTGCCGATCCACAGGTCCCGGGAGATCACGTCATAGCTGCGCCCTACGCCCAGAAGGCTGTCTAATACCGATTGATTTTCGCTGAGCTTATCCGTAAGCTGATCCATATCATGTCCTCCTGTGGGTATTTGGGGATAGTATGCCCTGCAGGAAGGGACTTATGCTGGCAATGGACCGTGGCGGCGGACAGCTTGCTTTTTTTTGTCCGCCGGGTATAATGAAAGGTGATCCAAAAGAAAAGGAGGCGGCCAATGGAGACAAAAAAGTGGGAAGCACTGTTTACCGCAGTGGAGCTGGGCAGTTTCACCCGGGCGGCGGAAAAGCTGGGGTGTACCCAGTCGGGATTGACCCATATGATGAACAGCCTGGAAAATGAAGTGGGCTTTCCGCTGCTGGTCCGGGACCGGTATGGTGTTCGCCTGACCCCCGCAGGGGAGCAGCTGGCGCCCGCTGCAAAGGAGCTGCTGCAGGCGGGCCGCCGCCTGGAGGGAGAGATCGCCGCTCAGAGCAGCCGCAAAAGGGAGAATATCCGGGTGGCGGCCTATTCCAGTATCTGCATGCACTGGCTGCCCACCATTGTGCAGCAGTTTCGCTGGGCGTTTCCCGATGTATCGGTGGATATCCGCATGGGCAGTGTGGAGGAGATGTACCGCTGGCTCCAGGATGATAAGGTGGACCTGAGTTTTGCCAGCCGCCAGGATCGGGGCAGCTATGACTGGGTCCCCCTGTGGGACGACCCCCTGCTGGCGATCCTGCCTATGGATTACCCGGCGGAGGGGATGAAGCGTTTCCCGGTGACGGAATTTGGCGGGAAAGAATTTCTGATGCCCTCTCTGGGCTTTGATCTGGATATCATGCGGGTCTTTGAGGATCAGGCGGTCCGGCCGGATATCAAGGACACCCAGGTGGAGGACGCTGCTATTTTGTCCATGGTGGAACACGGCTTAGGGTTCAGCATCCTGTCGGAGCTGGTGCTCCAGGGCCGCCGGGACAATGTCCGCAGCCTGCCGCTGGACCCGCCGGCCTGCCGGCGAATCGGCATTGCCGTGCCGTCTCTGGAGGAGGCGACGCCTATTATCCGGAAGTTTATCGACTACTCCCGGCGTATCGTAACGGAGCTGCACCAGTAGCTGAGAGATCCGAGAATAAACAAGAGGAAGGCTCAAAGAGCCTTCCTCTTGTTTATTGATAGCAGGGATCATTCCACCGTCTCTCCTCCGGCAAAGCGGATGGCCTCCAGGGCCAGCTCCAGGGTGGGATCGGTGAAGGGATATGTCAGATGATAGAGCCGGGCTGCCAGAGGCAGCTCCGTGCAGCCCAGGATCAATGTTTGGGCGCCCCGGTGCAGCAGCTCTTCCATGGCATGCCGGGCGGCGGACGGGTCATAGCTGAAATCCCCGGCTTTGACGCCCTGGTAGGTCATGTCCATGATGGCTTTCTGCCCTTCCTGGTCCGGAGTCAGTATTTCAATGCCGGTACCGGCAAAGGTGCGCTGGTAAATGCCGGTCTGGACGGTACCATCCGTCGCCAACAGTCCTGCGGTGGTGATGCCCTGCCTCTGGAGGGCCTGGGCTGTCAGACGGATCATGTGGAGGACGGGGACCTCCACCGCGCCGGCTACCGCGTCGTAAAAATTGTGGGCGGTGTTGCAGGGCATGACCAGTACCTGAGCTCCCATTTTTTCCAGTGATGTGGCGCTGGCTATCAGCTGGGGGACAGGGTCCTCTCCGCCGTGGAGCAGGGCTGCCGTCCGGTCGGGAATGTTAGTATTGCTGTCAATGAGGACCCGCAGATGATCCTGATCCTGCTGGGCTTTCGTATGCAGGGTGATCTTTTCAAACAGGTCCACAGTGGCCAGGGGGCCCATACCGCCGATGATCCCTATGATTTTCTTGGCCATACTGGTCGCCTCCTTTGCCCGTATAGTCTACCACAGGGGATGGGGAGACGCAAGGGCGAAAACAATGGGGAAAGAAGCACCACGGTCCCGCTGTACACGCCCCTTCCGTCAGCTTTTAATGCAGTACCTTTGCCAGAATCATCAGAACCCACAAGTGGGCAGGATACACCACATAAAACAGCCATTTGGATACGTTGCTGTTAACGCCGCGTTGTCCAGAGTATAGATAGATGGGGAGAATAACAGCTATTATGGCCCACTCACTGTCAAAACATAATGTTGAAAACAGGGATATTCCGGTGCCGCCCGAATAGTAGGACAGGCAGGCTTTGATAAGCAGCAGTACAGACCACGCGATTACGCCGGCATAGGCAAAATTTTTCCTGTTGTAGCCGAAGTAAAAGACGAACAGCAACGGCAAAAGGTAGAAGGAACCTTCACAAAATGGCAGAGATATCAGGGATAAGATCAGGATCCCCAGAATAGAAGAATACTTTTTTGCTCCCTTGTTGACTGTGGCTGTTTGCAGCAGCTTCAGGATGAGCAGATAGACGGATAATGTGAGGAAGATATTATTTCCTTGCTGCAGCGCGTAAAAATCCATTTCGCCTGTGGCGTAGTTTACGGAGTGGAACATATAGTTGATCACCATATTTCCCGCCAGCATGATACATGCGAAAGTGAAAATTCTTTGAAAATATTTTTTCCAATTCCGTGTGTGATAGAATCCCTCTACCAGGAAATAGACAAACAGTGGTGCAACAAAGCGCGGCAGTAAGCTGATCCACTCCGGGCCGATTCTCAGATAGGAATGGATATGGTCAACGACCATGAACACCATTGCTATGATTTTCAATGTAAATTCAGTACAACAAAAACTTCTTTTCATAAAGACCCCTTTCTTTTCGCGCAGTTTCCCATTCTATTAAAATACATCTGCACCGTCAAGGAAGAAAGCTTTAAGAATCTTGGAAGAAATTTAAAATATTACCCCGGAAACAGGTGAACGCAACTCCGGCAAAGCGCAAAAAAGGCGGCCCCACGGGAGGCCGCCCTGCAGGATAAAGTCGTTTTTCCAAATCATTTTCTCTGCAGCCGCTTCAGCAGCCGCAGCTTCAGCGCGTGAAACCGGGCCAGGCGGCCGCTGGTGTACAGAATACCCACCAGCATCATCCCATAGGCAAAGCCCAGGGCGCAGCTGGCTGCCGGCTCCCAACCGGCCGGCATGCCTGATGCACACCACACCAGGTAGAGGGTAAAGAGCACGGTCCCGATGATAAACAGTACACACATCCGCCGGGCAAATTTCTGCTTCTCATGGTTGCTGTAGTCCGCCACTTTTACCACGGTCTCCTCCAGTTCCTTGTTCATTCTGGTATCCATCCTTTCTCCGTCCAGCAGCTCCCGGAGCTCTACCTTGTGGTAGTCCGCCAGAGACATCAGGAGATCCAGATCCGGCAGGTTGCTCCCGGTCTCCCACCGGGATACCGTCCGGCTGGAAACCCCTAGGATCTCCGCCAGCTGCTCCTGGGTAACATTCTTTTCCTTTCGCAGCTCTTTCAGAAAGCTGCCGATTTTTTTCTGATCCACTGTGGTTCCTCCCTTCGATGAAAAGATTACCCCATGTCGGGACCAGAGAACAGGACACAGAGCGGGAATGGACAGGAAATGTTTACCTGACACATGGTGTCCGGCCATAAAATCCCTACATAAAAAGGAAAACGGCTGCCAGACAGGAAAGACGAACCGGTTAAATGACAAAATAAGGTGGCCTTGGGGGCCGCCTTATTCGATGTGCAGATCCAGTGCTTTATTCATCGCTGCCGTTATGGTCCAATCTTCTCAAGATAAAAGCGCCCATGACAGCTATGGCAATAACAGAACCACCGTCAGGCCAATTCATGGTTTCCACCAAAATGGCCGCGCCAAGATAGCCGGCAATAATGGTTACAATAGCTGCTATGAATTCCAACCTGAGTTTCATGTGCGACTTCCTCCGACAGAAACTGGTTATGTGCTCTGGGAAAAATAGGCCCGGGCCTCATCCGCATCCCGGATGATCTGCTGCCGGAGGGCCTCCAGGTCGTCAAAGCGGTGCTCCGGCCGCAGCATTTTCAGAAACTCCACCCGGCAGACTTCACCGTAGAGACCCAGCTTTTCGTCCAGCAGATGGCTCTCCACCGTTACGCTGCCGTTCTCATCCACCGTGGGCCGGACGCCCACATTGGTGACAGCGGGGAATACCTGGCCGTCCACCGTCACCCGGGCGGTATAGACGCCGTAAGCGGGAACCAGATGGCCCGCCGAAGGGATCAGGTTCACGGTGGGAGCGCCCAGCCGGGACCCCAGGCCCTTGCCATGGCGGACCGTGCCGGTGAGGGAGTAGGGACGGCCCAGGAAGCGGCGGGCCTCCTCCACATTTCCCTGTTCCAGCAGACCGCGGATGTGGGTGGAGCTGACAGTGACGCCGTCCAGGGTGACGGCGGGAATGATGTCGCAGCCGATACCCAGCTGTTCAGCCTTTCGGGCCAGCAGGGTAGGGGTTCCGGTGTTTTTGTGACCGAAGCGGAAGCTGTGGCCGGCCACCAGCCACCCGGCCCGGTACCGCTGAGCCAGCATGAGGATAAAATCCACCCAGGGCATGGTCATCATCTCCTGGTCAAAGGGAGCGACAATGACCTCTTCAATGCCGAACAGTTCCCGTACCGCCTGGCGGCGCTCCTCCGGCGTGGTGAGCAGCGGCACCGGCGTACCGGTAACGAACTCCCGGGGAGAGCGGTCGAAGGTAAATACGGCAGGCGTGAATCCCTTTTCCTTGGCTCGCTCCACCGCACGACGCAGCAGGGCCTGATGACCCAGATGAATACCATCAAAAAAGCCCAGGGCGATGACTTTTCTGTTTTCTTTGTCCATGGGAGGACCCTCCAAGCAGCAAAATAAGAAAGCAGCGGCTCAGCTGCCGAAAAAGTTCTTGACGGAGACCAGATATCCTTTCTGATACCGGCTCAGGCACAGGAAATCTCCCTCCTGGCTGTATACCCGATAGAGGGCCTCCTCTTCCAGCCCCCGGACGGGAACAGGATTCCCGTTGCGGCAGAGCTTTTCCTGCCGGGGAGAGGAGAGAGTGACCGGGGCATAGGAGCGGAAAAAACTGTCCGTGGGCAGCAGCAGAGCCTCCCGGCTCTCCTCCGCCTGCTCCAGGGTCACTGCCTCTGTCAGAGTGAACCCGGCGGCCATGGTCCGCCGGAGGCTGTACATACAGCCGCCGCAGCCCAGAGCCTCACCGATATCATGGCAGAGGGTGCGGACATAGGTGCCCTTGGAGCAGCGTACCCGCAGGAGGTAGTCCCGCTCCCCCGTTTGCTCCAGCAGTTCCAAAGCGTGGATGGTGATGTGCCGGGGGTCCCGGTGGATCTCCTTCCCCGCCCGGGCCAGCTCATAGAGCTTTTTCCCGTCCCGCTTGATGGCGGAGAACATAGGGGGCACCTGAGCAATGGGCCCGGTAAAGGCGGGCAGTACCGCCTCCAGAGCTTCTCTGCCGGGGACGGCGGAGAATTCGTTCAGCACCTCGCCGGTAGTATCCTGGGTGTTGGTCACAAGGCCCAGCCGGAGCCCGGCGATATACTCCTTGTCCCCTTTCTCGGCAAACTCCACCGCCCGGGTGGCGCTGCCTACAAATACCGGCAGCACGCCGGTAGCCATGGGGTCCAATGTGCCGCCATGGCCGATGCGGCGCTCCTTCAGAATACCCCGGAGCTTGGCGCATACATCCATGCTGGTCCAGTCTGCCGGTTTGTCGATGATAATGATCCCGTTTGCCATAGATCCTCCCTGTAATGGAGTAGGTGTGATATCGCGGCGAGGGCCTCCGCCAAAGGTTGCTTTGACGGAGGCCCCTCGCTGTACATGGAGGGACGGTTTACTGCCCGTTCTCTCCGGAAGCAGCGGCATCGTTGTTGCCGGTGCTGTTGTTGCTGGTCGTATCATTACCGGTCGTGTCGTTGCCGGTGGTGTTGTCAGCAGCGTCATTGCCGGCGGTATCGTTGCTGCCGGTGCTGTTGTCGGATGTGGTGCCGTCGGTGTTACCGGCGTTTTCCGCATCCTCAGCTGCCGCCTTCTCATTGAGCCAGGTGGTATAGCTGACATACAGCGTGCCGGGCTCGATGGTATCCAGCTTGTCGCTGGCAGTCACCTCAGCCTCCTGCATGGCAAGCTGAAGCAGGGAATCCAGGTGATTTTGCGCCAGCGTCCGCTTCTGGTCGGGATCATCCGCAAGACCCTGGGTGAGATCCTTGCGCAGGATGATATGGTAGCCGTAAGTACTCTCCACGATACCGCTGATCTCGCCGGGGTTCAGGGAAGCCGCGGCGTCCTCAAACTCCGTTACCATAGTACCGGGGGCATAGATGTAGCCGTTGGGGTAGCTGTCCCGGCCGGGGTCCTCGCTGTACTCATCTGCCAGCTGGCTGAACAGCGCCTCTACGTCCTCGGCCTCCTGGAGCTGGGCCAGCAGGTCCTCGGCAGTGGCACGCTTGGCCTCGATCTCCTCCTCGGAGAGGGCCTCGCCGGTGGTGGTATCCTGGGTAGACAGCAGGATGTGATCGGCATAGATGGCGTACTGGTTGTAGTCCTCCGGAGCCAGGTACAGGGGACTTCCCTCCTCCAGCACCAGATCCGTCAGGCCTTCTACCAGGTAGGAAGCGGAAGAGAGACGGTTAAAGCTGTCCTCGCTGATACCCAGCTCCTCCAGGTAGGCCTGGAACTCCTCCTCGCCGCCCAATTCCTCGATAGCGGCTGCCCGGTTCTCCTCCAGGGACGCCTTGTCCTCGTCGGTCATCTCCACGCCATATTCCTTGGCCATATTCTCAATGGCGGCGTAGAGCTTGACAGAATTTTCCGCCTGCTCCCGGGCAAACTGGCCCACCGTGGTGCCTTCACTGAGTTCGGCATCCCAGTTGAGGGTGCCGTCCTCATTGAGCAGCTCGCCATAGACGCCGTAATAGTTGTAGGAGCTGAGGATCTGATAGTCGATGGTGTTGCAGTTATACGTCGTCCAATAGAAGTACAGTTCTGCGGGGATGGCGTTTCCATCCACCTCCATGACCGTCTCGTTGGGAGCGATGCCGGTGATCTCATAGTAGATGCCGGAGGGCTCCTCGTTGGCGCCGCAGCCGGCGCAGAGGAAGATCATGGTAAGCGCCAGCAGGGCGCAGATGGTTCTTTTCATGCACAGGTTCCTCACTTGTTTTCAGTTATTCCGCCCATGTTCCGGTGCTGGCTGCATCTCACTGCCGGGCCGAAAACACGTCACAACTTTATATTTTACCATGGCCTCAGGGCGGATGCAATCTATTTTTCTGACAGATGGGCGGGAAATAGGAACTTTCGTGGAGCGCAGGAGATATCAGGAATGCGCCCGATCCTGCTGGATCAGGAGTTTCAGTGCCTCCACGCCCACTCTGACGGCGGCGCTGGTATCCTCGCTCATGTTCTGATCCAGGCCGGCGGCCTCCCGCTCCTGGTTCCACACCACATGGAAGCAGCTGCCGCAGCGGACATGGAGCGCGGCGGCGACCACAAACAGAGCGGCGGATTCCATCTCACTGGCCTTGACGCCCAGGCGTTTCCAGGCCTCCCACTTGTTGAGCAGCTCATAGCTCACCGGCATCCGGGCGGGGCTGTGCTGGCCGTAGAAGCTGTCCTTGCACTGGACCACACCTGTGTGGCAGGTCTTGCCCATGGCTTTGGCGGCTTCTGCCAGGGCGGCGGTAATGCCGAAATCTGCTACAGCGGGGAACTCGATGGGGGCGTACTCCCGGCTGGTGCCTTCAAAGCGGATAGCGCCGGTAGCCACCACGATGTCGCCGGACTGCACCTCCAGGTCAATGCCGCCGCAGGTGCCCACCCGGATAAAGGTGTCGGCGCCGATGGCGGTCAGTTCCTCCATGGCGATAGCAGCGGAGGGACCGCCGATACCGGTGGAGCATACAGAGACCTTTTCCCCCAGGAGCGTGCCGGTATATACCGTATATTCCCGGTTCTGACTGACCAGGGAGGCATCGTCAAAAAGGGCGGCGATGGATGCGCACCGGCCCGGATCTCCCGGCAGGATACAGTACCGTCCTACATCGCCGGGGGCACAGTTGATATGGTATTGTTTTTCCAGCTGCTGCATAAATTCCTCCTGTTCTGCGATGCGACCACCGCTGTCCTGCCGCCTGCTGGAAGCAGACGTTGATTGACCGATTATTGGTAAAGAATAGTATGATTATAGCATGGGGAGGAGGGGATTTTCAAGCCGGGCCGGAGGAGACGGGGAAAGTTTTCCACCGGTCAAAGGTGGACTTTTCCAAGAAGCTGTGCTATAGTAGGTCTGTTGTTATTATGTCACCCGCGCTTATGGACAAGCAGAAAAGGAGATCCCAATGAAGAGAGCACTTTCCCTGATCCTGGCGGTGGCCCTGGTACTTGCTTTGGCCCCCGTCACCGCACTGGCCACCTCGGAAGCCTACGGCAACGAGGTCTGGCTGCAGGATACCGCCCTTCACGACGGTGTCACCCTCAGCGACAATATCTATTGGAGCACCTACTATTCTCAGCTGCGCCACGAGTATTACATTACCTATACCCCTGGCCAGCAGGTGATGGCGGTAGCGTCTTATGGCAACTCTGTCTGTGACCGGCTGACTGCCAGTACCGCCGTAAAGGAGTATGAAGCCCAGGGTTACCGGGTAGTAGGCTCCATCAACGGCGATTTTTATGACACTTCCACCGGCTATCCCCTGGGACTGCTGGTGTCCGGCGGAGAGATCCTGTCCGGTTCTTCCAACTATTACGCGGTAGGCTTCCGTTCCGACGGCTCCGCTGTCATGGGCAGTCCCCACCTTCAGATCACCCTGAACAGCCGGGGCCAGACCCTGTCTCTCGCGGCCATCAACAAGCCCCGGGTGGAAAACGGGGGCGTTACGATGCTGACCTATGATTACCGCAATGACCATACCACCGGCACCACCACCGCCGGCGTCAGTGTGGTGGCAACGATCCTTTCCGGCAGCGCCACCATCGGCGGCGAGATGATGCTGCGGGTGGACCAGGTAGTGGAGGACACCTCTGCGCTGGCCATCGGCGAGAACCAGGTGGTCCTTACCACCTCCCTGACAGGCTATACCCAGGGCCTCACCATGCTGCGTGCCATGGTGCCCGGCGAGACCTTTACCGTCAGCTTTACCGCCGATCCCCAGTGGATGGGCGTGACCGAGGCCATTGGCGGCCTGTACCTGCTGGTGGACAACGGCGTAGCCCAGAGCGGCTTCAGCGCGGGCAATGCCCCCCGTACCGCTATCGGCCTGAAGGCCACCGGTGAGGTGGTCCTGTACACAGTGGATGGCCGCCAGAGCGACTACAGCATGGGTTCCTCCCTGAACGTTCTGGCCCAGCGGATGGCGGAGCTGGGCTGTGTTACCGCCATCTGCCTGGACGGCGGCGGTTCCACCACCATGACCGCCTCCACTCCTGACAGCACTGTGACCCAGCTGATCAATTCCCCCAGTGACGGCAGCCAGCGGAAGGTAAGTAACCACCTCTTCCTCCTGGCCAGCGGTATGCCCACCAATATCCCCCACCATGTCTATCTCTCCGCAGATGCTCCGGTGGTCCTTGCCGGACATACCGTGGAGCTGACTGCCAATGTGGTGGACAGCGCCTATTTCCCCATGAGTGAACCTGTGACCCTCACCGCCTCCAACGGCCAGATCCAGGGCAATACGTTCATTGCTCCCGCCCAGGGCGGCGTGGTGACGGTCACTGCCACCTCTGCCAGCGGCTTGACGGCGTCGGTGGATATCCTGGCCATCGACAGCCCCGACAGCATGACGATACAGCGGGGCGGCTCCAATATTTCCTCCCTGACGCTGACGCCGGGGGCTACGGCGGAGCTGTCGGTATCTGTGATCTATAATCATATGGAACTGGAGACGGTACCTTCCGACTTTACCTGGAGCGTAGACCCGTCCCTGGGCACCATTGATCAGAACGGCGTCCTCCAGGCGGGCTTCACCGAGGGCAAGGGGTATATCACGGTGACCAAGGGTACCTCTACGGTGACGATCCCCCTGACCATTGACGGAAAATCTCCCTTTGTGGATACCGAGGGACACTGGGGCAGCACCTATCTGACCTCCCTCTACTACCAGGGGATCCTTACGGGCGTAACGGTGGACGGCAAGCTCTATGCCTACCCTGACCGGGGCGTGACCCGCGAGGAGTTTGCCGTGCTGCTCAGCCGGTACATGGGTATCAATACGGCTGATTATGCTGCGGTGGAAGTCCCCTTTGCCGATATGGATCAGGTGGATTCCTGGGCTGCCGATGCGGTACGGGCCATGTATGCCCTGGGCATCGTGGGCGGCTCCACTGTCAATGGCCAGCAGGTCTTTAACCCGGACGGCACTTTGACCCGTGCCGAGGCGGTGACCATGCTGGGCCGGATGCAGACCTATGAGGGCGTGACCCCCGCCGACCTGTCTGGGTTCTCTGATGCCGCCTCTGTACCGCCCTACGCCGTGGAGCACTTCCAGACCATGGTGGCTCTGGGCGTCATCGGCGGCAGCGACGGGAAGCTGGACCCCAACGGCACTATGACCCGCGCCGCCGTGTGCAAGGTCCTGGCGACCATGCCCTGATAGCGCAGGTGTAAACAAAACAGGACCCGCCCCGGAGTGCACAGCACTCCGGGGCGGGTTTTTTCATAGCCGATATCAGAAGGTTTCTGCCAGTTTCTCTGCCTGGTCCATGGCCTGGGCCAGAATGGCCTCCTTGTCGTTGCGGATGTCGTCCAGCCCCTGGGCGGTGAGACACTGGAAGGAGGGGATGCCGTACATGGCGCACAGAGCCTCCAGCTGCCGGGCCCCCATCTCCATCCAGGAGATCTCCGGTATGGAAAAGTCTCCGCCCCGGGTGGTGATAAGCAGCAGCTTGTCGGCTTTGCACAGCCCAACACTGCGGCCCAGGTCGTCATAGCCGAAGGTGATGTTGGTCACGGAGATCCGCTCCAGATAGATCTTCAATATGGCGGGAAAGGACAGGTCCCAGAAGGGGGCGGCAATGACGATCCGGCCGGCAGCGGCGAACTGCCGGGCAGGCTGGAACAGAGGATCGTCCAGCTTGCCGGCGCTCCACAGGGCGTCCCGTTCCTCCAGTACCTCCGGATACTGAGGAGAGAGACGGTCCCGGCAGAGGTCCCGCTCTGTGATCACGGCCTCCGGATGTGCATGCTGCCAGGCCCCCAGAAACCGGCGGGCCAGCTGCAGGGTACGGGACTTCTGGCCCCGCACGCAGGCGTTGATAAAGAGAAGGTCTTCCATAATCCGATACTCCTTGTATGTTTTCTGGTCAGCCTGTCAGGCAGCCGCGTGCAATTATACCCCCGTCAGGTCGAAGGGCGGGGTGTATTCCTCCTTGGCGGAGGAGGAGTCCTGGCAGTAGCCGTCCACAATGCCCAGGTTTTCCATGTACTGGAGGGCGGCGCGGTACTCCGCCCCGGTGACCCGGCGGCGCAGCAGGCCCTCCGCTCCCGGCTGAGGGGTGTACTGGGACATGAGGGAGAAGAGCACCTGTCCAGGCCGGAAGTGCTCCGCCACCCAGTCCATCACCGCTTTGGCGTTGTCCAGGGCCCCGGGCAGCAGCAGGTGACGGATCACCACCCCCCGGCGGAGAAGGCCATCCTCCAGCACATAGTCCCCCACCTGGCGGTACATCTCCTCGATAGCGGCGGTGGCCACGGGAAAGTAGTCCGCCGCGCCGCTGTACCGCTGGGCGAGGGCGCTGTCGTCATATTTCAGGTCAGGAAGCCAAATCTGTACCTTCCCTTCCAGACTTCGGAGAGTCTCCACTCGCTCATATCCCCCGGTGTTCCACACCACCGGCACCAGCAAAGGCTCTTTCAGGGCCTCCCGGATGGCGGGGACATAGGGGGTGGGGCTTACCAAGTTAATATTATGGGCGCCCTGGGCAATGAGCTCCTCAAAGATCTCACGCAGGCGGGCTGCCGTGACGGCTTTTCCGTAATTTTCCCGGCTGATGGAGCCATTCTGGCAGAATACACACCGCAGGACGCACCCGGAAAAAAATACGGTGCCGCTGCCTTTGGTGCCGCTGATGGCAGGCTCCTCCCAGTAGTGGAGGGCGGCCCGGGCCACCACCGGCGTGGCGGGCATGCCGCAGAAGCCCTCTCCCCGCTCCTCGGTCCGCACCGCGCCGCAGCGCCGGGGACAGAGGGTACAGATCATGGTCATATGGTTTTGCTCCTTCCGGCGGAGGCCGCCTGGGTTTTTTTCTATTGTAGCGGAAAGTGTGCCCGGTGGCAAGAAGAGGGCTGGTTTTTCCCGGCTATTTCCCGACAGGCTTTTCCGCCTGACCCTGTTACAATGGTGGCCAGACCATCCGTGGAAGGGGACAAGCTATGAAGATCGGCGGTATCATATGGGAGCGGCCCAAAGGAGGGCGGCTTCTCCGCCTGGCCGGGTATCTGGCGGCGGGATTTTTCTCTGTGGCCTGCTCGCTGGAGGGGCGCGCCCCCCTGGCGGCGGGATTCCTCGCGGCCTGCCGGCCGGGACAAAACGCCCTGGCCGCTCTGTGCGGCGGCATATTGGGGAGTTTTGCCTTTCTGGGCTTTGGCTCCGCCCTGCGCTGCTGCGGTATATTGGTGCTGGAGAGCGCGGTGCTCTCCGCCTTTCGGGATACGGTGTGGTTTCAGCACCCCCTCTTCCGTCCCCTCACCGCTGTGGGGGCTACGGTGGCGGTGGAACTGGCCTATGCCCTGCAGATGGGCCTGAGTGCGGATTCCCTGCTGCGGCTGCTGGCCTGTACCGCTCTGGCGGGACTGCTGGCCCACTACTGCTCCCTTCTCCTGCGGCAGACTGCCATTCCCCGGCGGCAGGCACCCCGTGAATCCCGTGAGCCGGAGGGCCTGCGGGAACGGCTGAAGCTTTCTGCCGACGCCCTGCGGTCCCTCTGCGACACCTTCAGCAGTGGTACCGCGCCCAAAAAGGAGGAGAATCCCGCCGTGGTCTTTGACCGGGCGGCGGAGGTGGTATGCCGGGGCTGCGCCCTGCGGGATCTGTGCTGGAACAAGGAGTACATCGCCACGTTCAATGCATTCAACGACGCCACCCCCGCTATCCTGGAGCGGGGCCGGGCGGAGAGCGGGGACTTTGCCCCCTATTTTGCCAGCCGCTGCATCCACTTTCCTCAGCTGGTGTCCGCTATCAGCACGGAGGTGACGGCCCTGCTGCTGCGGCGGCAGTACCGCCGCCAGCTGGAGGCGGAGCGGCAGCGGACCCGGGGTCAGTATGCCCAGCTTTCGGAGCTGGTGGCCCAGGCCATGGCCGCCCCGGACCAGCAGGCGGAGGAGGGGAACACCCTGGCCTGGGATGTGGCCATGGGTTCCACCCCCAAGGAGGGCCAAAGGGTCTGCGGCGACAGTGTCACCTACTTCAAGTCCGACGGCAGTACCCTGTGCCTGCTCCTCTCCGACGGTATGGGCAGCGGCCGGGAGGCCCGGCGGGAGAGTCAGCTGACATTGCGGCTGACAGAGCAGTTTCTCCGCTCCGGCATCGAGGCGGGGGCGGCCCTTCGGACCATCAACGCCGCGCTGAACATCCGCAGCGACGAGCAGGGCAGCTTCACCACCATCGACCTTCTCACCGTAGATCTCACCGACTACCAGGCGGCCCTCTACAAGTACGGCGCCGCCCCCACCTACATCAAGCGCCAGGGCACCGTCCGCCGCATCACCGGCAGCGCCCTGCCTGCCGGGCTCCAGGACGCCGCCTCCCCCACCCCGGAGACCCGCTTCCCTCTGGAGGAAAATACCTTCGTCCTCATGGTCAGCGACGGCGTAGCCGACAGCAGTGACGACAAATGGCTTCAGGATCTGCTGGCAGGCTGGCAGGGAGACGATCCCAATGTGCTGGTGTCCCTGGTGCTGCGGGAGTGCCGACAGCGCCGCCATGGTGATGACGACTGCAGCGCCCTGTGCCTGTGTCTGCCGCCTCAGAATCGGGGAAAACGACAGGCGAGGGCCGTATAAACCGCCCTCTGCCGGGAAACAATGGGAAAGGAAACCCGTATTTTTCCGGACAGAAAGGAGCGGTGCCCCTTGGTGAAAGGTATCTCCCGCCGCGTGATCGTTGTAGACTCCCCCGACCCTAAGCTTTTTGAACAGGCCATTTTCATCATCCGAAATGACGCCCTCACCAAGGAGGGCGTGACGCCCCAGCAGGTCCTTGGCGAGGCCTGCCGCATTGCCCGGGGATATGCCGCAGGGCAGATGGTCCGTCCGCCTCTGTGGCGGCGGATCCCCCGCTGGTGCTACTTTGCCGCCGCGGCCCTGGCGGCGGTGGCTGTGTGGCTGGTATTCACCTTCCTGCTGTGAGCAAAGGAGGGGCTTTTCATGAGAAAAGTCCCTCCTTTGCTGCTTCACAGGCAAAAAAGTCCCGGTTTTCCCCTTGACAACGATGGGAAAAACCGATACCATCACAGAGCGCGGAGCTTTTCTCCTCACAGTATGGATACGAAAGACAGGCGGCGGCACACACCCCTCCCCCTGGAGGCTGGTGTGGGCCTTTTCCTGCGTTCTTTTATGTTTTGCAGATGGGAAAGGAGGCGGCTATGGAGCTGCTGCTGAAAAAACTGCTGGAGATCCCGGAGGCGGCGTCTCTGGCGCAGGCCGTGGAACAGGGCGGTTGTCCCGCCGCGGTGACGGGACTCTCCTCTGTCCACAAGGCCCAGATCGCCGCGGCCCTGGCCCATGCCGGTGACCGGCCTCTGGTGGTAGTCTGTGCTGATGAGACGGAGGCAGGGCGCCTGGCCGGGGACCTGGAGACGCTGCTGGGGGTCCCGGCTCTGCGGCTCTACGCCCGGGAGCTGTTTGTCCGCTCCGGGGCCGTGGCCTCCCGCCAGTGGGAGATGGCCCGGATCGGCGCCCTCTATGAGATGGCCCAGGGCCAGGGACGGCTTCTGGTGTGTACCGCTGAGGGCCTCCTCCAAAAGACGGCTCCTGCCCAGCGGCTTCTGGACAGCGCCATTACCCTGGAGCTGGGCGGACGCTGGGACCTCAGCGACCTGACCCTCCGGCTGGCATCGGCGGGCTACAGCCGCTGTGATCAGGTGGAGGGTGTGGGCCAGTTTGCCCTTCGCGGCGGTATCCTGGATGTGTACTCCCCCTTGATGGAGGAGCCGGTGCGCTGTGAGTTCTTTGACGACGAGATCGACTCTCTGGGCTCCTTCGACACCACCACCCAGCGCCGGACAAAGAATCTGCCCTCTGCCCTGCTGCTGCCGGCTACGGAACTGCTGCCGGATACAGAGCCCGTTTCCGCCTTCGGCTGTCTCCCTTCCGACACCCTCATCTGCCTGTGTGAGACGGGGCGGATCACCGAGCGGGTGAAAGGGGTCCTGTTCCAGGCCAAGGAGGACACGGAGTCCCTTTTGGGGGCCGGGGAGCCCAATGGGGACTTGATCCGTCTGCTTCTCAGCCAGAGCGAGTGGCTCAGCGAGCTGGAGCGGTTTCCGGTGTGCATGATGGAGGCTCTGCCCACCTCCCGTTACCCCCTGAATCCCCGGACCCTCCTCACCATCAACGCCAAGCAGCTGAGTGCCTACGGCGGCAGTCTGGATGCCGCCGCCGGTGACCTGGAGCACTACCGCTCCGCGGGCTTTGGCGCCCTGCTGCTGTGCGGCAACGCCGCCCGGGCCCGGAACCTCCAGCGGATGCTCCAGGAACGGGACCTTCCCGCCGCCCTGGACTTTGAAGGGGAGTCCCTGCCCGGCCCGGGAGAGATCCGGCTGGCCGTGGGGGCCCTCTCCGCCGGTGCGGAGTATCCTCAGCTGAGTCTGGCGATTCTTACGGAAGGGCAGCTCACCGCCGCCTTCGACCGGAAAACCACTGCCAAGCGGCCAGCGAAAAAGGATAACCGGCAGAAGCTCCTCAGCTATACCGACCTAACCCCTGGGGACCTGGTGGTCCACGCCCACCACGGTATCGGCCGCTTCGAGGGCATGCGGAAGATGCCGGTGGACGGTGTGGAGAAGGACTATATCAAGATCGCTTACGCCGGCGGCGACAGCCTGTACGTTCCCGCCACCCAGCTGGACCTGGTGTCCAAGTACATCGGCGGCGGCGGTCAGGACGAGAGCCGCCCCATGAAGCTCAACAAGCTGGGCGGCACTGACTGGACCAAGCAGAAAGCCCGGGCCAAGGCCGCCGCCAAGGACCTGGCCAAGGGCCTCATTGCCCTGTACGCCGAGCGCCAGCGCCGTCCCGGCTTTGCCTTCTCCCCCGACTCCCCCTGGCAGCGGGAATTTGAGGAGGCCTTCGACTACGCGGAGACCGACGACCAGCTGCGGTGCATCGAGGAGATCAAGAAGGACATGGAGCGGCCGGTGCCCATGGACCGGCTCCTCTGCGGCGACGTGGGCTACGGCAAGACGGAGGTGGCCCTCCGTGCGGTGATGAAGTGTGTGCTGGACGGCAAGCAGGCTGCCATCCTGGTGCCCACCACCGTTCTGGCCCAGCAGCACTTCAATACCGCTGTCAACCGCTTCCGCAGCTTCCCGGTGGAGATCCGGGTCCTCTCCCGGTTCCAGACCCCCGGCCAGGCCCGGCAGATCCTCTCGGACCTCCGGGCCGGGCGGGTGGACCTCCTCATCGGCACCCATAAGCTCCTCCAGAAGGATATCCAGTTCAAGGACCTGGGCCTTCTCATCGTGGATGAGGAGCAGCGCTTCGGTGTCAGCCATAAGGAGAAGCTCAAGGAGATGGCCCGGCAGGTGGATGTGCTCACCCTCTCCGCCACCCCCATCCCCCGGACCCTCAACATGGCCCTCAGCGGTATCCGGGATATGTCCACCCTGGAGGAGCCGCCCCACAACCGCCAGCCGGTGCAGACCTATGTGGTGGAACACGACTGGGGCATGATCGCCGACGCCATGCGCCGGGAGATCGACCGGGGGGGCCAGGTGTACTACCTCCACAACCGGGTGGAGACCATCGACCTCACCGCCTCCCGTATCCGCAAGCTCCTGGGGGAGGAGGTAAAGGTGGTGGTGGGCCACGGCAAGATGAGCGAGCAGCAGCTTACCTCCGTCATGGAGCAGATGGTGGAGGGGGAGGCCCAGGTACTGGTGTGTACCACCATTATCGAGACCGGCATCGACATTGCCAACGTCAACACCCTCATCATCGAGGATGCGGACAGGATGGGCCTCAGCCAGCTCCATCAGCTCCGGGGCCGTATCGGCCGCAGTTCCCGCCGGGCTTACGCCTATATGACCTACCGCCCCGGCAAGATCCTCACCGAGATCGCCTCCAAGCGCCTCACTGCCATCAAGGAGTATGTGGAGTTTGGCTCCGGCTTCAAGATCGCCATGCGGGATCTGGAGATCCGGGGAGCGGGGAACCTGCTGGGCCCGGAGCAGTCGGGGTACATGATGAGCGTGGGCTACGACATGTATCTGCAGCTGCTGGAGGACGCGGTGCTGGAGGAACAGGGCGGGAAGAAGCCGGTGGTCACCGAGTGTGCCGCGGATCTCACCGTCAATGCCAACATCCCCGACCGGTATGTGCCCTCCGCCGAGCAGCGGATGGATCTCTATCGCCGGATTGCCGCCATTCGGTCCCAGGAGGACGCCGCCGACCTCATCGACGAGATGATGGACCGCTACGGCGATCCCCCCAAGTCGGTGTATACGCTGCTGGATGTGGCTCTGCTTCGCTCCGCTGCCGCCAAGGCCGGTATCTCCGATATCGCCCAGCGGGGTGATAAGCTCCGCTTCCTCATCACCGACTTCGCGGTGGAGGCTATCGCCAAGGTGTGTGCCATGCCCAAATACCGCCAGAGGCTCCATCTGGCCGCCGGGGAAAAGCCGTCCCTTACCCTTACCCTCCGGCCCAAGGAGCCGGTGCTGGAGACAGCCCTCACCCTGGTGGAGGACCTGAGCCTGGCGGCGGGAGAAAAGAAACGGGAAAATTCCCGGCCTGAGGAAAAAACTACTTGACAGGAAGCCTTTTCCTGCCTTATTATAAACTATTGCAAGAGGGAGTAGTCAGCGCCTGTGAGCGCGGCAGAGAGCGTCAAGACGGCCACGTGGCCCGCTTCCGCCTGAAATGACAAGACTTTTGCGGCACATACGATACCGTGTGCCGCAAAAGTCTTTTTTTGTCTGCTCCTTGAAAAAAACGGCCCGGGTATGCGGGTCCAAACTAAGGAGGTCTTTTTTCCATGCAGCTGTTTTACGACCTGTTTGCCAACGTCCTCAACTTCACCTGGCAGGAGGCGGTGATGATCCTCATTGGCTGCCTTCTGGTCTACCTGGCGGTGAAGCGGGAGATGGAGCCGTCCCTGCTGCTGCCCATGGGGTTCGGTGCCATTCTGGTGAACCTGCCCTTCGTGAACACCGAGGCGATTGAGACGCTGTTCAATGCAGGTATCGCCAGTGAGCTCTTTCCCCTGCTCCTCTTCATCGGCATCGGCGCTATGATCGATTTCGGCCCGCTGCTGTCCAACCCCAAGATGTTCCTCTTCGGCGCGGCGGCCCAGTTCGGTATCTTCTTCACCCTGGTGGTGGCCGTATTCCTGGGCTTTGACCTGAAGGACGCCGCCTCCACCGCCATCATCGCTGCTGCTGACGGCCCCACTTCCATCTATGTGGCCAACTACTTTGACAGTATCTATCAGGGCGCGATCATGGTGGCTGCCTACTCCTATATGGCTCTGGTGCCCATCATCCAGCCCCCCATCATCAAGGCCATCACCACCAAGAAAGAGCGGATGATCCGCATGGAGTACACCCCCGGCAACGTCTCCAAGACCACCCGCATCCTCTTCCCCATCTTTGTTACCATCATTGCCGGTACTGTGGCGCCTAAGAGCGCGGAGCTCATCGGCTTCCTGATGTTCGGCAACCTGATCCGCGAGTGCGGCGTGCTGGACAGCCTCAGCCAGAGCGCTCAGCACGAGCTGGCCAATCTCATTACCCTGCTGCTGGGCCTGAGCGTCTCCTTCCGGATGCAGGCCGAGGCCTTCCTCACCTGGCAGACGCTGCTGATCCTGGCCCTGGGCCTGGTAGGCTTTGTGTTCGACACCGTGGGCGGTGTGTTCTTTGCCAAGTTCCTCAACCTGTTCTCCAAGAAGAAGGTCAACCCCATGATCGGCGCGGCGGGTATCTCCGCCTTCCCCATGGCTTCCCGTATGGTCCACAAGATGGGCCGGGACGAGGACCCCTACAACTTCCTGCTCATGCATGCCGCCGGCGCCAATGTCAGCGGCCAGATCGCCTCGGTGATCGCCGGCGGTCTCATCATCACCCTGGTGGAAAACCTGCTGTAAGGAGGCAAGCATATGTTTAACTTTGATCCGAATCTGGTTCTGGCCTGCCTTGGCATCATGGTCAAGGGCATGGTGGGTATCTTCATTGTGATCCTGGTGATCTGGGCCCTGGTGGCCATCCTTAACCGGGTAACAGGCTCCAAGAAATAAAAGCGAAAGCTGCTGTATAACGGCCCGCCTGGAACGCCAGACGGGCCGTTTTTCGCTCTGTATGGGAGAAGAGTCAAGAAAGGGAGATAGCGGTGCGGTGTGGCATCTGAGGCAAAAAAGGGCCTCCGCCTGATGGCGGAGGCCCGGATCATATGGACTTACTTGTTTTACAGGTTGATGTTGCCCAGGATGTACTTGAGGATGAACAGGATGGAGATGATGTACACCAGGACGGGAACTTCCTTGGCCTTGCTGCGGGCCACTTTGATGATGGAGTAGCTGATGAAGCCGAAGCCGATACCATCGGAGATGGAATAGGCAAAGGGCATCATGGCGATAATGAGGAATGCGGGGCAGGCCTCCTCGAAGTCGTTCCAGTTAACGCCGGTAGCGCCCTTGAGCATCAACACACCAACAATGATCAGGGCGGGGGCGGTAGCCGCAGAGGGGACCACGTGGGCCACAGGAGCGGCGAAGCAGCTCAGGAGGAACAGAACAGACACCACCAGGGAGGAGAAGCCGGTCCGGGCGCCTTCGGCGATACCGGTGGAGGACTCCACGAAGGTGGTAACGGTGGAGGTACCGATGACAGCGCCGACGCAGGTAGCGATAGCGTCAGCGATCAGGGCGCGGTCGCCGCCGGGCAGGTTGCCGTTCTTGTCGGTCATACCGGCGTTGGTGGCGGTACCAATGAGGGTACCAACGGTATCAAAGCAGTCCACCAAGGCAAAGCTGATAACGGCAGTGACCAGAGCCACGATGCCGCCGTCCACAGCAGTAAGGCCGGTGAAGCTCAGTTTGCCGAAGGTCTCGCCGAGAACGGAGAAGTTGAAGGCCTGGGGGGTGTAGACCGTCTGGCCCATGGGGATACCGATGATGGTGGTGATGATGATGCCGATGAAGATGGCGCCCTTGACCTTGTAGGCCAGGAGGATGGCGGTGATCAGCAGGCCGATGATAGCCAGGATACCAGCGCTGTTCATGACCTTCAGGCCGTCCTCACCGGTGAGGGAGAACTGCAGAGCCGGCACGCCGCCGCCAAAGCCCACCAGACCAACGTTCAGCAGGCCGATGAAAGCAATGAACAGGCCGATACCGGCAGAGATGGCGTTCTTGAGGAAGCCGGGGATGGAGGCAATGATCTTGCTGCGCAGGGGGCTCACCGCCACGATGAAGAACAGGATACCACTGAGCAGCACGATGGCCAGACCCTGCTGCCAGGTGTAGCCCATGCCGAAGCAGATGGTGTAGGTGAAGAAGGCGTTGAGGCCCATGCCGGGGGCCTGCGCAAAGGGGACGTTGGCCATTAGACCGGTAAGTGCGGTGCCGATGGCGGCAGAGATGCAGGTGGCCAGCAGGACGGCGTTGTAATCCATACCTGTCTGGCTCAGCAGGCCGGGGTTGACGAAGATGATGTAGGCCATGGCAAAGAACGTGGTAATGCCGCCTACGATCTCTGCCCGGTAGCTGCTGCCGCGTTCAGAGATCTTGAAGAACTTATCCATATTTTCTCCTCCTTTTACAGCGTTGCGGGGCGGAATACGCCCCTGTGTGATAGTCACATTTTACACGAACCGGGACAAAAAGAAAACCCCTATTCATGCACTCCTACCAGAATTTGTACAACATAACGGTTTTATATCACACATATTGTCTAAAATTCTCCTTTTTGCGGCGGCAAATGAAAAATTCCTTTCCCAGTGACCGATAATGTGGTATTCTATGGGCAGATAAGGACAGGCCTGCCGGGAAGGCGGGAAAGGGATAGGAGGAAACATATGTCAACGAGTATCGATACCTCCGCCATCGAGGAGGTCATGCAGAAAAGCTGGGGGAAGATGACCCTGCAGCAGCTGCTCACGTCGCTGCTGATTCTGATCGTGTGCCTGATTGCGGTAAAGCTGATCATGGCCCTGCTGCGCCGCCTGACAGGAAAATCGAAGATGGATGATCGGGTGCGCCGGTATATTTTAGGCGGGATCAAGGCCATGCTGTATGTGGTGACGATCCTCATTGTGGCCCAGAGCCTGGGCATCCCCGTAACATCGCTGATTGCGTTGGTGAGTGTATTCGGCCTGGCGGTCTCCCTGGCCATCCAGGATGTACTCAGCAATGTGGCCGGCGGTATGGTGATCCTGTTTTCCAAACCCTTTGCCATTGGAGACTATATTGCTACCACAGATGGCGAAGGCGATGTGGTGGAGATCAGCCTCACCCACACTAAGCTGGATACCTATGGAGGCCAGCGGGTGATGCTGCCCAACAAGGCCGTGGTAGCCGGAAAGATCATCAACTATTCCGCCCGGGGTATCCGCCGGATCGACCACGCCATTACGGCTTCCTATGACGACAGCACTGAGGCGGTCCGTGCCGCCTGCCTGCGGGCGGTGGAGCATACGCCGAATGTGCTGGCAGATCCTGCCCCGGCAGTGGTGGTTACCGCCTATAAGGAGAGCGCTGTGGAATACCATGTGCGCTTCTGGACAGATATTGCCCACTTCTGGGATGCCTACAGCTTTTCCCTGGAGGAGATCCGCCGCTGCTTTGCGGAGGACGGCGTCACCATGACGTATAACCATCTGAATGTCCATATCCTGGACAAAACAACAGAAAAGTGAGAAATAAATTTTTATGCTGGAATTTAAACCGATTCAAGTAAAAAGCGTCCCTCGTCTGCGTAAGTATTACAGTAAGTGTGACTATCGCCTGTGTGAATACTCTGTGGGCGTCAAGCTCATGTGGCGGCCCCACTGGCATCCTGCCTATGCGGAGAGCCACGGCTGCCTCATCGTCCTCAACCACAGCCATCATTTCGGCTATATATTTGACTACCCCGTGCCGCTGCCTGGAGTGGGGGATGTGGATGCCGCTCTGGATGAGATCGACAACTGGTGCCGGGAGATGGGGGTGGCTCCGGCCTTCGGCGTGGTGCCGGAGGAGGAACGGGAGCATATGACGGAGCGCTACCCTTACACGGTGGTGGACAATGACCGCCTGTGGCAGGATTACCTCTATCGGGCGGAGGATCTGATGACCTTTGCCGGACGGCGGTACTCCGGCCAGCGCAACCACATCAACAAGTTCCGCAAGCTCTACCCCGCTGCTGTCTACCGTCCCATTACCCGGGAGGACAATGAGAAGGTGGAGGCTTTCTGGGAGGAGTTCCATAAGGTATTCAATAAGGAGCAGGCTTTGGCCAAGATGGAGGTCTGCTCCGCCCGCAAGTTGATGCGCCAGGTGGGGAAGCCCTGGGTGAAAGCAGGAGCCATTGAGCTGGAGGGAAAGTTTATTGCCATATCCCTGGGGGAGATCTGCGGTAATACCTTGGTCTGCCATATTGAAAAAGGCCTGCCCCAGTATGAAGGCGTATATCCCACCATGGTGCAGTCTTTTGCCGCAGCCAACGCCCAGGGACTGCAGTGGATCAACCGGGAGGATGACGCCGGGGACCGGGGCCTGCGTACCAGTAAGATGCAGTATCTTCCCACCCAGCTGGGAGCGAAGATCCGCATCCGTGTCCGCAATGAACTGATCTATCTGGACCAGATCCCCGAGCTGACCAGTGAGCGGCTGACCCTGAATGCTCTGACGGAAGCGGACAAGAAGGACTATAACCGCCTGTGCCTGGACGACGAGCGCAACCGCTGGTGGGGCTATGACTACCGTAAGGACCTGAAGGGGGAACTGACGGAGGACTACTTCCTGGACGTTGCCCGGCACGATTTCCAGAACAAGCTGGCAGTGAATTTTGCCATCCGGCTGGCGGGACGGTTCATCGGCGAGGCGGTGCTCTATAATTTTGACTATAAGGGTGCGGCGGAGCTGGGCTGCCGGATCTTCCCGGAATATGCCGGAAACGGCTACGGAGCGGAGGCGTTCCGGCGGGCAGCGGAATGGAGCCTCTACCAGCTGGGGCTGTATCGTCTGCAGGCCAAGTGCTATAAGGAAAATGAGGCGTCACGGAAAATGCTCTCCGCCTGTATGCGGCCTGCAGGAGAAGATGAGGTATTTTTTTACTTTGAAAAAGCCGTATAATTGCTTTTCGGAGGCGGTTTTCCGCCTCCGAAAAAATTTTCCGAAAATTTCAAAATTCTTATTGACAGAAGGCATGTGTTTTAGTATAATAACCCTTGCCGTTCGGCGAACGACAGCTTGGGAGCATAGCTCAGCTGGTTAGAGCACCTGCCTTACAAGCAGGGGGTCACTGGTTCGAGTCCAGTTGTTCCCACCA
>OJRC01000138.1_pt1 | contig 60149 bp, 55 predicted proteins | sample 1599081 | NCBI WGS metagenome assembly OJRC01 (sample SAMN03922519, study PRJEB24848) | human gut metagenome | isolation source: stool sample | host: Homo sapiens | place: Germany | collected 2010-02 | reverse complement strand
CTAGAGACGCATCAACATCAAAGCCTGACGAGATTGGCTCCCGTTTCTCCAATTCGGCCAAGTATGCATCCATCTGTGTGGAATCATAATTACATTCATCCATCGCATCCCACATATCTGACAATGCATCTGCCAACTCGCCGGCAGTCAACGCATCCAGATGCTTGTGGTTTTGAGCGGCATCCTCGTCGCGCCCGTTGTTCCGCGAGGAAAACTCATTCTCAGGCATCCTTGCACCCCCTTCACTTCGACATTGATTGGGCAGATCGTTTCATTACATAAAAACTAAAATTTATTTTCTGCGTCCCTTATTAGCACCTTATAGTGCGCTTTTGCTCGGAAAGCCCGAGTTCGACAACTCAGTACTGATATTCCAAGGTGCTGCGCGATCTCATCATAAGACAATTGTTCCTCGAAGAGCAGAATGAGAATTTCCCGCTCTTTAGGGAGCAATCCTTTTGGAAGCAACTCATCTAGCGGTTGATGGTACGTATCAACGCATGTTGCACTATCGTCGGAAATGAGGGGCATTTCAAGTCGATGCCGCGCTGATTTTAATTCATCGCAAATCAAGTTTTTCAATGTCAAACTTAACCATCCAGCAAGATTGGGGTGTTTAACCAAATCTTGCTGCTTATATAACAAAATCAGAAAAGTTTCCTCGACCAAATCTTCGGCAAGATGACTGTTGTGCAATACATAATATGCCTGTTTAAATAGTCGGGCAGAGTGTTCTCTATATAACTGGTCAAACCACTCGTTCTGTCCCGGCATACGAATACTCCCCCGTTCATATTAGCCGTTCAGCATTTCCTTATCCAGCTTATGGGAAAAATATATCACATACCTGCATTAGTTTTTCATAATCCTCTGATGAGAAATTTCGTGTTCGCGCCATCAATGCGTCCATTGGCTCCCGCTCATGCTTTTTCTTCAAATTGTTCCCTAACAGGCAATCGGTATCTACATTTAAAGCATTTGCGATTTTTACCAACACCGACAAACTTAGATGCACACCGCTCTCAATGTGAGAAACGTGCTGCGGCGACACGTCAATCATATCTGAAAGACGGTTTTGCTTCAATCCGGCCTTTTGACGATAATAGCGGATATTACGCCCAATTTCTTTGTAGTCCAAATCCTCTTCCACTTATGCACCACCTATCTTCGGCAAATATCTAATTTTATTTTACCGATATTTATTAGACACATGAATGGCTTGTACAGGCATTTGTGCTTCTTTAGTTTAATAAATTCTACTATTTATATATTTTTTCTGGAGTATGCTTTATTACAGACAAATTTTATCTCTTCGGCGGAGATGTTAATTAGGTTATTCGCAGTAATACTCTGGTGTACTGAGTCAATAAATAGGCAAAGGTATTATCCCTAATTTCCATGAACAACCGAAAGGGGTTCTGTCATACTTAACCATTTTGCCTATTGTGATCTAAAAAGCATACATACCGTCAACAGGTGCATTCCAGTGTGCCTGTTGGCGATCCATGCCATTTTTTCGATCGCAATGCAACACCTCGGATAGAATCTGTCTAGCGGAAAGCGGTGTTCATCCTCGGTCACCATGGATGGGGGGACACTGCGGCTGTCCCGGCTGCCGATCTCCGCCGCCTCATTTCTGATTTTCCCTGTTCTACCAGCAAAAATCAGAAATGGAGGTTATACCATGGCAACAATCAATTTGCGGGAATATTACCCGTGGTACATATCGAACGAGTTTATTGAAGTAACCGACGATGTGGCCGCCGAACTGCGGGCGGACAAGCTCTATGAGGCCGCCTATCAGCGCCGCATCACCCGCAACAAGGCCCAGTATTCCCTTGACCGGGAGGACGGGACCGAATACTCGGCCTGCCTGCATGAGCCCACGCCCCAGGAGCTGCTGGAGCGCATGGAGCGGTTCTACCACCTGTGGAACGCGCTCAACTCCCTGCCGGAAATCCAGGGCCGCCGCGTGGATGCCTGCGTCATACTCGGCAAGAGCTATCGGGAGGTGGCCCAGGCCGAGGGCGTGGATAAAAGCACCGTGCGCGAGTCCGTCCGGGCCGGATTGGAAAATATGAAAAAGTATTTGAAAAAAATGCTTTGATCGTCCCCTCCGTTTGGCCATTTTTTGTCCTTGGTATATGAGAGGAGGTTCTGCCCTCTCATAACTGAATAGCGGCGACCCCGAGCATAGCGCGGGGAGCCGGGCGGCGGGTACGCTGCGACTTCCTCCACGGGAACGAGCGTTCAATGCCAACGCCGCAAGTGGGCCGGGCCATCCCAAGGCCACGATCCGCAACAGGGCAGGCTGGCCGCCTGTCCCTCCGGGCCGCCGCACAGCCCAGCGGGGAGCGCCGCGCCGAGTATGTGTCTTATGACGGGGCAAGAAAATGAGCGTGGCGCTCCCTAATTTTGATAGGAGACGCACACCATGAATTATGATCCTACACTGGCGGCCCTGCTTGCCCAACCGTGGAGCAACGGCTCTTGCAGGGGTTATGTAATCTACGCGATGGAAAACTGTGGTTTTAAGCCCGAGGACATCCGGCGCGTGGTAGGCGAGCTTTACTACGTTTTCGACCTTAAAACCTTGGAGGAGGCCGAGGAACACTATCAGAACAGCCCCTATTAACTACGAGACATTTTGTCCCAAGGTGAGGGCAGGCGAAAGGGCGGCATCCTTATGGGTGCCGCCCTTTCGCGTTTCCCCACGGGACACGGGGAGCAGTCGTCATATTTCCACCACCCATAAAGGAGGTTTCCATGCAACAAACACACCATGACAAAATTCTTGATGTCGATGGCTATGAGGTTTCCGCATCATTCGCTGATACCGTTAATACGGACGCTATTACTCATGTGAAACAGATTTTAATTTCATCCTTTGTCAGCCGAACCCCGTCAAGGGGCTTCATCGGCACAGTTGCAATAGCCCCCGAACAGAGGGATAATAGTAGTGGGGGGAAACCCCATGTACCTTGACAATTTCATCATTCCTGCGTATTGAAACGTCTCTTTCGGATTGCCCCATGACAATTTGAAAGGATGGATCAATACATGGAAAACCGAGTTTATTGCTTATATAGAGTGTCTACCGACAAGCAGGTGGACTACGACGATAAAAGCCAAGCGGACATTCCTATGCAAAGAAAAGCCTGTCACCGTTTTGCCGAAGAAAGGGGCTGGACGATTATCCACGAAGAACAGGAGGACGGCGTGTCCGGCCACAAAGTACGGGCTGAAAACCGTGATAAGCTCCAAATCATTAAGGAACACGCAAAGCAGGGCAAGTTTGATATTCTGCTGGTGTTCATGTTTGACCGCATCGGACGGATCGCGGACGAAACCCCCTTTGTGGTGGAATGGTTCGTAAAGAACGGCGTCCGGGTCTGGAGCACCCAGGAGGGGGAGCAGCGATTCGACAGCCACACGGACAAGCTCACCAACTACATCCGCTTTTGGCAGGCGGACGGTGAAAGCGAAAAGACTTCTATCCGCACCAAAACCGCATTGGGCCAGCTCGTTGAGGGCGGCGGCTTCAAAGGTGGCCTTGCTCCATACGGCTATGACCTTGTAAAAAGCGGGCGCTTCAACAAGCGCAAGCATGAGCTCTACGATCTGGTAGTCAACGAAACTGAGGCCGCCGTGGTGCGGATCATTTTTGACAAGTATGTGCATGAGGGCTTCGGCGCTCAACGAATTGCCACCTACTTGAACAACCAAGGCTACCGGGCAAGAACGGGTAAGATGTGGCACCACGCCACCATCCGGGGGATCATCTGTAACCTGACTTATACCGGCGTCCTACGGAGCGGGAAAAGCCGCTCCCCGGTGCTCCCGCATTTACAGATCATTCCCCCGGAGCTGTTCGAGGCCGCCCAGCACATCCGCACCAACCGGGCCAACGAAACAGAGCGCACCGTTCCCCGCAATATTGCGGGCCAGTCGCTCCTGTCTGGGAATGTGTACTGCGGCCATTGTGGAGCCCGGCTCACCCTCACCACCAGCGGCAAGGCCTATCCCTGCAAGGAAGATCCTCACCGGGTCATCAAGCGGGTGCGGTATATCTGCTACGGCAAGACCCGCAAGCAGACGGACTGCGACGGGCAGACAGGCTACACCGCCCACATTCTGGACGGTATCATCGACAAGCTGGTGCGCCAGATTTTTGAGCGCATGAAAGCGATCCCCAAAAGCGAGATTGTCAACGTCCGCTACCGGGAGAAGATGGAGGAGCGGAAAAGCCTGCTCCAAAGCGTCCGGGCGGAATACAGCAAGGCCGCCGCCGAGCTGGATATGCTCAAAGCGGAAGTAATCAAGGCCCTGCGCGGGGAGAGCGCCTTTCCTAAAGACCTGCTGGGCACGATGGTCACCGAGGCCGAGGCTAAGTGTACTGAGCTGCAAGGGCAATTCGAGGCTGCACAAGCCGCCTGCGACGAGGGGGAACAGGTGTTACGCTCCCTAGCGGCGCAGTATGACGACATCATCTCCTGGGCGGATATGTACGATACCGCCAGCCTGGAGGCAAAGAAGATGATTGTCAACTGCCTGATCCGCCGGGTGGAAGTTTACCGGGATTATAAGCTCCACATTGATTTCAACATTGATTTCGAGCAATTCAGCTTGGGGTTGGATATGATTACGATTGCGGCATAAAGAAAACCCGCCGCATAAATGCGACGGGTAATAAAAGCTCTTTCCCTTGAGATGGTGGAGATAAGCGGGATCGAACCGCTGACCTCTTGAATGCCATTCAAGCGCTCTCCCAGCTGAGCTATACCCCCAGATTTTGGGAAAGAGCAATTATTCAATTTTACGATGTTCGGCTAGTTGATTTTTGTCAATCTGTCGCCGACATCGTAAAAACGATGGAGGCGACAAAATTTTTTCAGTTCCCTGCGGGGGTTGTTTACCGCTTCAACCGGGCTCCCAGCTGAGCTATACCCCCAAAAAGCTGACCCTGCTCCAGAACAAGATGTCCTGCACAGAACATGTATTATTCTACCATCGGGCGATGAGCTTGTCAACAGAAAAATTTATTTTTCGGAGGGAAAATGCGGCGGCATAGAAATTTGAACATCAAACAAGATTGTGCAAGTTAACGGTTGACATTTTCTAGGATTCTGGTGAAATATCGATTAAATTATTTTAGTTAAATATATTTAATTAAAATAATAAAAACTAACCCGCGTGTTGCGAAAGGAGCGCATGACAATGTTTGAACAAATAAAAGCTGTGATCTTGGATTCTTTGAGCTGTGAGCCTGAAGATATCACGATGGAGGCCAGGCTGGTGGAGGATCTGGAGGCAGACTCTCTGGATGCCGTGGAGCTGAACATGGCGCTGGAGGAGGCCCTGGGATACTCTGTGGCGGACGAGGAGCTTCAAAATATGAAAACAGTGGGCGATATTGTCCGCTATCTGGAAACCCATCAGAGCTAAGACTTAAGACTCACGTGTGACGATTGCCTTGACGATCCGGCAGCGGACCGGGCCCTTTCGCTGGGACTGGAGCAAGTCCTGCGGGAGGGGGATTTTGCACAGAAAAGGTACGAAAAATTTCGCGGGATGGGCGCGCCCCGGTCCCGTAGGGAGGCCCCATGAGAGGATTGAAGATGATATCCACCGGTCGCTGTCTGCCCCGGCGGAGTGTGACCAACAAGGACATGAGCGAGCTGGTGGAGACCAACGATGAGTGGATTTTTTCACGGACAGGCATCCGGACCCGGCGATTTTGCGGAGAGGAGACGGCAGCGGACCTTTCGGCCGGTGCGGCCCAACAGGCGATGGAGCGGGCAGGTATCCGTCCGGAAGAGCTGGGAGCTTGTGTGGTATGCACGATCACACCGGATTATCTGGCCCCCAGTGAGGCCTGCCTGCTCCAGCGGCGGCTGGGGCTCCCGGAAGACATCCCCTGTTTTGACCTGAATGCGGGGTGCACCGGGTTTCTCTATGGGCTCCAGGTGATCCGGGGGCTGCTGCTGCAGAGCCCGAGGCGCTATGCACTGCTGATCGGTGCGGAGGTGCTCAGCCGAATCACCGACTTTGCGGATCGGAGCACCTGCGTCCTCTTCGGGGACGGAGCCGGCGCGGCGGTGCTCACGCTGGAGGAACAGGCGGTCTGGGCCAGTACCTTGGGCGCCAGGGGAGAGGAAGAGGCCATCCTCGTGCCGGGTCCCGGACAGGAAGCACGCCCCTACATCAAGATGGACGGGCAGAAGGTGTTCCGCTTTGCGGTGGAGGCCATCCCCCGCTGTATCGGAGAGCTGTTGGGGCGGACAGGACTGGAACTGGAGGACATCGACTGGTTCGTGCCTCACCAGGCCAACCGCCGGATCATCGATCATGTGGCAAAAAAGCTGCGCCTCCCGGAGGGCCGTTTTTATCAGAATATGGAGCGCTATGGAAATACCTCGGCGGCCAGTATTCCCATTGCCCTGGATGAGATGGCGGAGTCCGGCCTGCTGCTGCGGGGCCAGAAGGTCATGTGCATCGGATTTGGCGCGGGCCTTACCTGGGGCGGCGCGCTGCTGGAATGGTAAGTAAGGAGAAAAGACGATGACGAGACTCAATGAGCTGCTGGGTACGGAATTCCCCATTGTTCAGGGCGGTATGGCCAATATTGCCACCGCCGAATTTGCCGCCGCCGTCTCCAACACCGGTGCCCTGGGACTCATCGGCGGAGGCGGCATGGATGCGGCGGGCTTTCGGGAGAGCATACGCAGGTGCAGGACCCTGACGGACCGTCCCTTTGGCGTGAATATCATGCTGATGCACCCACAGGCGGAGGAGATGGCGGATATCGCAGCGGAGGAGCGGGTGGCGGTGATCACCACCGGCGCGGGGAATCCGGCACGCTTCATCCCGCGCTGGAAGGAGTCCGGCGCCAAGGTGTTTCCGGTGGTGGCTGCGGTGGCGCTGGCCCGGCTGGTGGAGCGCGCCGGCGCGGACGGGGTCATCGCCGAGGGCACCGAGTCCGGCGGACATGTGGGGGAGCTCACCACCATGGCTCTGGTCCCGCAGGTTTGCGACGCGGTGGGCATCCCGGTGGTGGCCGCCGGAGGCATCGCGGACGCCCGTCAGCTCCTGGCGGCCTATGCTCTGGGAGCCTGCGGCGCCCAGGTGGGCACCTGCCTGCTGGTGAGTGAGGAATGCCCCATCCACCCCAATTATAAAGAGGCCGTGCTGAAGGCGAAGGACAGCGGTACGGTGGTGACGGGCCGCATCGGCGGTACGCCGGTGCGCATTTTGAAAAACGCCATGGCCCGGGCCTATGTGGCTAGGGAACGGGAGGGCGCGGCCAAGATGGAGCTGGAGCAGTTTACCTTGGGCAGCCTGCGCCGGGCCGTCTTCGAGGGAGATGTGAAAAACGGCAGCCTGATGGCGGGACAGGTGTCCGGCATGCTTAGGGAGATCCGCCCTTTGCGGGCCATCCTGGAGGAGCTGTGTGGCGGCTGCGGCGCCCACCTGCGGGAATTGGAACAGGAGGTTTTCTCATGAAAGTGGCTTTTCTGTATGCGGGACAGGGCACCCAGCACCCGGGGATGGGGCGGGATCTCTATGAGACCTATCCCGCCTTTCGCTCTGTATTTGAAAGCGCCAAAGTGGATTTCGATCTGGAAAAGGTCTGTTTTGAGGGCCCGGACGAGACTCTGAATCAAACCCAGTATACCCAGCCCTGTATGGTGGCCTTTGCCACCGGCGTGACGGAGGTATTACAGGAGAAGGGCGTCCGGCCTTCCGTGACCGCAGGGCTCAGCCTGGGCGAGTACTCTGCCCTGCACGCCTCTGGAGTGCTGGACCCGGCCACGGCTATCGAGCTGGTGGCGTTCCGGGGAAAGGCCATGGCGGAAGCGGTCCAGGGGCGCCCCAGTGCCATGGCGGCCATTTTTATGCTGGGCAGGGAGGCGCTCCAGGCCTGCTGTGACGCGGCCTCCCATCTAGGGGTGGCCGAGATCGCCAACCTCAACTGCCCCGGACAGATCGTCATCGGGGGAGACGCCCTGGCTGTGGAAGAGGCGGGACGTCTGGCACTGGAGGCGGGTGCCAGACGTGTGATCCCCCTCAAAGTGAGCGGACCCTTCCACACCTCGCTGATGGCGCCGGCGGGCAGGGCCCTGGAGGAGCGGCTGAAGGGAGTGGAGTTCGGGCCCATGGAGGTGCCCACGCTCTTTAACTGCCTGGGAGGTCCCATGCGGGAGGGAGATACCATCCCAGGCCTTCTGGTGCGGCAGGTGCAGAACAGCGTCCACATGGAGGACAGCATTCGCTTCCTGGAGGGCCAGGGGGTGGACACCGTGGTGGAGATCGGGCCCGGTAAGGCGCTCTCCGGCTTTGTAAAAAAGACAGCCAAGGGAATCAAGACCTATGCGGTAGAGACGGCAGAGGACCTGGAACATGTCGTCTCCGTCCTGAAAGGAGCGTGACCCATGGAGCTGGAAGGGAAAGCGGCGCTGGTCACCGGCGGCAGCCGCGGCATTGGAAGGGCGGTCTGCCTGGAGCTGGCCCGGCGCGGCGCATGTGTGGCCGTGAATTATGCGGGAAACGCGGCGGCAGCGGAGGAGACTGTGGAGTCCTGCAAAGCGAAGGGAGTGGATGCCTTTTCCGTACAGGCCGACGTGGCGGATGCCGCGGCCTGTGACGCCATGGTCAAAGAGGTGCTGTCCCGGTTTGGGCGGCTAGATATCCTGGTCAACAACGCCGGGATTACCCGGGACGGCCTGATGCCCATGCTGAAGGATGCCGACTGGGATGCGGTGCTGGACGCCAATCTAAAGGGGGCGTTTCACTGCATGCGGGCGGCTTACCGGCCCATGATGAAACAGAAATACGGCCGTGTGGTGAATCTCTCCAGTATTGTGGGCCTGCGGGGCAACGCGGGACAGGCCAACTACGCCGCCAGCAAGGCGGGGCTCATCGGCCTTACCAAGTCCATGGCCAAAGAGCTGGCCGGACGGAACGTCACGGTAAACGCGGTGGCCCCCGGTTTTATCGATACCGATATGACAGCGGCGCTCCCCGAAAAGGCGCGGGAGTCCATGCTGGCCTCCATCCCCATGGGGAGATTGGGCCAGGGGGAGGACGTGGCGAAGGCGGTGGCCTTTTTCGCAGGGGACGGGGCCGGATATGTGACGGGACAGGTCCTCTGTGTGGACGGCGGCATGGCCGTATAAATAAGGAGGAGACCATGGAGAAGAGAAGGGTAGTCATTACCGGTATGGGAGCGGTCACGCCCCTGGGGCTTACCGTGGAGGAGAGCTGGCTGGCAGTACGGGCGGGGACCTGCGGCATCGCACCCATCACCCTGTACGATACCTCCGGTATGAAGGCCAAGCTGGCGGGCGAGGTAAAGGGGTTTGAGCCCGCCGACTATATGGAAAAGCGGGAGGCGCGGAAGATGGACCGCTTTGCCCAGTTCGCCTTGGCCGCCGCCGGAGAGGCGGTGGCGCAGAGCGGGCTGGAGTTCTCCGCCGAGGACCCCTATCGGTGTGGGCTCATCGTCTCCTGCGGCATCGGAGGGCTCACCACCATGCAGCATGAGTGCGCCAAAGGGGAGGCAAAGGGGTATGACAGGATATCCCCCTTCTTTATTCCCATGGCCATCGGCAACATGGCCGCGGCTCAGATCGCCATCAAATATGGGATCACAGGCATGGCGACATGTCCCACTACGGCCTGCGCGGGAGGGACCAACGCCGTGGGCGACGCCCTCCGACAGGTCCGGGACGGCTATGCCGATGTGGTCCTCTGCGGGGGCGCGGAGGCCGTTGTCAACGAGCTGGCCATGGGGGGCTTTACCTCCATGCACGCCCTGAGCACGGCGGAGGAGCCGGACAGGGCTTCCATCCCCTTTGACGCGGCGCGCAGCGGCTTTGTGATGGGTGAAGGGGCCGGCATTCTGGTGCTGGAGGAGCTGAAACACGCCCGGCGGCGGCGGGCGCCCATCCTGGCGGAGGTGGTGGGCTATGGCGCCACCTGCGACGCCCACCACATCACGGCCCCCGCACTGGGCGGCGCGGGAGCCGCCCGGTGCATGACCATGGCCCTGGCGGATGCGGGCGTGGAGCCGGAGCAGGTGGACTATATCAACGCCCACGGCACCTCCACCCCGATGAACGACGTCTGTGAGACGCAGGCGGTCAAAACTGCCTTTGGAGCACACGCCCACAGGCTGATGATGAGTTCCACCAAGTCCATGACCGGCCATATGCTAGGGGCAGCCGGAGCGGTGGAGGCCATTTTCACCGCGCTCAGCCTGAAGGAGGACTTTGCCCCCGCCACCATCGGCTATCGGGAACCCGATCCGGAGTGCGATCTGGATATTGTGCCCAACGAGGGCCGGAAGGCCCTGCTCCGCTATGCCATGTCCAACTCCCTGGGGTTCGGCGGCCATAACGCCAGTATTCTGCTGAAGAAATGGGAGGCATGAAGAGATGGAACTGAACGCCAATCAGATCCAGGAGATCATTCCCCATCGTCCGCCCTTCCTGCTGGTGGACAGGATCACCGACTACGAGCCCGGCGTATGGGCCAAAGGCAGAAAGGCGGTTACCGTCAACGAGCCCTTTTTTGCCGGACATTTCCCGCAGCACCACGTCATGCCGGGAGTGCTCATCATTGAGGCTCTGGCCCAGGTGGGAGCGGTGGCGATCCTGTCTCTGCCGGAAAACAGAGGAAAAATCGCGTTCTTCGGCGGGATCAAAAATGCACGCTTCAAACGGCAGGTGGTGCCCGGCGACGTGCTGGAGCTCTCCTGTGAGCTGGTGGAGCGGCGGGGAAGCGTGGGGTTCGGTAAGGCGGTGGCCAAGGTGGACGGCAAGGTGGCGGCTCAGGGCGAGCTGACCTTTGCCATCGGGTGACACCTGACGGCCGGCATGGCTCCGGGAGCTCCAAGCGCCTATGACCGTTGCCAAAACGGCGCGGATCAGATATAATAAATAAAATAGGACGAACGCCGTTTTTGGGGGGAGCAGCATGCTGGAGCAGGCATTTAACGAAGTGTATACCAAATTCAAGCTTCATTTTTATCGCGCGGTTTTTGGACGGTTTCAGAAGCGTGAGGCAAGCCTCACCACTGTGGAGACCTTCTGCATGGAAATCATCATGGCGCTGGGGCGGCCCACGGTCAACGAATTCTCCAGCTTTGTGGGGATTTCGCCTCCCAACGCCGCATATAAGATCAACAATCTGATCCAGAAAGGCTATGTGCGCAAGGAACAGTCGGAGGAGGACAAGCGGGAGTACCATTTGGTGGTCACCCAGAAGTACATTGACTACTACAACATCAGCTACAGCTATCTGGGCACGGTGATGGCGCGCATCCGCGCGCGGTTCCCCGAGGAGGATGTCAAAAAGATCGAGGAGATGCTGGATATCATCTCCGGGGAACTGATGCCGGAGATCCCTCTGCCCAGGCTGTCTCCACGGACATGAGAAAGGACCCGCCCCGCATTTTTGTGCGGAGCGGGCCCTTTTTATGACCGGACGGCTCCCAAGGGGACAGAGAACGACCCCTGTGAGAACCGTTCGGCCATATTACATGCCCAAGGTCTGAGTCACGTTTTCAGCCACGTCCTCCATGGCGCGGACAGCCTTCTTGGCGGTGGCCTTCAGGGTCTTCTGCCTGGGGGCGAGGACCGCCATGCCCAAGGCGGCGCCGGCGGCCATACCAATACCAATATTGCGCAGGGTGTGATGGTGTTCCATTTGCTTTTCTCCTCCTTTTCTCCGGTATGACGTTATTGTGTCCGGAAATGGAGAAAAATCCATTGCTAAAAAATGCGCGATACGATATAATATACCTGCAATTCGTCAAGCCGGAGGGAACGGGGAACCGGTCCCTTTCTTTATGTATACCAAGAGGAAAAACGAACGCGGGAAAGGAGCGACAAAGTGAAGCTGCTCATCCGGAAGGGCCGCCTGGTGGACCCCGTGGGGGGGATCGGCGGCGTGATGGATATTCTCATCGAGGACGGCAAGCTGGCCGTCATCGGAAGCGATTTGAGGGAACCGGAGGCCCGGGTGATCGACGCCAGGGGCCTCAACGTATGCGCGGGCCTTGTGGATATGCACGTCCACCTGCGGGAGCCGGGCTTTGAATATAAGGAGGACATCACCACCGGAGCGGCGGCGGCGGCCCGGGGAGGATTCACCTCCGTAGCCTGTATGCCCAATACCCGGCCCGTGCTGGATACGCCGGAGCAGATCGAGTATGTGCTCCGGCGGGCCGGGGAGTCCTGCGGCGTGCGGGTGTGGCCCATCGGGGCGGTGTCCCGGGGACAGAAGGGGCAGTCGCTCACCGACGCAGCGGCCCTGAAGGAGGCCGGGTGCGTGGCCCTCTCCGACGACGGCGTGCCCGTGCAGGACGCCAATCTGGTCCGGGACGCCATGATCCGCTGTAAGCGGCTGGGACTCACCATTCTCTCCCACTGCGAGGACGCCGACATGGTCCGCAACTACGCGGTGAACGAGGGCCGGGTCTCCCGGGCGCTGGGGCTGCCCGGCCGTCCCGCCATCGCGGAGGAGATCATGGTAATGCGGGACGCCATGCTGGCCGAGGAGACCGGCGCGGCGGTCCATATCTGCCATGTGTCCACTGCGGGAAGCGTGGAGATCATCCGTCAATTCAAGAAAAAGGGCGTGGCCATCACCTGCGAGACCTGCCCGCAGTACTTCACCCTTACCGAGGACGAGGTGCTGGAGCAGGGAAGTCTGGCCCGGGTCAACCCCCCTCTGCGCACAAAGCTGGACGTGGAGGCCATTCTGGAGGGCCTGCAGGACGGTACCATCGACGTCATCGCCACCGACCACGCCCCCCACTCGGCCGAAGAGAAGGCCAAGCCGCTGGCGGAAGCGCCCAGCGGCATGGTGGGGCTGGAGACTGCGCTGGGCGTGACGCTGACCGCCCTTTACCACACCGGGTTCATGGACCTTTCGGATATCCTGAAAAAAATGACGTTCCACCCGGCCTGCATCCTGCGCATTCCCAGGGGGCGGCTGAGTCTGGGGGGGGAGGCGGACTTCACCATCTTCTCGCTGGACGAGGAGTGGACCGTGGAGCCGGACCAGTTTGCCTCCAAGGGCCGGAACACCCCCTTCAAGGGGAGAAAGCTCAAGGGCAGAGTGAAATACACCATCGTAGGCGGCAGAGTCGTCTACGGGGATGAGGGAGGACGCGCGGATGTCGTTTGACGTATTACAGAAAAAAATCATCGAGAAAAGGAATCCCACCGTGGCGGGGCTGGACCCCAAGCCGGAGCAGATTCCGCCCCATATTTTAAAGATGGCCTGCGACCAGTATGGCGAGACGCTGGCCGGCGCCGCCGAGGCGGTGTGGCAGTTCAACAGAGGGCTGATCGACGCGCTCAGCGACGTGGTCCCCGCTGTGAAGCCCCAGTCGGCGTACTATGAGCGGCTGGGCTGGCGGGGCATGGAGGTCATGGAGCGCACCATTTCCTATGCCCAGGAGAGGGGGCTCTTCGTCATCGCGGACGTCAAGCGGGGCGACATCGGGTCCACGGCCCAGGCGTATGCCGACGGCTGGCTGGGGGAGACCCAGGTGGGAGAGAGCGCCTGCAGCGCCTTCCATGCCGACTGCGTGACCCTGAACGGCTACATGGGTTCCGACACGGTGCTCCCTTTTGTCGACACCTGCCGGAAGTACGGCAAGTGCCTGTTCCTGCTGGCCAAGACCTCCAACCCGGGCTCCGGCGAGCTCCAGAACCTGACCGCCGGGGATCGGCTGGTCTATCAGCTTCTGGGCGATATGGCCGAAAGGCTGGGCACGGGCACCGAAGGGGACTATGGCTACGGCCTCGCCGGCGCTGTTACCGGGGCCACCTATCCTGAGGAGCTCAGAGAGCTGCGCGCCCGCCTGCCCCATACCTTCTTCCTGGTCCCCGGATACGGCGCACAGGGCGGCACCGCCGAGGACGTGCAGTACGCCTTCGACCGGAAGGGCTGTGGGGCCGTCGTCAACGCCTCTAGGTCCATTATGTGCGCCTGGCAGAAGACCGGAAAGGGCGGGGCCGACTTCCAGGAGGCCGCCCGCGCCGCCGCCGAGGCCATGCGGGACGCCATCGGTCAATATGTGACCATTCTTTAAAAGAGGCGGAGGGATCAGCCATGGCGGAGGAAAAGAAGTGCGTCGCCTGCGGGGCGGCGCTGGAATATGTCCGCCCGGCCCTGCTGCCGGACCGGCTGAATTTCCTCTCCGCCCGGGCGGACCTGTACCTGTGCCCCCAGTGCGGGCGGTATGAGTTCTACCGGGACCCCCGCTGGATCCAGCGGGACGAGGAGAAGCGCCGGAAAGAGAAAAAATAACCAACGGGAGGTGCCCCATGCCGGTCCAAACGCAATGCACGGTGGCGGAGGCCGTCCGCCTCAACGATTTTGCCTGCTCCCTTACGCTGGACGTGGGGGAGGAGATGGCCGGGCAGATCGCCTGCGGCCAATTTGTCCATATCAAGTGCGGTCACTCCCGTCTGCTCCGCCGCCCCATCTCCATCTGCGACTGGCAGGAAAATCTCCTGCGGGTGGTCTTTGAGGTTCGGGGCGAGGGCACTGAATGGCTTGCCCGCCGGAAGGCCGGGGACAGACTGGATGTGCTGGGCCCGCTGGGCCACGGCTTTGACGTCGCCGCCGGGAGCCTGCTGGTGGTGGGAGGCGGCATCGGAGCGCCCCCCATGCTGGGCTGCGCCAAATATGCAGCCAGTCGGGGAAGTGAGGTCCACGCGGTCCTGGGGTTCCGGGACGCGGGACACAAAATGCTTACAGAAGACTTCGCCGAGTGCTGCCGCTCCCTGAACGTCATCAGCGACGACGGCTCCACCGGGCGCAGAGGCTTTGTCACCGAACTGGTGGAGGAGTTCCTGGAGAGCCGGGTGTGCGAAGGCTGTACAGCCTGCGGTGCCTGTGGCCTGGCGCCTGTGATCCCGGCAGTGCTTGCCTGCGGGCCCAAATCCATGCTCCGGGCGGTGGCGGAGGTCTGCGCCCGGTACGGTGCACCCTGCCAGGTCTCCCTGGAGGAGAGGATGGGCTGCGGCGTGGGAGCATGTCTGGTCTGTGCCTGCAAGACCAGCGACGGACACAGAAAGCATGTGTGCAAGGACGGTCCCGTATTCCGCGCCGAGGAGGTGGACTGGAATGATTGACAGCAAGGTCACGCTGGCGGGGGTGGAGCTGAAAAACCCCATCGTGGTCCCCTCTGGCACCTTCGGCTTCGGCCGGGAATACGGACAGTTTTTTGACCTGAGCGAGCTGGGGGCCATCTGTGTCAAGGGGCTCACGCCCCAGCCCCAGGAGGGCAATCCCTCCCCCCGTATTGCCGAGACCCCTATGGGCATCCTCAACTCCGTGGGACTCCAGAACCCCGGTGTGGACGCCTTCATCGCCGGGGAGTTGCCCGAGCTGAGAAAGCACGACGTAAAGATCATCGCCAATATCTCCGGCAATACCCCGGAGGAGTACGGCGGCATGTGCGAAAAGCTCTCCGCCGCGGGGGTGGATATGATCGAGGTCAACATCTCCTGCCCCAATGTGAAGGCGGGGGGACTGGCCTACGGCACCCGGCCGGAGCTGGCCGCCGAGGTCACGGAGATCGCGAAAAAGAACTCCACCGTACCCGTTATGGTGAAGCTCTCCCCCAACGTCACCGACATCACGGAGATCGCCCGGGCGGTAGAGGAGGTGGGGGCCGATGCCATCAGCCTCATCAATACCATCCGGGGGATGCGCATCGATGTGAACACACGCCGCCCCATTCTAAAGATGAACACCGGGGGTCTCTCCGGCCCCGCAGTGCTGCCTGTGGCGGTGCGCATGGTGTGGGAGACGGCGAACGCCGTGAAGATCCCCATTCTGGGCATGGGCGGCGTCTCCAAGGGAACGGATGCCGCCGAGCTGATGCTGGCGGGAGCTGCGGCGGTGGCCGTGGGCACCGCCACCTTTGCCGACGTCTACGCGCCGGTGCGGGTCCGGGATGAACTCTTTGCCCTAGCGGAGCGGCAGGGACTCGCCCACATCTCCGCGCTCACCGGCGCTGCGCAGCCCTGGTGAGCGCAGGCGGAGGCGCTCCGCCCCAATGAAACCTTTGAAAGCGAGGCCATTCTACCCATGACTCAAATCTACCTGGTCCGCCACGCGGAAGCCGAGGGGAACCTCTACCGCCGCATCCACGGCCATTACGACAGCCTGATTACCGACCTGGGCTACCGGCAGATCGCCGCTCTGGCCCACCGGTTCGAGTCCATCCATGTGGACGCGGTGTACTCCAGCGACCTCTTCCGCACCCGGACCACCGCCGGGGCCATCTACAAACCCAAGGGCCTGCCCCTGGTCACCCGGAAGGCCCTGCGGGAGGTTTCGATGGGCGTTTGGGAGGACAGGCCCTGGGGGGAGGTCCACCGCACCGACGCACAGCAGCTCGCTTGGTTCAACGCCACGGATGCCCGTTGGGGTGTGGAGGGCGGCGAGACCTTCCAGCGCCTGCGGGAGCGCATCTCCGCCGCCATCCGGCAGATCGCCCGTAACCACCCCGGCCAGACGGTGGCCGTGGTCAGCCACGGCACCGCCATTCGGAACGCCCTGGCCGTATTCCAGGGTATGTCCATTGAGGAGTCGGCCGCCCTGGACCACAGCGACAATACCGCCGTGTCCCTGCTGGAATTCGAAGGGGATGCGGTCCGGGTGGTGTTTCACGACGACAACAGCCACCTGCCGGAGGAGATCTCCACTTTTGCCCGGCAGAAGTGGTGGAAGCAGGACACCGGCGCGCTGGCCGACGCCAACCTCTGGTTCCGCTCACTGGATATGGAGCATGAGAGTGAGCTGTACCGCCAGTGCAGAGGGGAGGCGTGGCTCAATATTCACGGCTCCTGGGACCATTATGACGGCGACGCCTTTGCCCGCGACGCCCTGTTCCAGTGGCGGGACGACCCCCGGGCGGTCTCCTGCGTGATGCTGGGGGACGAGGTGGCCGGTCTGGTGCAGATGGATATCCGCCGGGATGCCGACAAGGGAGTGGGGTATATCCCCTTTGTCTATATGATGCCGGCCTATCGGAAGCAGGGGCTGGGCGTCCAGCTCATCGGAGAGGCGGTGTCGGTCTACCGGCCTCTGGACCGGAAGTATCTGCGCCTGCGGTGTGCGCCGGACAATCTGGTGGCCCAGCGGTTTTATAAGCGGTACGGATTCCGTAAGGTGGCCGAGGCCGCGGGCACCCGTGTTCCTCTGGACATTATGGAGAAGTACATCGGGTATTAGGGCCGCTTGTTTGCATGCCAAACGCCGGAGAGTCAGCGGAAGGCGTCTGCGATGAGCCTGGAGCCCAGACGAAAGCCCCGCCGGAAGGCGGACCGGGCCCCGCATTCCTCCTTGAGGGTGCTGCTGTCCACAATGCGCAGCAGCAGCCTGCGCTGCTGCTGGTCCAGCGTCCGGCGCAGCGCGTCTACGCTTTGGGTGAATTCCGCCTCGGCATTCAGATAGATGTGACTCTTTTTAAAAAATGATTCATAAGAATTACTCCTTTTAGCACTAAAAAGTGATATTATTATATCGCCACTATTTAGTGATGTCAAGAGGTGGAGCTGTGAAATTTAATGAACGACTGAAAAAGCTGCGAACGGATGGAAAAGAGACGCAGAAGGCCCTCGCCCAAGCAATTGGTGTGTCTACGTATCAAATCATCCGTTTTGAAAAAGGCGAGCAGAAGCCCGGCTTTGACAACCTGTGGGCTCTTGCCGATCACTTTGGGGTGACGGTGGATTACCTGATGGGCCGCACGGACGAGAAGAGAACATAGCGCGGCTGCGGCGGGTGGTCCTGAACTGCCCGCCGTTTCCGTTTCCGGAAAAAATACTACGATGGATAAGAGGTATGACGCCATGAACACCCAATTCCTCCCTGTCTCCCAATCTGATATGAGGGCCCGCGGCTGGGAGGAGTACGACTTTCTGCTCATCACCGGCGACGCCTACGTAGACCACCCCTCCTTCGGCCCTGCTATCATCGCCCGGGTGCTGGAGGCGGAGGGATACCGGGTGGCCGTCCTGGCCCAGCCGGACTGGAAGGGGCCCGCAGCCTTTGCCTCCCTGGGACGGCCCCGGCTGGGGGTGCTGATCTCCGCCGGGAACATCGACTCCATGGTGGCGCACTACACCGTGGCTAAAAAGCGCCGTCACGACGACGCCTATTCCCCTGGAAATAGGCCGGGACTGCGCCCGGACCGGGCCACCATCGTTTATGCCAACCGGGTCCGGGAGGTGTTCGGCGATATTCCAGTGGTCATCGGCGGTCTGGAGGCCAGCCTCCGCCGCTTCGCGCACTATGATTACTGGGAGGACAAGGTCCGGCGCTCCATCCTCTTTGACGCCCAGGCCGATCTGCTGGTGTACGGCATGGGGGAGACGGCCACCCGGGAGATCGCCGGGCGCCTGGCCTCCGGAACTCCGATATCGGAGATCACCGACGTGCGGGGCACCTGCTTCGCCGCCAGGGACTCCGGCGCGTGCGCCTACCCCATGGTAGAGGTGCCCTCCTTTGAGAGCGTCTCCTCCGACAAGCGGGCTTATGCCCGGGCCAATATGACTGAGTACAACGAGCACGACCCCATCGTGGGAAAGGCCATTCTTCAGCGCCACGGACGGGAGCTGCTGGTCTGCAATCCCCCGGCGATGCCCCTCACCACCGAGGAGCTGGACCGGGTCTTTGAGCTGCCCTATGTCAGGGAGCCCCACCCCATGTATGACCAGATGGGGGGCGTGCCCGCCATCGAGGAGGTCCGCTTCTCCGTCATCCACAACCGAGGCTGCTTCGGCGCCTGCAATTTCTGTTCCCTGGCCTTCCACCAGGGGCGCATCATCTCCTCCCGCAGCCATGAGAGCGTGGTCCGGGAGGTTACGGAGCTGACCAGGCACCCCGGCTTCAAGGGATATATCCACGACGTGGGCGGGCCCACCGCCAACTTCCGCCGGCCTGCCTGTAAAAAGCAGCTCAAGGCGGGGCTCTGCAAGAACCGGGCATGCCTCTCCCCGGAGACATGCCCCAATGTGGACGCCGACCACACCGACTATCTGATGCTCCTGCGGAAGCTGCGCGGGATTCCGGGGGTGAAAAAGGTGTTCATCCGCTCCGGGATCCGCTTTGACTACATGATGAAGGACCAGAGTGGGGAGTTTTTCGCAGAACTGGTGAAATATCACGTCTCGGGGCAGCTCAAGGTGGCTCCGGAACACTGTGTCAACGGCGTGCTGGACGAGATGGGCAAGCCCCATGTGGAGGTCTATGAGAAGTTCCGCCAGAAGTATGAGCGGCTCAATCAGAAGTACGGCAAGGAGCAGTATCTGGTCCCCTATCTGATGTCCTCCCACCCAGGCTGCACCCTGGACGACGCGGTGCGCCTGGCCGAATGGCTGAACAAGTCGGGCCGTCAGCCGGAGCAGGTCCAGGACTTTTATCCCACGCCGGGTACCCTTTCCACCTGCATGTATCACACCGGGCTGGACCCCAGAACCATGGCGGCGGTGTATGTTCCCACCGACGCCCACGACAAGGCGATGCAGCGTGCCCTGATGCAGTGGAAGCGTCCGGAGAAGCGCCCTCTGGTGCTGGAGGCGCTTCACAGGACCCACCGGGAGGACCTCATCGGCTACGGCCGGGAGTGCCTTCTGCGGCCCAACCGCCCGGCGGCGGGCTCACGCCCCCAGAGCGGCGGAGCCAGACCCGCCGGAAAGCCCCAGGACCAGAAGCTCAAGCAGAAGGGCAAACGGGTGGAGCACAACGACGTCCAGCCCAAGCGGAAGGCGGGATGGGCCAAGCCGAAGGCCAGGAAAAACGCCAAGCCGGGCAAGGGAAGAAAGTAAATATTTTCCCGCAGAGACAACCTTTTCAGTCGGCGGGACGTCAAAACGGCAGGACGAAGAGACGAGGTGACCCATGGAACTGCGCTATAATCTGACACGGGACGACTATCTCCGGGGGCTCAGCCTCCATGAGGGAAGGCTGAAAGGACCTCTTTCAGTGCTGCGCCTGGCGGCACGGCTGCTGTTTTTGCTGCCGGCGGGAGTGGGCGCGGGGGGACTCTTGATGCTGGGGGTGGTCCGCGTCTGGGGAGAGTGGGAGGAGGCGTTCACCTGGGTCTTGGGGCCGCTGCTGGCCATGCTGCTCCTGAGTGCGCTGGAGGTGTACCTGCTGTCGCCCCGGCGGCGTGCCGGAAGGCGGCTGCGGGTGAACCGCCCCGACGCGGCCTTTTTCGGGCCCCATGTGGTAACGCTGACGGCGGAAGGGGTGACGGTGCGGTACGGAGACAACCGCCTGGTGCTGCCGTGGGGGCAGCTCACAGAGATATGGACGAAAAAGGGCTTCTGCCTCCTCTATACGAAAAGCGGACCGTGGGAGGTTTTGCCGCCCTGCGCCTTTGAACACGGGGCGCAGCGGGAGGCGTTTGCGGCGGCGCTGCATGGCGCTATGTCTGGAGACGTGCCGCAGGAGAGGGAGGAACCGGGCGGCGGGGAGGCGGAACGGCTCCCCCAGGCGGAGATCACCCTGGAGTATACCTGGGAAGCGCCTGAACTGTGCCGCGTGTTGACGCTGGCCAACCTGCGCTATGCCCACACGCGGCTATTCTGGACGCCCGCCAGGATCGTGATGTCGGTTTTTGGGCCCTTTGTACTGCTCACAGGCATTCTGACCGGGATCAGCGTGGGGACGTCCATTCCCCGGGAGGGGACGGCGGAATGGCTCTATGCCCTGGGGATCGTCCTGATAGGGCTGGGTCTGTGTGTGCCGCTGCTGATGCTGCTCCCGCCCGTGCTCCGGTTCCTGGTGTCCCGGCAGGAACGAAAAGGAGCCCTGTGGAGCATGCTGGACGGCCCCCAGCGGGAGCTGTGGTGGTCCGGCGGAATGGTGAGCCTCCATGGAGGCGAGCGGGAGACCGCCCGCTGGGACCAGGTGGCGGCGGTCTGCTCCGAGGAGGAGGGGCTCTTCCTCTTCCGCAGGGACAACAAGCTCCATGTCTTTCCTGCCAAGGCATTTCCAGACCGGGCGGCGCAGGAGGCTGCGGCGGAATATGCCCGGAGCCATATGCAGAAATAGGCGAAAAAGGCGCGGGTCCCCGCGCCTTTTTTTCTGTAACCTTTTTCAGTGTCCGGCGCTTATTGAGATAGAGGGGGGAGAACGATGCATGCCGACGCGCTGGAGGCGCTCTACCGAGATCACTATCGCGCCGCGCTCCTCTATGCCCTCTCCCTGTGCGGGGACCGAGCTCTGGCGGAAGACCTTGTGTCCGACGCATTCGAGGCAGCGCTGCTGACCCTTGACGACAGCCACCCCAGCGTCCGCTACTGGCTGCTCCGGGTGTGCAGGCACCTGTGGCTGGATGAGCTGCGCAGGAGAAAGCGCCGCCCCACCGTGCCGGCGGAGGGGCTAGACCTGCCGGTACCGGAGGCGGCTCTGGAGGGGCTGCTACGGGAGGAGCGGTATGCCGCCCTCTACCGGGCGCTGAGAAAACTGCCGGACCAGCCCAGGGAGCTTCTGACGCTCCACTACTTCAGCGGACTCTCCCTGAGACGGGCGGGAGAGCTCACAGGGATGACGGAGGGAGCTGCCAAGACGGCGCTTTGCAGGGCGCGGCAGAGGCTGAGAACCATTCTGGAGGAGGGCGGCTATGAAATTTGAAACGCTTTATGAACGCTATCGTTCCGGCACGGCCACGCCGGAGGAGGCGGAGCTGGTGGAGGAAGAGCTTGCAAAATACCGCCTGCTCACCGACTACGTGGCCGAACACGACGAACTGGACCTGCCCGGAGGGCCGGAGACGGGGGAGGAGAGGGGAGAGGTCCGCAGAGTTAGACAGGCGGTGCGGAGGGTCCGGGCGGGAACGGTCCTGGTGGCCTTCGTCCTCGTGCTTCTGGCCCTCTTGGCCTGGCGGTTTGCCGCCGTCCCCCTGCTCAACCGATATGTGCTCTACGATCCGACGGCAGACGGCGACAACTATCTGGATTCGTTGGAGCTGGAAGTGGCCGTGCTGGAGAGCCTCCATTTCCCGGAGTGGTCCAGCCAGACGGTGTATGCCCAGGAGACCGGCCTGGGCTCCTACGACCTCACCCTCTATGAGAGCGACCTGGCGGCGGGGGAGTGGACTGCGACCAAGGGAACCATGGATCTGGCGGACATTCGTTTTGAGGAGGACTTTTATCGCCGGTGGGTGGCCATCAACCAATTCACCCGGGGGACCTATCCCTATTATGCCACGGAGCAGGTACCAGGACACAGCCCGGAGGAGACGGCGGCGGCTCTGGCCGAACTGCCGGACTATCTGGATGCGACACTGTCTCTCTCCTTTGCGCGGGACCTCTCCATGGAGGAATTCGCCGGGCTGGCCGGACGGTATCCGGACCTGCGGTTCCAGTGGGTGGGAGTGCGCATCAACGATGGGGAGCGCAGGCAGCTCCTTCCCCTGGCGGGCTTTGACGCGGCGGGGCTGAGCATGCTGGGCGCGGAGGAGGACGAGGAGCGATATCCCTTCCTGTGGCTGCCCCTCCACAGGGAGGACAGCGACCTGGGAAAGGTCTATACCGGGCACTTCCTGGCCCTGCTCGGGTACCAGGCGGAGCGGGCGGTCCTGGCGGAAAAGATCGGCGGGCCGGCGGGGAGCTACTACCGGGACGCCTTGCGCTATGTGGAGGAGAACGGCGCATACACTTACGGCGTCTACGTCTCAGGCCGGCCGGAAACGCTGGCCGCCCTGTGCGGCGAGGCGGAAGCCGAGTGGGTCGGGATCGAATCCCTCCGGCTTTCAGCGCGCTTTGAGAGTTGAATGTGGTGAAACCAGCGGGGCGGGGACATTAAGTCTCCGCCCTTCCCTTTTGCAGAGGCGCTGGAGGAGGAAAAAACCTTCCGAAAAAGTGGTGGGAGGAGAGGCGCATCCGCCGTGCGCCGCCGACTTCGGGTGGGATGGATAAATTTCTTGTTTTTTGGGGATGGGTATACTATAATTATTTATGTATTTTAACGGAGGAAGCGGGCTGATCATTATGCAATCTGAGAACGTCATCGAGATGCTCCACATCACGAAGGAGTTCCCCGGGATCATTGCCAACGACGACATCACCCTGCAGCTGCGCCGGGGAGAAATCCATGCCCTTTTGGGGGAGAACGGCGCGGGCAAGTCCACCCTGATGAGCGTCCTTTTCGGCCTATATCAGCCTGAGGCGGGGACCATTAAGAAAAACGGCGAGGTTGTGAAGATCAACGATCCCAACGACGCCACCGCCTTGGGCATCGGCATGGTACACCAGCATTTCAAACTCATCGAGGTATTCACCGTACTGGATAACATCATCCTGGGCGCGGAGACCACCAGAATGGGGTTTTTGCAGAAAAAGGCGGCCCGCGCAAAGGTGGAGGCCCTGTCGGAGCGGTACGGCCTGAAGGTGGACCTGGACGCCAAGGTGGAGGACATCACGGTGGGGATGCAGCAGCGGGTGGAGATTTTGAAGATGCTTTATCGGGACAACGAGATCCTCATCTTCGACGAGCCCACGGCGGTGCTCACGCCCCAGGAGATCGACGAGTTGATGGCCACCATGCGGGAGTTTGCCAAGGAGGGGAAATCCATTCTCTTCATCTCCCATAAGCTCAACGAGATCATGGCCGTGGCAGATCGTGTCACCGTGCTGCGCAAGGGAAAGTACATCGGGACCGTGGAGACCAAGGATACGGACAAGCAGTCCCTGTCCAATATGATGGTGGGACGCCCTGTCCAGCTGGAGGTCGTAAAGGAGACGGCCAGGCCGGGGGACGCGGTGCTGCGGGTGGAGAATCTCGTGGTCCCGTCCAAGGGGCACAAGCGCAACGCGGTCAACAACGTCAGCTTTGAGGTCCATGCGGGGGAGATCCTCTGCATTGCAGGGATCGACGGCAATGGTCAGACGGAACTGGTCTATGGGCTGACTGGCCTGGAAAAGAGCGGCGGAGGAAGTGTGACTCTGTGTGGACACGATATTTCCCATGCCTCCATCCGTCAGCGGGGGACCCAGATGAGCCATATTCCGGAGGACCGGCACAAGCACGGCCTGGTGCTCGACTTTACGCTGGAGCAGAATATGGTGCTGCAGCGGTTCCAGGAACCGCAGTTCCAGCATATGGGATTTATCGACCGGGGCGCCGTGCGCAGTTACGCGGAGCATCTGATCGAACAGTATGACGTGCGCTCCGGACAGGGGCCGGTCACCATCGCCCGCAGCATGTCCGGCGGCAACCAGCAAAAGGCCATCATCGCCCGGGAGATCGACCGGGAAAAGCCCCTGATCGTGGCGGTGCAGCCGACCCGAGGCTTGGATGTGGGCGCCATCGAGTACATCCACAGCCAACTGGTGGCCGAGCGGGACAAGGGGAGAGCGGTGCTGCTGGTCTCCCTGGAGCTGGACGAGGTCATGAGCCTGTCCGACCGCATCCTCGTGATGTATGAGGGTGAGATCGTGGGCGAGCTGGACCCCAAGGCCACCAACGTACAGGAGCTGGGCCTCTATATGGCCGGCGCCAAGAGAACGACGAAAGCGGGTGAGCAGGTGTGAAGCAGAAGCTTTCCAGTTTATACGGCAGGGATGGGACCAAGGCGGTCCTGGCATCCCTGATCTCCATCCTGATCGGCCTGGCGGTGGGCAGCGTCATCATCCTGATTGTGGGCCTCGCCAATCCCGCCTTGGGGCTGTCCAGCGCCTGGGATGGGATCCGCCTGGTCTTCGGTGGTCTGGTCAGTACCGGGCGCGACGCGGCGGGCAGCCTGACCTTCGGCTTCAACCCCACAAACATGGGCAACATGCTCTTCCGGGCCACGCCGCTGATCCTGACCGGACTGTCCGTGGCGGTGGCGTTTAAAACCGGACTCTTCAACATCGGCGCCCCGGGACAGTACCTGATGGGCACTGCGGCCACCCTGATGATTGCCCTGGGTATCCCCTCCGAGACGGTGCCCGCCTGGCTGATCTGGGCGCTGGCCTTTGTGGGCGGGATTCTGGCGGGCGCCCTCTGGGGCTGCCTGCCGGGCCTGGTAAAGGCGTTCCTGAACATCAACGAGGTGCTGGCCTGTATCATGACCAACTGGATCGCGGCAAACCTGGTCACCTGGATGTTTGACGGTAGCCAGTTCCGCAACGTGGTGGAGAACACCAAGAGCGGCTACATCTATAAGACGAGCTTCAACGGCGTGGAGACCGCCAAGCTGGGGCTCAACAAGCTCTTCCCCAATTCTCAGGTCAACGGCGGGATCGTGATTGCCGTGGTGATCGCCGTGCTCGTCTATATCCTGATGTCCAAGACCACCCTGGGCTACCAGCTCAAGGCCTGCGGCAGCAACCGCCATGCCGCCCGCTATGCCGGCATCAACGACAAGCGCAACATCGTGCTCTCTATGGCCATTGCCGGCGGACTCTCCGGTGCGGCGGCGGCCCTCTACTACCTCTCCGGCAATACCGAGTTTTTCTGGTCTACCTACCAGTCCCTGCCCGCCATTGGGTTCAACGGTATTCCGGTGGCCCTGCTGGCGGCAAACAACCCCATCGCGGTGATCTTTACCGGCTGCTTTATGTCCATGCTGGATATCGTGGGTCTGCAGCTTACCAACCTGACCGCTTACAACGAGTATATCACGGATGTGATCATCGCCACGATCGTATATCTGAGCGCATTCTCACTGCTGATCCGGATGCTGCTCGACGGACGGAAAAAGCGCAAAAAGGCGATCGCGGCACAGGCCGGAGGGACGGATACGGGCGCCGGACCGTCCTCCGGGGCGCAGGAAGGAGGCGAGCAGGCATGACGTTTCTGATTCAGCAGACCTTGATTTACGCGGTCCCTTTGATGATCGTGGCCCTGGCCGGCGTCTTTGCCGAGCGCAGCGGTATCATCAACCTGGCTCTTGAGGGCATTATGATCTTCGGTGCCTTCACGGGGGTGCTCTTTGTCAACCTGACGCAGAAGGCCGGTATCTTCGCGGCGGCGAAAGCGGCGGACAACTGGGTGGCGCTTCAGGGCTTTGAGTTGCTGGCCATGTTGGTGGCGGCGGTGCTGGGGGCGGTGTTCTCCCTGCTGCTCTCTTTCGCCTCCGTGAATCTGCGGGCCGATCAGACCATCGGCGGCACGGCCCTGAACCTTATGGCCCCCGCCCTGGTGCTCTTTCTCATCCGTATCCTGGCCAACCAGAATACGCTTCAGATGGCGGAAGGCGACGCCGCCAGTTGGTTCATGATCAAAAAGACCACGCTGGGCTTTGACCGCACAGCAGATCTGGGCTTTTTCGGCAACACCTTTCTCCATAAGGTCTATCTGGCTACCTATGTCTGTATCCTTCTGTTTGTGGTGCTGTCCATCATTCTCTATAAGACCAGATTCGGTCTGCGTCTGCGCTCCTGTGGCGAAAATCCCCAGGCGGCCGACTCGCTGGGGATCAACGTCTATAAGATGCGCTACGCCGGAACCACCATCTCCGGCGCGCTGGCGGGCATGGGAGGCTTCGTTTACGCTCTGACCACCGCCAACTGTGCCGCTACCGGCGATGTGGCGGGGTTCGGCTTTCTGGCTCTGGCGGTCATGATCTTCGGCAATTGGAAGCCGCTGAACATTGCCGGCGCCGCGCTGCTTTTCGGCCTTTTCAAGTGCGTGGCGGCCTCCTACGCCAGCATCGATATCAATGGAGATGGGGTGTACCTGCTGGCGCAGATCGGCGTGAGCCCCCATTTCTACCGGATGCTGCCCTATCTGATCACGCTGATCGTGCTGGCCTTCACCTCCAAAAAGTCCAGGGCGCCGAAGGCAGAGGGCATCCCCTACGACAAGGGCCAGCGGTAAGACACGGGCCGCCGGACGGAACGATTCTGCCGCACAGAAAGGCAGGGGCCGCAAGACCCCTGCCTTTCTGCTCCTGGGGCGGATGTGCGACAGATGCGGGCCGTCCTGCGTCGGAAAAATTGTACTTGGCTTTTCGGGCGATTTCATTTATAATGACTACAGAATGTAGGCAAGGGAGTCTGTCATTTATGAGAATTTATCAAGAGGCGGATTATGCGGCCATGAGCCGCCGATGCGCCAATTTGATTTCGGCCGAGGTCATCCGAAAGCCGGACTGTGTGCTGGGGCTGGCCACCGGGTCCACTCCGGTGGGAATCTACCATCAGTTGGCCGAATGGAACCGGAAGGGCGATCTGAGCTTTTGGGACGTCATCACGGTAAACCTGGATGAATACAGAGGGCTCGCCCCTACCCATACCCAGAGCTATCGTGATTTCATGCAGAAAAACCTCTTCGACCACATCGATATCCGACAAGAGAACACCTATGTGCCCAATGGCATGGCGCAGGACCCGGAAGAGGAGTGCAGTCGGTACGACAGCATGCTCCGCGCGCTGGGCGGCACGGACCTCCAGCTCCTGGGCCTGGGGAGGAACGGACACATCGGGTTTAACGAGCCGGGCCCCGCTTTTATCAAGGAAACCCATGTGGTGGAGCTGTCCCAGAGCACCATTGACGCCAACGCGCGCTTTTTTGAAAGTGCGGATGAGGTGCCGCGGCAGGCCATTACCATGGGCATCGGCTGTATCATGGAGGCACGCCGGGTGCTGGTGGCGGTGAGCGGTGAGGACAAAGCCGAGGCCGTCTACCGCTCTTTCTGCGGCCCGATCACACCGGAGGTACCCGGCTCCATCCTGCAGCTTCATGGCGACGTGGTCCTGGTGGGAGACCGGGCGGCGCTGTCCAGACTGCCAAACACCGGTGAGGAAGCGTGTTAATGACCGGAATGGGTGTCCCCCGCGGCTGACCGCGGTGACATAGAAAAAGGCCCCGGGCCCTTACTCCTACCTTATAGGGGCACGGGAGCCGTAAAAAAGGAGGAGACCTAACCCGCCGGGCCGGCGGTGCGGCAGTGTGGAGACCTGTCGTAACGTCCGCGGAGCTATGCGCTCTGCGGGCGAGGGGGTACTTGCGGAGGCATTGCCCCTACGGCCTGTGTACATGGCAACTGTGACCCTGAAAAACGTGAAGAAGATTTACGACAACAAGGTGACGGCGGTCCACGATTTCAATCTGGAGATCGCGGACAAGGAGTTCATCGTTCTGGTGGGCCCTTCCGGCTGTGGTAAATCCACCACGCTGCGTATGGTCGCCGGGCTGGAGGAGATCAGCGAGGGGGACCTCCTGATCGGCGACAAGAGGATGAACGATGTGGAGCCCAAGGACCGGGACATCGCCATGGTCTTTCAGAACTATGCCCTTTATCCCCACATGACCGTGTACGAAAATATGGCCTTCGCCCTGAAGCTGCGGAAGCTGCCCAAGGACGAGATCGACAAGAAGGTGCGGGAGGCCGCCGAAATCCTGGACATCACCAGCTATCTGGACCGCAAACCTAAGGCGCTTTCCGGCGGTCAGCGCCAGCGCGTGGCCATCGGCCGCGCCATCGTGCGCAATCCCCAGGTCTTTCTGATGGATGAGCCGCTCAGCAACCTGGATGCCAAGCTCCGTAATCAGATGCGGGCTGAGATCATCAAGCTTCGCCAGCGCATCGACACAACATTCATCTATGTCACCCACGACCAGACCGAGGCTATGACCTTGGGTGACCGCATCGTCATCATGAAGGACGGCTATATCCAGCAGATCGGCACCCCGCAGGAGGTATTTGAGCACCCTGCCAATATCTTTGTGGCCGGGTTTATCGGCACTCCGCAGATGAACCTGTTTGACGCCAAGCTGGTAAAGACCGGCGGCGGCTACCAGGTGGAGGTGTGCGGGGCCATGATGCCCCTGTCTGAAAAGATCCAGCAAGGGCTGGCCGACAAGGGTGCGGAGACGCGGCCCGTGACCCTGGGGATCCGTCCCGAGCATATCCATCTCCAGAACGGCGCGGGGGAGCACACCATCTCCGCCAAGGTGGACGTGTCCGAGATGATGGGCAGCGAGATCCACCTGCACGTAAATGCCGGCGGCAAGGATGTGGTACTGCGCATCCCCACTACGGAGCTGGCGGAAGAGCAGCGGGGCGGTATGGGCTACGGCACCGAGTTGCACTTTACCTTCCGTGAGGACTTGGTCCACCTCTTCGACCCGGAGACGGGAAAAAACCTGCTGTGAACGGGAAAACGGCGATCGTGTCCCGCTGTTGTGTGAAATTTTGTGACATGAGCTCCCGATAAAAAAGGATGGCGCTCTGCCGGAAAAGGCGGAGCGCCATCCTTTTTACTGTGATTGGGGCAGGACAAAGACAAAACGCGCGTCGCCCCACATTCGGCGGGCACCCTCGCCTGAAAGCGGCGCATAGAGAGGGCAACACGACTAGGGGTGCAGGCCATGCCTATAAAACTCGTTTGGTGGGCGGCCTGAAGCAAGTCAACGCTCGGTTTTATCCGCTTCCAATGGGAAGATTAGGAGGACTTGTCTGGGTCTATCCAATGGGATTTCTCCATCATACCCATTCGGTCCAGCTTTTTATAGAGACCAGAACGTCCGATACCCGCATACCGGGCGGCTGCACGGATATTCCCGCCACAGGATCTGAGCACACGGGTAAGATAGGCGCGCTGAAAACGCTCGGTAGCCGTTTGCAGAGAACTCTCCCAAAAATCCTCCGATAGGGCCATCTCCTCCCCGGCGCTAGCCGCGACGGTATGGGAGACGCCCAGAATGTCACGGATATGCTGTTCCGTAATCATGTCCTCCGGTATAATGACAAATACACGCTCGACGACATTGCGCAGCTCACGGATATTTCCAGGCCAGTCATAGTTCTGAAGGGCAGCCAGTGCAGGCCCTGAAAATAATTTATGGGTGGAATATTTCTTGTTTAGCTGGCACAAAAATTGGGTGGCCAGCACCGTAATGTCCTCATGCCGCTTTCTCAGCGGTGGGATGGTAATCGGAATTACATTTAGCCGATAGTAGAGATCCTCGCGGAAGGTGCCGTCTTCCATCATGAGACGCAGATCCCGGTTGGTGGCGGCTATGATCCGCACGTCCACCTTTTTGGGTTTGGAGCCCCCGACCCGTTGGACTTCGCCGGTAGCCAGTACCCGAAGCAGCTTGGCCTGCATAGGAAGGTTCAGTTCACCAATTTCATCCAGAAACAGGGTGCCGCCGTCCGCCAGTTCGAACAGGCCCCGCTTCCCCTCGTGGTTGGCCCCAGTAAAAGCCCCCCTTTCATACCCGAAAAACTCTGATTCCATCAGTTCCAACGGAATCGCCGCGCAGTTGACAGGTAAAAACAACCTCTGTGCTCGGTAGCTATTATTGTAAATAAAGCGAGCCATAATCTCTTTGCCGCTTCCAGATTCCCCATAGAGCATGACTGAGCTGTCCCGGTGGGCAGCATTTTTAGCCATGGAGAAGCACGTTTGGATTGTCGGGCTTTCCGCCACTATATGGGATTCAGACTGAAAATCCAGCAATTTATCAACGGCCTGAGAGAAAGCGTTGTCTCTCTCTTCCAGGAATTTGATCCGTTCCGAAATGGATTTCTTCCCCTGCCCGTAGACCACCACCATGATCAGGTTTCCGCTGTCATCAAAAACAGGAGTGCCGGTAACAATGTTCTCTCGGTGACCAGGGTAGTAAACCCGGTCGGTCACGGGACACCTTCTTTCAATGACCTTAACCGATACGGCGCCCTTGGTAATACCTGCATCCACCAAATCGTAGATCGTCATATGCAACAAATCTTCTGTAGCAAGGCCCAACGCTTGGGAGGACTCGTCATTGGAAAAAATGATCCGGCCCTCACCATCAGTTACAAAGATGGAGCCGTCACAGTGCTGTAGAATGGTGTGCAGCAATTCAATTTCTTTCTCTTTCTTACTTGTCCCTGACATCGCCAGCACCTTCCTTGCTACGATATAGTAATAAAATAATATCATGAATCCTTTCTTATGTCAAAAAGCCAGGAGCCCGCAAAGCTCCCGGCTTTTTGACTGTGGATTGGATACAGCTATAGACCGTACATGACAGTTGCCAACATGATGGAAATGATAAACACCAGACAAGTAATAACAACGGTGGTGACAAAAATTTGCTTATAGGAGTCCTTGTGCGTCATTCCGCACAAGCCCAGCAACACAATAACGGCGCCGTTGTGGGGCAGGGAATCTAGACCAATGGCGGCCAAGGCACCTACCCGATGCAACACCTCGGCAGGTATGCCCAATGCCAGATACTGCTCGGACATAGCCTCCAAAGCGATGACCAAGCCGCCCGAACCGCTTCCAGCTGCGCCCGCCAGGATGGTGGTAGCCAGGGAGAAGGACACCAGTGGGGGAGCGTTCAGGGAGGTGAGAAGTTCACTGAGCACGGCGTAGCCTGTGCTGGCCCCTACCACAGCGCCATAGCCCACGATGGATCCAGTGAAAATTACTGCGTTGCCCGCATTTTGCACGGCAGCGGTGATGCATGCGCCGATATCCTTTTCCTTCAGTGTTTTGAAGGTGAGCACGGCGCAGACGATAGTGCCCACGAATACTGCCAGCAGGGCGGGAACTCGGAAAGCAATCAGAAGCACGATGATAACCAGCATCGGGATAAAGGCAATCAAGGGGTGTATGTTCTCCCCTTCTTTTTTGGAAGCCTCAATGTCCCTCATGATGCTCTCGTCAGCCATAAAATGCTCGTTGTTCCTGTGGGCACGCTGGCCCTCCCAGTACATATAGATACAGGCAAGAGACAGGCCGATGATGCCACAAATGATGCCCAGCAATGGGGCGGCCATGGCATCGGTGCCCAGATAGGGTTGGGGAATGATGTTCATCTGCTGGGTCGTACCGGGGAAGGCGGAGGCGGCAAAAGTGAAACAGCCGGCAGCAATAGCACCGGGCAGCAAGCGTCGCGGCAGATCCGCCTCCTGAAACAAGGCTAGGGCGATGGGGTACAGGGTGAAAGCGATAACTAAGGAGGAGATTCCGCCATAGACCAAGACGGCACCGGTGAGTACTACACCTACGATGGCAAACTTGGGGCCAAGAAGCTTGGCAAGAAATTTTGCGATGGAGGCGGCGGCACCGGTGACCTCCATCAGCTTGCCAAACAGAGCGCTGATAGCGAATAGAAGCAGAAAGTTTTTTACATAGTTAGCTGCCGAGGTCATAAAGGTGTCCGTCAGAGCCGTCATCAGATTCTGACCGTCCAGCAGAGCCAACACCGCAGCCGCCAACACCGAAATTGCCACGATGTTGACCTTCTTAAAGGCCAAGACCACCACTAAGGCTAAAGTTAGGACAACCCACAGTATAGAAATCAACTCAAAGCCCCCTTTTGTTATATTCAATGCAGCCTATATCCGACCTTCTCAACCGCCCAAATACATCTTTTCCCCGTGGTACTTGTCCATCTGATCGTAATACTTTTGGAGGGGCAGAAGCTTGAGCAGTTCATCCTCGTCAAACTTGGCGTCCACCTTGGTCATGTCGCGGGTTTCCGCAAACTGTTTCAGCGTGTTGCGGACAGCCGTAAAGGCGGCATAAATGGTGTTTGGCCAGTAGCAGGACAGGCATGCCCCCGCCTCGGTCTCCTGTGCAATAGAATCTTCAAATCTGATACAGGTGGTAACCACAGGGCCGTGGATGCGGTGGCGCCACTCCTTCATGCCTTGAATGGAGCCGGGGAAGGTGATGAAGCAGGCGTCGGCTCCAGCGTCCAGATAGGCGTTGCAACGGTCAATGGTTTCCTCTAAGTCATTCTTCAGCCACAGGGCATCAGTGCGTGCGATGATGACGAAATTGGGGTCCTTACGGGCCTCGCACATGGCTCTAATATGGTCACACATGACATCTTTAGACATGTCAACGGCACCGGTGGAGACATGCTTACCGATGATTCCATCCTCCACCTGGATGCCGGATACCCCGGCGGACTCAAACTCATGAACCGTGCGCCAGATATTACCTGAGTGGAACCAGCCATTATCTACATCGCATACGATGGGTAAATCCACTTCCTTGGCAATCTCATAGGCCAAGGGAAGCAGGTCTTTGAGCTGGACCAAGCCCACATCGGCCAAGAAGTACTGGGAGGCACCCGTGATAAAACTGCCAGTGTAGACAATGGGGAAGCCGGCCTGCTCAATGAGTTTTGCGCTGAGAACATCATAAGCCCCCATCATAGGTACGCACTCCGGAGCGGCCATCAGTTCACGCAAACGAATTCTTTTATCATACATGTTCATACAGCATTTCTCCTATCTCATTTTTCATGTCCGACGGCGTAATCAGCGCATCCCCATGCCGCCGTTGACATCAATGGTAGCGCCGGTGATGAAGTCGCTGTCACTGGAAGCCAGGAAAAGCGCGGCGGCAGCGACGTCCTTCACGTCGCCCAAGCGGTGAAGGGGCACGTTCAGGGACGCCTCGGCGGAACCCAGGGTTTCCGTCATGGCGGTCAGGATAGTACCGGGGGCGATACAATTACAGGTGATATTATACTCGCCCACCTGCTTTGCCACGGCTTTTGCCCAGCAGATGACGCCGGCCTTGGATACCGGATAAGTGGCCTCGGTGAATACTCCGCCTACCTGGCCGGCCACGGAAGCCATGTTGATGATCTTGCCACTCCTATGGGCTTTCATTACCGGGATGACGCACTGGGTTCCATAAATGGCACCCATCAAGTCGATGCCCAACACCTGTAGCCACCGCTCGGGAGAGATGTCCTCCACCGGACAGGCCGGAAGTGTGATCCCGGCGTTATTGACCAGAATATCCACGGTGCCAAACTCCGCTACACAGGCATCCACCACGCATTGAAGATCCCCCTTTTCGGCGACGTTGCAGCATGCGGAGATCGCTTTTATTCCGGTGGAATGGGTAATCTCTGCGGCAAGGGCGGCCGCCTGCTCGGCAGCGAGATCCGCCAAGACGACATGGCAGCCCTCGCGGGCAAAGGTGCGGGAAATTTCTGCGCCGATCCCATTGGCGGCTCCGGTCACAATAGCGACTTTTTCCTTGAGTCTCATAAAATGCCTCTCCATTGATACATATTCGAGAACTTGTTGTAATGCATTACGTTTTATGACAATGCAAGGGGCGTGCCAAATGGAACGCCCAGGTGTCATAAACTGCGGCTACACTCTGCGCCGCAGCACATTGAAAAAATGACACAGAAAAATTTCATTTCAAGAGAGCTGCGCGATCGGTCCACGCACGGATACAAAAGTGTCCACTTTTGTAGACTATGGGAACGCGGTGGACATTAGCTTTTCCAACTTGCAGGCCGGAGCGGCGCGTCCGATCTGACCGGAGCTTTCCGACACACGGCCCTCTCCGAGAAGGCACAGAGTATGGGGACGGCGTCCCGGAAAAGCCGCCGCGTCGGGGAATCCACCCCCTGCGCTTTCAACGAATTGAGCCTTGTCACGGGGCGCAAAACAGGTTAAAATGTAAGAAACCGGATCGGAGCGCGCGGACGGTATGGAGGCGCGCCCGGGCCTTGAGAAGGGCGGAGTGAGAAAATGAACGTACAGGAACTAAAGGCTGCACTGCACGCGGGGGCGTATGACAAGACTTTTCAAAGGCTGTATCCCGGCTGCTGGGAGGGGCAGCGGAAGAGGTATCTCCATATTGCGGAGAAATTCGGCGAACGCTTTGGCGGGGAGCGGCCGGTAGAACTCTATTCCGCACCGGGCCGCAGCGAGATCGGTGGCAACCACACCGACCACCAGCAGGGGCGGGTGCTGGCCGCCGCAGTGACGCTGGATGCGGTGGCCGTCTGCGCCAAAAATGACCGCAATGTGATCCGTATTTACTCGGAAGGCCACGGCGAAGAGCGCATCAACCTGGAAAAGCTGGAGATCGTACCCGCCGAGAACGGGACCACCGCCGCTCTGATCCGCGGCATTGCTGCCCGGCTCTACGAGCTGGACCTGCGGTTTGGAGGTTTTGACGCCTATGTGAGCTCCGATGTGCTGCCCGGCTCGGGGCTCTCCTCCTCCGCCGCCTATGAGGTGCTGGTGGGGACCATCCTCAACGGCCTTTATAATCATGGAAAAATGTCCCCGGTACTGATCGCCAAGGTGGGGCAGTTCGCTGAAAACGTCTACTTTGGAAAGCCCTCCGGGCTGATGGATCAGTGCGCCTCTGCGGTGGGAGATTTCTGCCTCATCGACTTCGCAGACCCCGGAACCCCGGTGGTGGAGTCCATTCCCTGCCGGCCCGCTGACTATGGCTACGCGCTGTGCCTCATCGACGCCGGGGGCAGCCATGCAGATCTCACCGACGAATATGCGGCCATTCCCCAGGAGATGTGCGCCGTGGCCAAATGCCTGGGGCAGGATGTGCTGGGCAGGACCAGCGAAGCGGAGTTTTATGCCCGCCTGGGTGAGCTCAGGGGAAAGGTGTCGGACCGGGCCCTTCTCCGGGCGATGCACTTCTATGGGGACAATCAGCGGGTGCTCCGCCAGGCAGCGGCGCTGAAAGAGGGGGATTTCCAGTGCTTCCTGGCCCTTGTGCGGGAGTCGGGGCGCTCCTCCATGGACCTTCTGCAAAACATCTATCCCGCCCATAAGGCGGAGGAGCGCAGCGTCTCCCTGGCGTTGGCCCTCTGTGCCCGCCTGCTGGAGAGAGACGGGGCCTGGCGGGTCCATGGCGGCGGGTTTGCCGGCACGGTGCAGGCCTTTGTGCCCGTGGCCAGCCTGGAGCGCTTCCGAAAGGAGATCGAGAAGGTGTTCGGAGCGGGCGCCTGTCATGTCCTGGCCGTCCGTCCGGCGGGCGGCGTCCCTGTGGAGGCGGAGGCATGAGTATCACCATCCGCTCCTTTGGACATACCAGAGAGGGGCGCCCGGTGACGCTGCTGCGCATGGAGAACGCCGCGGGAGCCTGTGCCGAGGTGCTGGATTATGGGGCGCGGCTCCAGTCTATGGTCGTGCCGGACCGGGATGGGAAGCCCCGGGACGTGTGCCTGGGGTTTGATTCCGTGGCGGAGTACGAAGCGAACGGCGACTATCTGGGCGCGCTGGTGGGACGGTGTGCCAACCGGATCCGGGGAGGGCGCTTCCGCTTGGGCGGCAGAGAGTACGCTCTGACCGTCAATCAGGGGGCGAACCACCTCCACGGCGGCGCGCGTGGATTCGACCGGTATGTTTGGGAGCACCGTCTGGAGGGAGAAAGCGTCGTCTTTTCGCGCACCTCCCCGGCCGGCGAGGAGGGCTATCCGGGCCTCCTGCGTGTGGAAGCGGCCTATACCCTCACGGAGGACAACGCCCTGTGTCTGCGGCTGACTGCGGAGGCGGATGAGGATACGGTGGTAAATCTGACCGGTCATGCCTACTGGAATCTGAACGGCCAGGGGGCGGGGGAGGTGGGGGAGCACACCCTGTCCATCGACGCCATTGCCTTTACCGAACTGGCGGAGGACGGCTGTCCCAACGGGACCATTGCCTCAGTGGTGGGTACCCCCTTTGATTTGCGGGAGCCCAGGGCCCTGCGGGAGGGCTGGGACACGACCCATCCCCAGATCAGACTGGGAGGAGGCTATGACCATAACTGGATCCTGCGCGGCGACGGCCTGCGGGAGGCAGCTGTGCTCCGGGCGCCGGAGAGCGGGATCTCGCTGCATCTGAGCACCACACAGCCGGGGCTCCAGGTCTACACCGCCAACGGACTGAGCGCCAGGCAGGGCAAGTCCGGCGCGTCCTATGTGCCGCGGGGGGCGGTGGCACTGGAAGGGCAGGGCTTTCCAAACGCCGTCAACGAACCGACCTTCCCCACCGTTGTGCTGGCGGCGGGCGGGATCTATCAGCAGGAGATCGTGTTCGCATTCCGCCATGACTGAATCTGATGGGAGGTGCCCGAATGAGCCTCTATAAAATCATGATCGTGGACGATGAGGCCGAGATCAGGGAGGGCATCGCCCATAAGATAGACTGGAAAGCAGTGGGCTTTGAGATCGTGGCCGACGCGGAGAACGGCAGAGACGCCCTTGAGAAAGCGGAAGCGCTGGACCTGGATGTGGTGCTCACCGACATCAAAATGCCCTTCATGGACGGGCTGGAGCTGGGGGCGGAGCTGTCCCGACGCAAGCCCAATCTGAAGCTGATCGTATTCTCCGGATTTGACGAGTTTGAATACGCGCAGGAGGCCATCAAGCTCAATGTGGTGGAATATGTACTCAAACCGGTAAACGCCGAAGAGCTCACGGACATTCTGGGCAGGGTGCGGAACCTGCTGGACGAAGAATTCGCCCAGCGGAGGAACATTGCCCAACTCACGGAGGTATACCGAAAGAGCCTGCCGCTGCTGCGGGAGAAATTTTTGCAGGAGCTGCTTCTGGGCCCCATGGAGCGCGGGGAGCTGGAGCGGCAGATAGAACGCTTCGGCATGGATATCGGGATGTGCGCCCAACAGGTGGTGGCCGTGTGTGAGATCGGCCACCGGACCGGGCAGAGCCAGCCCCTTTCGGACGAACTGGTGCCGGTCTCGGTCCGCCAGATGGTGGACGACGCTCTGCGGGGACGCTGCCGCCGGGAGATTTTCCTGAGCCTCTCCTCCGTCATCGTGATGACGGGCTGGGACCAGGACCCCATTGAAACGCTGATGAGCCTGATGGGAGAGGTGTGCGATCAGTGTGCCCGGATCCTGGGTGTGACGGTGACCGTGGGCATCGGGCGGCCCTGCCGGAACGTGGGGGAGCTCCACGGCTCTTATGCGGAGGCGCGCGCCGCCATTGAATATAAGGCGGTCACCGGCGGTGGAAAGCCCATCTACATCCAGGACATGGAGCGCCTGGACCGAAGCCCGGTGGAGCAGGATAACCACCGGGAGCAGCAGCTCTTGTCCACGATCAAGTTCGGCTCGAAGGAGCAGATCGCCGCTCTGGTGGATCAGCTTCTCTATGCCGGGGAAGAGGGCTGGAGCAGCCAGGCCCGGCTGATCGGCATTTTGGGAACGCTGCTGCCCATCATCCAGCGGTACCGCCTGGGGGAGAAGGAGATGCTGGGCGACCGAGGGGAGTGGCTCCCGCTCCTGACCGGGGAGGTTCCGGAGCAGCGGCAGCGAGATTGGCTGCTGGGTGTTTGTCTCAAGATGAGCGGCAGCATGGACCAGCGCCGGGTCTCCACGGCCAAACGGCTGGTGGAGGAGGCGGAACGGTACATCCGGGAGAACTATCCTGACTCCGGCTTGTCGGTGGAACGGCTGTGCGGACATCTGCACATCAGTCAGTCCTATTTCTCCAACATCTTTAAGCAGGAGACGGGGCGCAGCTATGTGCAGTATCTCACCGACGTGCGGATGGAGCACGCGGTGGAGCTGCTGCGCACTACGGATGACAAGACCTATTTGGTGGCCGAAAAGGTGGGCTATGACGAGCCCAACTATTTCAGTTACGTCTTCAAAAAGAGGTTTGGAATATCGCCGTCGCAGTTCCGCAAATAGGCTGTTTTCAAGAGACGGCTGCATACGGCGCCTGAAAACCGTTTCAGAAGGGGGGAGGTCCGGTTTTGCGGGAGCTGATCGAGAGGATCGGGACGCGATTTTCCAGGGGAACCATCCGCTATGCCATGTTCGCCTCCTTTACTGTCAGCGCGCTGCTGGCCATTCTCCTCACCGGCGTCACGCTGTACGCCCGGTTCTCCACCCAACTGGACGACACCATTGAGGGGGAAAATCAGATGTTGGTGGAGCAGGTCAACCAGTCCCTAGACACCTATCTCCGGGACATGATCCGGCTCTCTGATTCCATCTACTACAATGTGGTCAAAAATACCGACCTGGACGAACATTCGGTAAGCGAGGAGATGCGGCTGCTCTATAATACCTACAGCGACTATGTGGAGAATATGGTCCTCTTCACCGGTGACGGAGAGGTGGTGGCCACCGCGCCTGCGGCCAAGCTGCGCTCTGGGGTGGATGTCCGGGGGACGCCCTGGTTTGCCCAGGCAATGGAGCGCACGGAAAACCTCCATTTCGGGATACCGGCGGTCCAAAACCTTTTCGTGGATGCAGAGCACAATTACAAGTGGGTGATCTCCCTCTCCTGCGCCGTGGAACTCACGCGGGGAAAGGACACGCAGTTGGGCGTTCTGCTCATTGATCTCAAATACAGCGCCCTTGCCAGTCTTTTCAGCAGCGTGAAGCTCTCCGGCAGCGGATACGTGTACCTGATCGACGGGGATGGGGTGCTCATCTATCATCCGGAGCGCTCGCTGATCGCGTCGGGGCTGGTGACGGAAGGAAACCAGACGGCGGCGGCTTACCGGGACGGTATCTATACGCAGACGTGGAATGGAGAGAAGCGCTCCATCATTGTCCGGGGCGTGGGGTATACCGGGTGGAAGGTGGTCGGCGTGGTGGACCAGCCGGGATTTACGATGGGGTCCAGTCAGGATCTCCTCTTTGTACTGGTCATTTTCTGCGCTTACTTTGAACTGCTGATCTTCATGAATGTGCTCCTCTCCAAAAAGCTCACCGATCCCATCCAGAGGCTGAAGGAGTCGGTAGGACGGGTGGAAGAGGGCGGGGAGAGCCTGCCGATCTATGTGGGCGGGACCTCCGAAACGCGGGAGCTGGGCACAGCGGTCCAGGGTATGGTGGACAGGATGCGGCAGCTTACGGAAGACATGGTGCGGGAGCACGAGCAGAAGCAGAAAAGTGAACTCAATGCCCTTCAGGCACAGATCAATCCCCATTTTCTCTATAATACGCTGGATATCATTGTCTGGATGATCGAAAACGGACAGCGGGAGGACGCCGTGCGGGTGGTCACCGCTCTGGCCCGCTTTTTCCGCATCAGCCTTTCCAAGGGCCGCAACATCATCCCGGTGAAGGATGAGCTGGAGCATGTGCGCAACTATCTCTTGATTCAGAAGATGCGCTACAAGAATAAGTTCCGTTATCGGATCGACTGCCCCGCTGAGGCGGAAAATCTCTCCACCATCAAGCTGGTGGTCCAGCCCATCGTGGAGAACGCCATCTACCACTCCATGGATTTTATGGACGGGGACGGGCTGATCGAGATCAGGGCCGGGGTCTCGGATGGAGCGCTCTCCATCACGGTGGCCGATAACGGCCTGGGCATGACCCAGGATGTGGTGGAGAGCCTTCTCACCACCGGACCGGAATCCAACCGCAGGGACAGCACAAAAAAAGGCTCGGGGATCGGTCTGAAGAACGTGCAGGAGCGCATCCGGCTCTATTTCGGCCCTCAGTACGGCGTGAGTATCCAGTCGGAGCCAGACGAGGGCACCACGGTCACGCTGCATCTGCCCGCGGTTCCTTATGGGGAAATGGAGGATACGTGATGGGAAGGATCGAGAAGCGCATCTTTTTCGGTGTCCTTCTGGTGCTGCTCTCCGCGCTGGGCGCCATGCTGTTTCAGAATGCCTTTGCCACGGATGCTCCCAGGATCTACCGGGTGTCCGTCCTGCTGGATGGAGCGGGCGAGGACTACTGGCAGAGCTTTCGCCGGGGGGTGAACCAGGCGGCGCAGGAGCACAATGTGGACGTGCGGTTCCTCTCACGCTATGAGGGGGAGCCGGGGCCGGCTCAGGTGGATGCGCTACGCGGGGAGTGGGAGGCGGAAGCCGACGGCGTGGTGCTCATACCAGTGGACGGAACACTGCTTGCGGCGGGATTGCGGGAGGCCCCCTCCACATTGGCGGTGGCGGTGGTGGGTCCGGAGCTGAAGGGGGCGGATGTGGGATGCTATATCTCATCCGACCCGGCGGAGATGGGAAGACAACTGGCCGACGCCATCATTGCCGACGGGCAGAGCGCCTGTACTGTATATCTTTCCCGGGGGGCGGGGGAGGCCGCGTCCCAGCGGTATCAGGGGCTGGTCACCCGCCTTTTGGAGCGGAGGATCGCCTGCGAACAAGTTACTGTGGACCCGGAGGAGGACTTTGCACTGCCGGACGGTCGGGCCGCCGTGGCACTGGAGCCGGAGATGACCCAGGCGCTGTGTCAGCGCAGCGGCGGCACGTCGCAGGTATACGGCGTGGGGGCGTCCAACCAGCTCCTCCACGATCTGGAGGAGGGGAAGGCTGCGGCGCTGGCAGTCCAAAGCGATTACGACGCGGGTTATCTCAGCTTGTTGAGCGTGATTGCCCAGCTGGAGGGGGAGCGCCAGGAAAACCGCGTTTTGGAGTCCTATGTGGCCACGGCGGAGAACATGTTTACCGACCCCATGGATCAGATCCTGTTCCCCATCGGATAGAAGGGAGGGGACATTGTGAAAAGACGGGCGGCAAGCGCGCTTGTGTTGGGCGCGCTCCTGCTGCTGGCCGGGTCCGGATGCAGAGGCCAGGGCAAACATGAGGAGCCCCCCCTGCGGATCGGCGTGGCAGTCTATAAAGGAGACGACACCTACATCTCCAATATGACTGCGGCCATGCAGGAGAGCGTGGAGGCGTGGAGCAAGGAGAACGGCGAGCGGGTCTATCTCACCATTTCCGATGCCGGAGAGAGCCAGACCACTCAGAACGAGCAGATAGACCGGTTCCTCTCCTTGGATTACGATGTGCTGTGCGTGAATCTGGTGGACCGCACCGACGCCGCCCACGTGATCGATAAGGCACGGTCCGCCGATGTGCCTGTGGTATTTTTTAACCGGGAACCCGTCCAGGAGGATTTGCAGACCTGGGACAGGGTATACTATGTGGGTTCCGACGCCCGGCAGTCCGCCCAGCTCCAGGCCCAGATCGTGCTGGACAAGTGGGAGGAGGACCCCGCGTCCCTGGATCTTAACGGGGACGGCGTGCTCCAATACGTGATGCTGGAGGGTGAGAGCCGCCACCAGGATGCCATGATCCGCACCGAGGTCTCCGTACAGGCGCTGAAGGATGGGGGGATACCCTTGGAACGGGTGGACGGCGGCATTGCAAACTGGGACCGGAACCAGGCCGCCGCTCTTACGGAGGGATATTTTGAGCGGTATCCGGATCTGGAGCTCATTTTGTGCAACAACGACGATATGGCGCTTGGTGCCGCCGATGCCGTGGAGCGGCTGAGCATGGACTTTCATAACATTGTGGGGATCGATGGGACGCCCCAGGGTCTGGAGGCGGTGAGAGAGGAGAGACTTTTGGGGACGGTGGTCATGGACTACGCCGCCCATGGAGAGACCATTTTCCGCTTGGCACGGGCCCTGGCTCTGAATGAGACGCCTGAGGAGGCGGCAGAAATCAAGGATCAGACGGCGCTGATCCCCATGCACATGCAAAAAAGCTGGTAATTGCAAGGGTTGCAGGACTTTTTGCAGCATAAAAAATTTCATGGATTGGACAACATAGCCAAAAACACGGAGGGTGTGGAGAGATTATTTATGGAATCAAGTAATTTTTCCTATAGCTATTTGTCCCCTTTTTCGGTAGGATACTACTAGGCGAACATTCGCCAATCAAAATCAAGGAGGATTTTTCCATGAAACTGAGGAAACTGTCCGCTCTGCTCCTGGCCGGGGCCATGTGCCTGAGCATTGCCGCTTGCTCCGGCGGCAGCGGCAGCAGCACGCCTGCTCCCGCAGATACCAGCGCACCTGCAGATACCAGCGCTCCCGTTGCCAGCGATCTGAAGGTCGGTGTATTCTACTATCAGTACTCCGACGTGTACATCACCAGCGTTCGTACCAACCTGGACGCCAAGCTGAACGAGCTGGGCGTGACCTATCAGGATTTTGACGGCGCCAACTCCCAGCCCACCCAGACCGACCAGATTAACACCGCCATCACCGACGGCTACAATCTGCTGATCGTCAACATTGTCGAGACCGCCTCTCCCGAGGCCGCCCAGAGCGCCGTTGACGCCGCCAAGGCCAAGGATATTCCCATCATCTTCTTCAACCGCGAGGTTTCCGACGACGTGGTCAACAGCTACGAGAAGTGCGCCTTTGTGGGCACCGACGCTCCCGAGGCCGGCCACCTGCAGGGTAAGATGATCGGCGAGTACCTGGTAGAGAACTGGGACGCCGTGGACCTCAACGGCGACGGTAAGATCACCTATGCTATGATGAAGGGGCAGGAAGGCAATGCCGAGGCTGAGGCCCGCACCCAGTACGGCGTGGAGGACGCCAACGCTGTCCTGGTCGAGGCCGGCAAGCCTGAGTTGGAGTACTTCATGGGTGCCGACGCCGCCACCAAGTATCAGGTCGACCCCAATGGCTCCTGGTCTTCTCAGGCCGGTTTCGACTTTATGAGCACCAACCTGTCCTCCTACTCCGAGGCCAACGGCAATATGATCGAGCTGGTCATCTGCAACAACGACGGTATGGCCGAAGGTGCTGTCTCCGCGCTCCAGTCCGCCGGCTATAACACCGGCGAGGAGGGCAGCAAGAGCATCCCCGTCTTTGGCGTGGACGCCACCGATTCCGCCAAGGCCCTCATCAAGGCCGGCCAGATGACGGCTACCGTCAAACAGGACGCCGTGGGTATGGCGGAGACCATCACCGCCCTGGTCGGCAACGTCAGCGGCGGCGCCGGGCTGATGGACGGTATCAATGCCGACGGCGGGTACAATGTCGACCTGAACGAGGATGGAAGCGTCAAGGTCAACAAGATCCGCGTGCCTTACGGCATCTACGACGCCAACAGCGAGGACTGATATCGGCCCCGCCTGGCGAGATCCCCGGCATCAATAGCACAAGTGGCCGAGCGGGGCTGCCAACCATCGGCAGCCCCGCTCGTTCCCAATCGACTTGGGAAGCCCTTGCTTCAGCCGCGCCGCGCTCCGTCGCGTCTGAAGCGTCGGCTTCACAAGGAGCCACAGAACAGAGAGGAGGATGCAAATGCAAGAAAACGCATTGCTGGAGATGCGTGACATCTCCAAGGAGTTCCCGGGTGTCAAGGCCCTGGACAAGGTCTCCCTCACCGTCCGTCCCGGTACCGTTCACGCCCTGATGGGAGAGAACGGCGCGGGAAAATCCACACTGATGAAGTGCCTCTTCGGCATTTACAGCAAGGATGGCGGTACCATCGTCCTGGATGGCAAAGAGGTCAACTTCAAGAGTTCCAAGGAGGCCTTGGAGAACGGTGTGGCGATGGTCCACCAGGAGCTCAATCAGGCCCTGACCCGCAGCGTTCAGGACAACCTCTGGCTGGGACGGTACCCCACCGTGGGCGGTATCATGGTCAGCGAGGGGATCATGCGGAAAAAGACAAAGGAGATCTTCAGCGATCTGGAGGTGGAGGTGGACCCCAGCGCCATCATGCGTACGCTGCCCGTCTCCAAGCGGCAGATGGTGGAGATCGCCAAGGCGGTGAGCTACCACTCCAAGATCATTGTGTTCGACGAGCCTACCTCCTCCCTGACGGAGACCGAGGTGGAGCATCTCTTCCGCATCATCAATATGCTGCGGGACCAGGGCTGCGGCATCATCTACATCAGCCATAAGATGGAGGAGATCCTCCGTATCTCCGACGATGTTACGATCATGCGTGATGGGACCTGGGTGGCCACCCGGCCCGCCAAGGAGCTTACCATGGATGAGATCATCAAGCTGATGGTAGGCCGTGAGCTCACCAACCGTTTCCCGCCCAAGACCAACGAGCCGGGTGAGACCATCCTGGAGGTGGAACATCTCTCCGGCAAATATACCCGCCTCAGGGACGCCTCGTTCCAGCTCCGGAAGGGAGAGATCCTGGGGATCGCCGGTCTGGACGGCTCGGGCCGTACTGAGGTGCTGGAGAACCTCTTCGGCGCCATGACTAAGGGCGGCGGCGTGATCAAGCTCCATGGAAAGACGATCCAAAACCGTACGCCCAAGGAATCCATCAAAAACGGCTTCGCCCTTCTGACGGAGGAACGCAGGGCCACCGGTATTTTCGGTATCCGGGACATCCGGGAAAATACCGTGATCTCGAATCTCAACAGCTACCTGATGGGGGGCATCTGCCTCAGCGACAAAAAGATGAAGGAGGACACCGACTGGGCGATCCAGGCCATGCACATCAAAACGCCTGGTCAGAGCACCCAGATCCGTGCCCTCTCCGGCGGCAACCAGCAGAAGGTCATCATCGGCCGGTGGCTCCTCACCAAGCCGGAAGTCCTGCTGCTGGATGAGCCGACCCGCGGCATTGATGTGGGCGCAAAGTACGAGATCTATCAGCTCATCATCGATCTGGCAAACCAGGGCAAGGGGGTCGTCATGGTCTCCTCTGAAATGCCGGAGCTGCTGGGCGTGTGCGACCGTATCCTGGTGATGTCCGGCGGCCAGGTGGCAGGCGAGGTGGATGCCAAGAATACCAGCCAGGAGGAAATCCTCACCCTGGCGGCCAAATATGTATAAGGGGAGGAAAGCGATATGAGTCAAGAGTCCAAGAATCTTCAGACGTCGGCCCGCGGCATGATCACACCCCAAAAGGTGGGCAACTTCGTCCTCAATAACGCCCTGATCATCCTGATGGTCATTGCCGTCATCTACATTGCCATCATCAACCCGAATTTCCTGAGCACCGGCTCCATTGTCAACATCATTTCCCAGACGGCGGCCTATCTGCCCGCGGCTCTGGGCATCGGCGGCTGTATTGTTCTCACCGGTACCGACTTGTCGGCCGGACGTATCGTGGGCCTGACCGCCTGTGTATCTGCTTCCCTGCTGCAGAGCACCCTCAACATGGCCAATAAGATGTGGCCGGAGATCGGCGCGCTGCCCATCCCCGTGGTCATCGTCGTCGCCATGGTCATCGGCGCCGCCATTGGAGCCTTCAACGGCTTCTTTGTGGCCAAGTTCAAGCTCCATCCGTTTATTGTCACCCTGGGCACCCAGCTCATCGTCTATACCCTGCTGCTGATCTACGTGACCATGGGTAACAACAACGGTATGGCCATCGCCAACCTGGATAAGAGCTATACCGACTTCGTCAAGGGGGAAATGTTCAATATCGGCGGTGCGTCCGTGCCTTGGTACGTCCTCTACGCCGTGATCCTCACCTTTGTTATGTGGTTCATCTGGAATAAGACCAAGTTTGGCAAGAACATGTTTGCCCTGGGCTCCAATGAGGAGGCCGCTCGGGTCTCCGGGGTGAATGTGTTTCTCACTACGGTCATGGTGTTTGCCCTGGCAGGTGCCATGTATGGCTTTACCGGCTTTATCGAGGGCGCCCGTATCGCCTCCAATACGGCCAATACCGGCTTCAACTATGAGCTGGATGCGATCGCGGCCTGCGTCATCGGCGGAGTCAGCTTTGTCGGCGGTATTGGCAAGATCAGCGGTATTGTGATCGGCGTGCTCATGCTCCGGCTGATTTTTATCGGTCTGAATATGATCCCCGGCATGAATCAGAACTTTTTCTATCTTATCAAGGGCGCCATTATTCTCTTTGCATGTGCGCTGGATATGCGGAAATACCTTGCCAAGAAGTAAGAAAACAGGTAGAATAGAGAAGCGGGGCGGGTGACAACCCGTCCCGCTTTTTGCAATGAACAAGTGAGGTGACGAAAAATGCCCAACGCGGTGGAACGTGTGGAAGAATTTCTCAAAGCATATGGCATGTCCCCCTCTTTTACAGATGTGGATGCCTGTGCCCGGGCGTTTCAAAGAGATATGGAGCGGGGGCTCCAGGGAGCAAAAGATGCCTGGATGATGATGCTGCCCACCTATCTGTCCCTGGAGGGAGAGGTCCCTGAAGAGGAGCCCACCATCGTCATCGACGCCGGGGGCACCAATTTCAGGATCGGCCTTGTTACTGTCCACCCCGAAGGACCGGAGGTGGAGGACCTGAGCGTGTTTCCCATGCCCGGCTCCCAGAGCGCCATCACTTGGGCGGAGTTCATAGAACAGGTCTCGGATGCAATCCTGCCCCTTACGGACCGGAGCCGCCGGGTGGGGCTGTGCTTTTCCTATGCCGCCGAGAGCCTTCCAAACCGGGATGGGAGGGTGCTTGGGATCGCCAAACAGGTCCGGATCGTTGGGTTTGAGGGCATGGAGCTGGGACGGGACCTCTCCGCCGCTCTGGAGGCGAAGGGGGCGGCGGGGGTACGCTTTGTGGTCCTGAACGACACGGTGGCCGCGCTGCTGGGCGGCGTGGCGGAGCTGCGGGATGAGGTGTTCGACGGCTATGTGGGACTCATCTATGGCACCGGCGTCAATACCTGCTATGCAGAGCGGCCGGAGCGCCTGAAACGGGTGACGACGCCCTGGGAGAAGGGTGATATGCTCGTCAATATGGAGTCGGCGCGCTTTGACGGAGGGTGCCAGGGGGAGTTTGACAGGCAGTTGGACCAGGCTTCGGTGGATCCCGGCATGTGCCATTATGAGAAAATGGTGTCGGGCCGCTACCAGGGAGAGGTGGTCTACCGGACTCTGCGCCAGGGGGCCATGGACGGACTTTTTACTCCGGGCTCTTCTCAGCGCTTGTTGGAGCTGGACGGTCTTACCATGGTGCAGGCCGACGCATTCTGCGCCCGACCCTATGGAAATGGGGTGCTGGCCGGTATATGCCAGGAAGAGGAGGACCGGGAGATGGTCTATACCATCATCGATCGCCTGGTGGAACGCTCGGCCCGTTTGGTGTGCGCCAACTTGGCGGGAATCCTGCTCCAGACCGGTGCGGGTATGCGGATCCATCGGCCCGCCTGTATCGTGGCGGAGGGGTCCACCTTCTACAAAGGACATTTGTTCCGGGGCAAGCTGGAGCGGCTGTGCGCCGAATATATCACCGGACGGCTGGGCAGATATTATGCCTTCCGGCAGGTGGCGGATGCAAATCTGATCGGCACCGCCGCCGCGGCGCTCCTCAACCCGTGACATATGACAGAGCGGATGCTCCGAGAGAGAATGGAAAGGGGTTAAACAGGGATGAAGTCGGACATTGAGATCGCACAGGCAGCGGAAATGCTGCCCATCTCCCAGATCGCAGCCAAGGTGGGACTTGGCGGAGATATGCTGGAGTACTACGGCAAGTACAAGGCCAAGGTGGATACCTTGGCCCTGCGGGACCGGCCCAGAAAAGGCAGGCTGATTCTGGTGACCGCCATCAATCCTACGCCTGCCGGCGAAGGAAAGACCACCACCAGCGTAGGCTTGGCAGACGCCCTCACGCTGCTGGGAAAAAAGACAGTGCTGGCGCTGCGGGAGCCCTCTCTTGGCCCGGTGTTCGGCGTAAAGGGCGGGGCCGCCGGCGGCGGCTATGCCCAGGTGGTGCCCATGGAGGACATCAATCTCCATTTTACCGGAGACTTCCACGCCATCGGCGCGGCCAACAATCTGTTGGCCGCTATGCTGGACAACCATATTCAGCAGGGGAATGCACTGGATATCGATGTACGCCGCATCACCTGGAAGCGGTGCGTGGATATGAACGACCGCCAGCTCCGGAACATCGTCTGTGGGCTGGGCGGCAAGGTGAATGGTGTGCCCCGGGAGGACGGCTTTGATATCACAGTGGCCTCCGAGATCATGGCGGTGCTGTGTCTGGCCTCTGACCTCATGGATCTGAAGGCGCGGCTGGGCCGTATGGTGGTGGCGTACAACCGTGCGGGGGCGCCGGTATACTGTTCTGACTTGAAGGCGCAGGGGGCTATGACCGCCCTGCTGAAGGATGCCATCCGCCCCAATCTGGTCCAGACTCTGGAACATACGCCCGCCTTCATCCACGGTGGACCCTTTGCCAACATCGCCCACGGCTGTAACTCCGTTTCCGCCACAGATGCCGCTCTGAAGCTGGGGGACTATGTGGTTACGGAGGCGGGGTTCGGCGCGGACCTGGGCGCTGAGAAGTTCCTGGATATCAAGTGCCGCGCCGCCGGGCTCTCACCGGACGCGGTGGTCATTGTGGCCACCGTCCGCGCCCTCAAGCACCACGGTGGCTGCCTCAAAACCGAGCTGGGGAAAGAGAATCTTGAGGCCTTGGCACGCGGCCTGCCCAACCTGCTCAGGCACGTGGAGAATATTACAAAGGTATACGGTCTGCCCGCCGTTGTGGCCATCAACAAGTTTGAGAGCGATACGGACGCCGAGGTGCGGATGATTCGGGAGGCCTGCGGCAGATACGGCGTCCGGGTGGCCCTCTCCGAGGTGTGGGGCAAAGGCGGCGCCGGCGGCGTGGAGCTGGGGGAAGAGGTCCTGCGCATTCTGGAGGAGGGGGCGAAGCATTTTCGCTTCGCCTATGCCTCTGAGCTGACTCTGAAGGAGAAAATCGAGTCCGTGGCCCGGAAAATCTACGGCGCGGACGGCGTGGACTATGCCCCTGCTGCGGACAAGGAGCTCCAGCGCCTCACAGAGCTGGGCTATGGAACGCTTCCGGTATGTATGGCAAAGACGCAGTACTCTCTCTCCGACGATGCGGCCAAGCTGGGCGCTCCTGAGGGCTTCCGCATCACGGTACAAAAGGCCAAGGTGTCCGCCGGAGCGGGCTTTGTGGTCGTGCTCACCGGAGACATCATGACCATGCCCGGTCTGCCCAAGGTACCCGCGGCGGAGAACATCGATGTGGACGAAAATGGGAAAATCACGGGTCTGTTCTGAACTGGGCAGGTTCGCAAAGAGGGAGGCGGTGCTGTGCATCGCCTTCTTCTGTGCTGTAGTGTCCATGCTGTTTGTGCCGCCGGACCGGGCCTATTTGGGCTACCTGGATATAAGGGTGCTCGCGTTGCTGTTTTGTTTGATGATGGTGGTGGCTGGATTGGAGGAGACTGGACTTTTCCAGGTCCTGGCCCAACGTCTGCTGGTCGGTCGGAAACGCTTCCGTATCCTCAGCCTGGCGCTGGTCCTGCTGCCCTTCTTTTCGAGCATGCTCATTACTAACGATGTGGCTTTGCTTACATTTGTCCCGTTTGCTATCCTGATGCTGGAGCTGATCGGACGGCAGGAACGTCTGGCGTATCTTGTTGTGCTTCAGACGGTAGCGGCAAACCTGGGCAGCATGGCCACACCGGTAGGAAATCCACAAAATCTGTTTCTCTGCTCCAAATTTGAGATTCCGATGGGGGATTTCTTCGCAGTCATGCTGCCGTTGACGGCGGTGAGCCTGCTGGGACTCTGCGCCGCGGCGCTCTGTGTCAGCGGCGAGGCGATTGAGGTGCAATTTTGTCAAGCACGCAGCATAGAGAACAAAGGGCTGTTATGGCTGATGCTGGTCCTTTTTGGATTGAGTCTGCTGTCCGTGTTTCGGGTGCTGCCATACGGCGTGCTGTTCGCAGTGGTGGTGCTGTCGGCGCTTTTCTGCACACGACCTCTTTTCCTGCGGGTGGACTATGGGCTGCTGGCCACGTTTGTCTGCTTTTTCCTTTTCTCCGGCAATTTGGGGCGCATTCCGGCAGTGCGGGAGCTGCTCACGGGGCTGCTGGGGAGCAACACGGCCATGACCGCAGGTTTGGCCAGTCAGGTGATCAGCAATGTGCCCGCCGCCGTGCTGCTCTCCGGATTTACGGAAGACTGGCGCGGGCTGCTGGTCGGCACGGATGTAGGCGGCCTGGGGACACCGATCGCCTCTCTGGCCAGCCTGATCTCGCTCAAATTGTATCTCCGCTCACATGGGTCCCGGCCAGGGAGCTATCTGGGGCTGTTCCTGGTGGTGAACGGTGTGGGCATTTTGCTGATGGGCGTGGCTGCCTGGCTGTTTCGGTAGAAGGAAGAGACCCGTTGTAAAAATAGGACTCCAGAGGGTATGCTGAAAAGTGATGGGCGCTGCCGGATCCGGCTGCACCCATCACTTTTTCATGTATTCCGTCCACCCGCAGTCTGAGGCTGCATTGCAGAGACCCTTTTCAGGATTGGAGGCTATTCAGGTAGCTGACAATGCCCTCGGAGATGCCTTGGGCCAGTTTGTCCTGATAGCTGTCATCAATAAGATTCATGAGCTCCTCGTGGTTGGTCATAAAACCCATCTCCACCAGTACGGCGCACATCTTGGTCTCACGGATGACCACGAAATCGGCGTCCTTGATGCCGCGGTCAATGCCGCCGGTCATACGGCACAGCGGAGTCTGAATGGCTTGCGCCAGCCGGGCGCCCCGACGGCTGGAGGGGTGATAATAGGTATAGATGCCCTGATAGTCCGGGCGGTTTTCCGCAGCGTTGGAGTGGATGGAGACAAAGAGATCGGCGTTTACGGCGTTGGCAATGTCCGCACGCTCATAGAGTCCCACATCGACGTCGGTACTGCGGGTCATGACCACATTGTAGCCGTGATTTTTCAAGAGAGTCTCCAGTTTTTTGGACACCGCCAGGTTGATATCCTTTTCGGCGATGCCCTCATACCGGGCGCCGGGGCGGCTGCCGCCGTGGCCGGGATCGATGACGATGGTGGACTTCTCCGGGTCGATGGGGACAGTGGGAGTAAAGTCCACATCGGCCCGGTTTTCCAGGAAGGTGGTGAGCAGAACGCCATTTTCCTGGGCCTCTACCGTTACATTTTTCGCGTAGGAGATTCCGGGCTGCAAGTCCAGCACTACCCGGACGACGTGGTCATAGCCGTCGCGCAGGCCCGGTCCGTGCTCCGCATAGCGAACAGCGGAGATCAGCTCATTGTCTACAACGATCGTCCCCGGGAAACCGGAGCTCAGAGAGGCACCCAGTACATCCACGGCCAGCCGGTCGCCCAGGTCCATGACCTGGTATTCAGGTGTGTGGTCCGTGGTGATCAGCACGGTCTGCGCATTGGCGTCGGCCTGAATATCGGTGACCAGTTTATCCGACTGTTCGGGTGGAAGCGGGTCGGGCGTGGGTTCCTCCAATGTGTCCGCCGTGATATGGGCCGAGTAGGTCTCCTGATCCCAGAGGACCTCCGCGCCCAGCTGCTCGGAGACAAAACGGAGAGGGATCATCGTCCGGTCCGCGCCCTGATAGCGGACCACTTGGGCGGGGACGCCATCGGGCAGAGAGGCGGGGACGCCGTTGACCACCGCGCTGTCGCTGTCCAGTGTAAGAACGATAAGGTCTTCTCCGCGCTTTAAAATAACCTGTCCGGTCTGCTGGACCCACAAAACCTGGGCGCTCAGCGCCTCACCTACCAACCGCACAGGGACCAGGGTGCGCCCATCGATGATCATGGCCGGTACGTCTCCGGAGAGCGTCTCACCGTTGAGGGTTAAACGCACTGCCTCCGCGGTGGCGGGCGTATAGGTTTTGGCATTCCAGTCGCATAGTTCAATAGAGAGACTTCCGTTGGGCGGGGCCGCCCAAGCCGCCGTCAGAGAGCACAGCAGGGCCAGGACCAACAGGAGAGATGGGATTTTTTGTCGCATATGAGGACCGCTCCTTAGTCGGAAAAATCCCTTTTATTTTATAGGATAGGACTGAATTCGTCAATGGAATGGAAGAAAATTAGTTGACATAAATTTTGCCAGCAATGGGAGTGGAAAGTGGGGATAGTTCCAGCATTTCCACAGTTTTTGGGGGTAGGCCCCGGCTCCGCTGGAGATACGGGAGAGTTTCGCTTGTCATTCCACACGAGGTATAGTATAATGAGCGCGTCGAAAGTTAAAACGAACTAATAAACGAGGTAGTTGCAATGGAAGCAACAACAGAGCAGCGGCGGGGCGGGACCCTGATGGACCTCACCCCGGGTGACAGCGCAGTGATCCTGCGGGTGGGGAGCGATAAGGGGCCTGTCAAACGCCGACTGGTGGATATGGGCCTTACGCCGGGAACCTATGTTACCGTGCGGAAAGTGGCGCCCTTTGGGGACCCCATTGAGGTGAATATACGGGGTTATGAGCTCTCCCTGCGGAAGGAGGATGCGGCCCAGATCGCCGTTACCACCAGCGACGCGGAGGCACAGGCCTGTCGTATGGAGCGAAGCCGCCGGAAAGGAATGGTCCAGCACATCCCCGATGAGGAGATGCTCCGGCGGATGGACGCCGACCATGAGCATGAGCGGGAATACCACGCGGGTCCGCCGGACTATGCCAGTCACGATACCCGGGAGATGAAGCTGGCACTAGTGGGAAACCCCAATTGCGGCAAGACCACGCTCTTTAATGCGCTGACCGGGTCCAACCAATATGTGGGCAACTGGCCCGGTGTTACGGTGGAGAAAAAAGAGGGCAGGGCTCAGGTAGACGGTAAGGATGTCACCATTGTGGACCTGCCGGGCATCTACTCTCTCTCTCCCTACTCCATGGAGGAGATCGTGGCCCGGGATTTCATCGTGGGAGAAAAACCCGACGCCATCATCGATATTATAGATGCCACCAACATCGAGCGCAATCTGTATCTCACGGCCCAGCTTCTGGAGCTGGAGCGGCCGATGGTCATTGCGCTCAACTTTATGGACGAGGTGGAGAAGCACGGGGATCAGATCGATGTGGCACGGCTCTCCGAGACCCTTGGCGTACCGGTCATCCCTATCACGGCCCGCTCGGGTGAGAATGTGGGGGAGATGCTCCGCATCGCTCATGAGCAGATGCACGTGGGAGTTACGGTAGAACCCGACGACCTCTACGACGACTATACCCACCAGATCCATCATCGGGTGGGGGAGCTGATCCATGACCGAGCCTATGCGGTGGGGCTGCCCGCCCACTGGACGGCCATCAAGCTCATCGAGGGAGATGAGCTGGTGGAAAAGGCCTTGGACCTCAACGAGATCACAAAATCCAGACTGGAGTCCGTCTGCCGGGAATATGAGGATGCCTATGCCTTGGGTGACCGGGAGACGCTCATCGCGGACAGCCGATACCAGTTCATACAAAACGTGGTCCGGGTGTCTGTGAAAAAGGGCCGGCCCCACGGTGCGCTGACCCGCTCGGATCAGATCGATTCCATTGTGACCAACAAATATTTGGCCATACCGGTCTTTCTCCTGATGATGCTGGCTATGTTCGCGCTTACATTTGGCCCCTTTGGCTCCCTTCTCTCCGACGGAGTGGAGACGCTGGTGGGAGACTGGTTTGCCGGATGGGTGGACGGGGCTCTCACTGCCGCCGGAGTGGCGCCTTGGGTCAACTCCCTGTTGGTGGAGGGTGTGATCGCGGGTGTGGGGGGTGTGCTTACCTTTTTGCCCCAGATCGCCCTGCTGTTTCTGTTCCTTTCCATCCTGGAGGACTCCGGCTATATGGCGCGGGCCGCTTTTATCATGGACAGGCTCCTGCGCCGCTTCGGCCTTTCGGGAAAGGCGTTCATCCCCATGCTGATGGGGTTTGGGTGTACGGTTCCGGCGGTCATGGGGGCGCGGACCATGGAGAATGAAAAGGACCGCCGCATGACCATCATGCTGGTGCCCTTCATGTCCTGCTCCGCGCGGTTACCGGTATATGGACTGATGGCCTCGGCGTTCTTTCCCAAGTACAGTGGGCTTGTGGTTTTTTCCCTCTATGTCATCGGGATATGCTGCGCCATTCTCTCCGGCCTCATCCTGAAGAAGACCATGTTTCGGGGGGAGCCGGCAGCCTTTGTGTTGGAGTTGCCTCCTTACCGCCTGCCGACCTTTCGGAACTGCATGATGCACGTTTGGGAAAAGGTGCGGGGCTTCCTGGTCAAGGCGGGTACTCTGATTCTGGCGATGAGCGTAGTGCTGTGGTTTCTCCAGAGCTTTGGCTGGAACGGAGGGATCATCATGGTGGCGGATGCCGGGGACTCTTTCCTGGGGGGCGTCGGCGGCCTAATCGCCCCTGTCCTTCGGCCGCTGGGCTTCGGTACCTGGCAGGCGGCGGTAGCCCTGCTTTCCGGCCTGGTCGCCAAGGAGGCGGTGGTGTCCTCTATGAGCATGTTTTATGGTTTCTCCTTGGGAGACAGCGGCGCGGCCATCGCCGGGGCGCTGTCGGGCACCTTCCAGACGCCGGTGGCCGCTTACGCCTTTCTGGTCTTTGTACTGCTCTATGTCCCCTGCGTGGCGGCAGTAGCCACCATTCGCAAGGAGATGAACTCTCTCCAGTGGACGCTGCGGTCCATTGCCTGGCAGATCGGAGCGGCTTACCTGGGGTCCTTTTTGGTATTCCAGATCGGAAGCTTACTGTTCCGGTGAGGCACATGGGATGAAATATGTGATTTATGTCGGGATTGCCGTGCTGGTCGTCTGGGCCCTTTTCTATTTGATCCGTCACATTCAAAGTCAGATACGGGGAGACTGCGGCTGTGGAGGGTGCACCGAGAACTGTGCATCCTGCGGCAAGCGCTGCGGCAAAAATAAGAAGCGGTAAAGTGAGAACCGCCTCCGGTGACCCGGAGGCGGTTCTGTTTGGCGAGATTCCGCCTGAAAGGGAAAACGATCCGCTCCTGCGGTGGGTTCGACCTCTGCAAAAAGTCGGGCCGGTATTGCTTTTTTCAGAGATTTGCGGCAAGATAGAGGAAAACGAGCGGGAGGATACGCCATATGGAGGGACCGATCTGTTATATTGTGGGCGCGGGAACGTTCTATGAGGAGGGCTTTGCGCCTGAACTGGGAGACTTTGTCATTGCGGCGGACGGCGGATATCAGATCTTGCTGGAGCGGGGCGTCACTATGGATTTGGTAGTGGGGGACTTTGATTCCATAGGCTTTCGGCCGGATCATCCGAATGTGGTGGACCTGCCCGTGGAAAAGGACGATACCGATATGATGGCGGCCATCCGATTGGGACGAGAGCGGGGATTCCGCTCCTTTTGCCTCTATGGCGGGACCGGAGGGCGGGCGGACCATACGCTGGCAAATCTCCAATCCCTAGTCTGGCTGTCTCGAAGGGGCTGTCAGGGCGTCCTCATCGGAGATGGGTGGACTGCCAGGGCGGTCACCAATGGGATGTGGAGCTTCGGTCCCGGGCATCGGGGACTCCTCTCGGTATTCTGCATGGGGGACAGAGCGGAGGGGGTCTGGCTGCGGGGGCTCAAATATCCGCTGGAGGGCGCGGCGCTTACCTGTGATTTCCCCTTGGGCGTAAGCAATGAGTTCACGGGAGCTGCGGGCAGCGTGTCAGTAGAGCGTGGGACGCTGTTGGTGGTATACTATTGGAAATAGGGCAGGGGAGAGCAAAGCGGAGCGCGGAGACCGATATCGGTCTCCGCGCTCCGCTTTGAAAGGGGATGCCTCACTTCTCGGGATAGAACCCGGAGGGAGATTCAGAGAGATTGATCATAATATTTTTCATCTGCGTATAATGTTCCAGAATGACCTTGTGGGTCTCACGGCCGATGCCGGAGGACTTATAGCCGCCGAAGGGGGCGCCCTCGGGGATCGCGTTGTAGGTGTTGATCCACATGCGTCCGGTCTCTATGCGCCGGGACACGCGGATGGCACGGTTGATGTCCCGGGTCCAGACGGCGCCGCCCAGGCCGTAGGCGCTGTCGTTGGCCATGGCGATGACCTCATCCTCGTCGTGGAACTTGATGACACAGGCCACAGGTCCGAAAATTTCCTCCTGGGCGACCCGCATATGGTTGTCTACGTCCACCAACAGGGTGGGCTTCATAAAGCAGCCTTTGGCCAGGTCGCCTTCGGTAGCGCGCTCGCCTCCGCAGGCGACCCTGGCACCCTCCTGTTTGGCGATCTCGATGTACTCCAGAATCTTTTTCACCTGATGCTCGTTGATCTGAGCGCCCATTTGGGTGTCCGGCTCCCAAGGCATTCCCACCTTTACGGCGTTGAAGCGGCGGGCGGCCTCCTCGACAAATTGATCATAGATGGTGTCCTGTACAAAGACACGGGAACCGGCGCAGCAGACCTGCCCCTGGTTGAAGAGAATTCCCAACTGCACGCCGTCCATGGCCATATCCCATTTACAGTCGTCAAAGTATATGTTAGCCGACTTGCCGCCCAGCTCCAGGGTAGAGGGGATCAACCTCTCCGCAGCCGCGCAGGCCACACAGCCCCCCACTTCGGTGGAGCCGGTAAAGGCCAGCTTACGGAAACCGGGGTGGTCCAGGATGTACTGCCCGGCCTTGGAGCCGGATCCGGTGATGACATTGAAGACACCGGCCGGAATCACATCCTGTGTAAGTCTGGCCAACTCCAGGACAGAGAGCGGAGTATCGCTGGAGGGCTTGAACACAGTACAGCAGCCGGCGGCCAGCACGGGCGCCAGTTTCCAGGCGGCCATAAGGAAGGGAAAGTTCCAGGGGACGATCTGCCCAACAACGCCGATGGGTTCCCGGAGAATTAGAGAAAGGGTGTTGCCATCGAGAATGTTGGCCGAGCCCTCCTCCGCCATGATACAGCCTGCAAAATAGCGGAAATGGCGGGCAGAATAAGGAATATCGATGGCCATGGTCTCACGGATGGGCTTGCCGTTGTCCATGGACTCTACCATAGCCAGATGCTCCGCGTTGGCCTCGATGACGTCGGCGATTCGGTTCAAAATAGCGGCGCGCTCGTTGGTCGTGACGTTGCGCCAGGATTGAAAGGCATCCCAAGCTGCGCTCACGGCCTCATCCACATCCTCACGAGTGGCTTGTGCGCAGTCGGCCAGAAGCTCCCCGTTGGCGGGACAGCGGGTCTGAAACGTGGCCCCGTCCTTGGCGGGAACCCACTTTCCGTTGATATAGAGATCAAAGTGGTCCTGTGTTATTTTTCCCATGGTATACGCTCCTTTCAAAAAAGCGGGATGGAACAGCAGGTGACCTGCCGCCCCCATGCGAGTATTTCCTAAATAAAAATATAGCGCTTTGCACAAAAAAATCAAGTGACAAAACGCAGAAAATAAAGAAAGATTCTGTATAAATTAACTATATTACATTTATATTCAATTTAGAAGAGGAAAATGGAAAATTTAATAATAGAACAAAATAAATAATCTGTTCTGAACAATAGAACAAAATAAAAATGAGATGGCGCGTAGAACAAAAAAGATCGCCTGCCCTTACGTAAGGACAGGCAATCTTTTTTTGCAAAGGAAAACGGCCTCCCTGAAAACAGCGAGGCTGGAGAAGATCACACGTCGGAGTCGTCCCTGGTGCGGATACGGCGGAGATAGCGATAGACTGTGGGTTCTGAGATATTCAGCTCTTTGGCGGCCTGACCGACGGAACCTTTGGTAGAGAATACCCCCTGGTGCTCTAAGGCTTGGATGACTTGCTCCTTTTCCTGAGGCGTCATCCGGGATGGTGGCACCCCGAAGTTGAGCACAGTGTTATGGATAAGAGTGGTGGAAAGGCCCGGAATGGAGTCGTCCAGATCTTCCGTGTAGCTGTTCCGGCTGTCTTCACCGGGCAGGGAAAAGGCCCGCATCAGGCCGTGAAGATGCTGAGAGATCGCAAAAAAATCAGAGACATCGTGGTTGATGCAAATCAGGCCGATCAGCGTTCCGTGCTCCTTGATAAAGTACGTCGAGGAGACAAACTGCTTTCCGTTGCGGGTACGGCCCTCGTAATTTGCGATAAAATCCTGTGTTTCATAAATTTGATCCCGGACCAGATTACGGGCCAGCTCCGTCATGGGGTCCCCCACCTTGCGCCCGCTTAAGTGGCCGTTAAAGATTGAGATCACGGAATTCTCCGGATCAGAGACATCGTGGAGAATGACTTCGTAGTTTTTACCGCAAATTTCGCTGATAAAAGTGACCATGGGAATGTAGCGCTCCAGTTGTGCGCGGTTGCTCATAGTATCCCTACTTTCTGCCATTTGCCGCGTAGCAGTATCATTTTAGCGCAGAAAGAGAAAAAATTCAATCCTGGAGGATAAAAAATTTTACTCTTGACAAAATATATGATAATAAATTATAATCAATATGAAATAAAATTATTTGAATGGTCAAGCTATAGCCGCGCCGAGAGGGGGCCATCCGAGAGAAACGGAGGCAGGAGCGGCGCTTCTATGTGCAGAAATTGGCCGGACAACGGCGGGCGCAGGCATCGACAGCGGCCGCCATAACTCTTTGGATCGTTGTGGTATGGGTAGGTGGGGCGGAATGAAATTTGATTTTGATACATGGATCGACCGTCGGGGGACAGCCTCCTTTAAGTGGGATGCCAACGGCACATATTATGGCCGGGATGATGTGATCCCCATGTGGGTGGCGGATATGGATTTTCCCTGTGCCCCTGCGGTGGTGGACGCGGTGAAGCGCCGGGCGGAGCATCCCATCTACGGCTATGGGATCCGCCAGCAGCCCTATTACGACGCGGTGATGGGCTGGCTCAAGCGCCGCCATGGGTTTGAGGTGAAGCAGGAGCATCTGGCCTTCGCGCCTCCGGGCGTCATCTATGCGATGTATGTGCTTCTGCGGCTCATCACAGAGCCGGGAGACAAGGTGATGATCCCGATGCCCAACTACGACCCTCTCTTTGGCATGGTGCAGAAGAGCGGGCGGACGTTGGTGGAGACCCCGCTGGTCTGGAGAGAGGGGCGGTTCACCTTCGACTTTGTGGATCTGGAGACCAAGGCGGCAAACGGTGTAAAGGCCCTGCTCCTATCCAGCCCTCACAATCCCACTGGACGGGTCTGGACCCGGGAGGAGTTGCGGACACTGGCCGATATCTGCCTGCGCCATGACATTTTTATGATGGTGGACGAGATCCACTGTGATTTTGTCCCGAAGGAACATCCCCATGTGACCTTTGGCACTCTGGGGGAGGACGTGCTGAAGAGATCCATGATCTGTTATTCCGCGAACAAGGGCTTCAATCTGGGAGGGCTGGGCATGGCTACGGTAGTCCTGGCAGACGGAGTGCTGCGGGAACGGTTCAACGGCGAAATGCTGGCCGCCCAGACCCGGTTGGACAATATCTTCGGTATAGAGGCCCTCATTGCCGCCTATAACGAAGGAGAGGAGTGGTTGGATGCGGCTATCGACTATGTCTCGGAGAACAAGCGGCATCTAGAGCGGGTTCTGCGGGAACGCATTCCGGAGATCCGCATGATTCCATCGGAAGGGACTTATCTGGCGTGGCTGGACTGTGGCGCGCTGGGTCTGCGGGGAAAGGAACTGGAACATTTCATGGTCCAGAAGGCGGGCGTGGCCTTCTGCGCAGGCTATGAATTCGGTGAGGCGGGGGAGTGTTTTGTGCGGATCAACCTGGCCTGTCCCCGCTGCATTCTGGACGAGGCGCTCAGGCGTATAGAGCGGGCAGTCAAAGCAAGACGAGGATAAAAGAAGGCGGTCTGCCGTGGCAGACCGCCTTTTCCCTTGCGGAGAAGCATAAAATTGAGGTATGATAGCCTCAAACTTGTTCCGCCTCCGGAAGCGGGTTCTCACGCCGGTGGCTGCGGAAGTAACGCCAGGCGCAGAACGCGGTGAGGCACAGACAGAGAAGCTCGGAGCAGAGTGTGGAAAACCAGATGCCTTTGTCGCCAAACAGAGAAGAGAGGATCAACAGGGAGGCCACCAGCAATACCAGACTCT
>OJRC01000137.1_pt1 | contig 60429 bp, 63 predicted proteins | sample 1599081 | NCBI WGS metagenome assembly OJRC01 (sample SAMN03922519, study PRJEB24848) | human gut metagenome | isolation source: stool sample | host: Homo sapiens | place: Germany | collected 2010-02 | reverse complement strand
GCGGCCCGTAAACGGGCGCCGTTTATCCAAGATTATCTTTCTGGCAATCGTAAAGAGTTGTTCATCTCTTCCCGCTTCGCTCGATGCTTGAAGTTAAAGCTTTTTTACTCTCCCCAGCTCTGCTGGGGGGGCATTTCGCTAAAGCATACAAGACAAAAAAAACAGACGCTGTACGCGTCTGTTTTTTGGTGCGCTGAAAGGGATTCGAACCCCCGACCTTTTGGTTCGTAGCCAAACACTCTATCCAACTGAGCTATCAGCGCATGCCTCGTTTGAGACTGTTGTTATTCTAGCACTGTTTACGGTGGTTGTCAACATTTTTATTAATCTTTTTTTCACACTTTGCGAAGCCAGGGCATTTGCATTGGCCGCAGGGTGCGTTTTCTTTCTTCTTCATAATAAATTTACTTTTTCCGCCCTGCGGCCGATTGTGTTTTTGATACAGTTTTGCTATACTTGTGAAAAGAGTATGAGCGGTTTTCCGCTTTTTGTGCGGAAGGCCTATTGGAGGTTACGGCTTTGGAGCCTACAAGCATAGTTCTCACGATACTGGCCATTGCGGCCCTGGTTTTTCTGTATTTATTCACATTCAAGCGGGAGGTGCTGCACCGAAAGCCGAAAGACATGCAGGGGCCTGCCGCTGCCAAAAAGCCGCTGGCCGCTGCACGGCGTATGGCCGCCATGAACCAATATGAGGTGATCGCCCCCGCCGTACTGGAAAAAAACGGCTCCGAGACGGACCTTGACTTTATCCTTGTGGGCACATTTGGGCTTTTGTGCGTAAAATGCGTGGGCCTGGGCGGCGAAATCTACGGTTCCGCAGGGGATGCCATGTGGCTGCAGGTTTGCGGCGAAAAACGGCAAAGCTTTGAAAACCCGCTGCGCCGTGCAGAGCGCGACACCCGCCTTGTGCGCGATGCGCTGTTCAGTGCCAAGTTGAAAAATGTGCCGGTAGAGGCGGCGGTTGTGTTTACAAACCGTTCAGCGCAGCTGGCTCTACCGCGCAGCACCGGCCACTATACGGTAAAAGAGTTCCGCACTTTGCTGGATAAATCGAAATATACACAGGATAAGCGTGTAGATATTCAGAAAACAGCCGGGGCCGTGCGCGCCTGGCTGAAAAAAGCCTGAGGGTCAAAAACGCCGCGTTTTCAGCTGTTATACACTGGAAGGCGCGGCATTTTTCTTAATTTGGCACAAAAACATTCTACTATTTACATTTTGTTCACAGAGAGGTCATATCGTTGTCTAAATTGACCCCTATAATAAGAATCACAGAAACGGAAGCCGCAATCCGTTTTCTGTATGATTCCTCCTCACACCAAGAGAGATACCCCTTAAAAGAGAAAACCCCCGGTTCCGCATGCCGGGGGTTTTTCCTTTTCTTTTTTGCCTCAGCGCACGAGGCACCGGTGCTCAAAGCGGGCCTTACCATTGTCTGTATAAATCACGCCGTACTGCCCGTTCGTCAGGGCGCCAGGGTTGAACAGCGTCAGCCCGTCCGTCTCTCCACAGAAGGGCACATGCGTGTGGCCAAACAGTGCAGCATCTGTATGCGCGGCCTGCGCTGCCTCTGCCAGCGCCTGATAAGAGCCCTTCACACCATACATGTGGCCGTGTGTATACAGGAACAGCACGCCCTCAAAGGCGCATAAGCCCTGAAGGGACGCATTTGAGGCAAAATCGCAGTTGCCGCGCACCATATAAACGCGCAGAGGGCCATGTGCGGCCTCAAACCGTTCGGCCTCACGGATGCCGTCGCCCAGAAAGAGCACGGCACCCACACTTTTTTCTGCATGGTATGCCTGCTCCAGCGCGTCATAGTCCCCATGGATATCCGATACGACCAGCAGTTTCATTCTGCCCCTCCTTCCTGTGCTGTCCCGTCCAAGCACGCCCTATATACTTCGCTTTTGGAAAACGGCGTGCCTGCCGCGGCCTGTTTTGCCGCAGCAGAAAGCGTCATACCCTGCGCCTGCACAAGGGCCTGTGCCCACGCTGCGGCCTGTGCCAGTGTGGGCGCCGCCTGCTGCGGGGTAGGCTGGGCACCCGCCATTACCAGCACGAATTCACCGCGCGGCGCATTCTGTTTATAATAGGCATTTGCCTCTCCGATAGTGGTTTTGCATATTTCTTCATGCAGTTTTGTCAGTTCGCGGCAGATAGTGAGCGGACGGCACGGCCCAAATGCCTCTTCCAGGTCTGCCAGCGTGGCGGGCAGTTTGTGCGGTGCCTCATAAAAGATAACCGTGCGCTGTTCCGCCTGCAAGGCGGCCAGACGCTCCCGCTTCTGACGGCGGTTGGTGGGCAGAAAGCCTTCAAATACAAACCGCCCTGTGCATTGCCCCGAAGCAATAAGCGCTGTATCTGCTGCGCTTGCACCCGGCACAGGCACCACACGGATGCCGCGGGCGTGGGCGTCCCGCACAATCACCTCGCCGGGGTCGGAAATGGCGGGCATGCCAGCGTCCGAGCACAGCGCGCAGCTTTCACCCGCCTCAATGCGCGCAAGAATCATTTCGCCGCGCTCTTTCAGGTTGTGCTCATAATAGCTCACCATTGGCTTTTTCAGCCCCAGATGGTTCAGCAGCTTCAGCGTCACGCGGGTGTCCTCTGCCGCCACAAAATCCGCACTGGCAAATGTCGCCGCCGCACGCGGCGTCATGTCGTCCAGGTTACCGATCGGCGTTGCCACCAGATACAGGGTTCCTGCCATGAAAACACGCCCTTTCCCTTGCACGGCAGGCTTTATGCCGTGTGTCATTTTCCCAATCAAGCCACGCAAAAGACCCGGATGCCACAGCACAGGCCCAGTGGACATGTGCCGCAAAGCGGCGAGGCCTTTTACGCAAAGGGCCTGCGGTACTAAAGCCGCAGCCCTCTCCGGCAGATGGGCAGGATATACTATTATCATATATCATATCCGCAAAACACATGCATTTCAACTCATTTCGCGCCGTGTTTTTACAAAATGAAAAAGCGGGCGGGTGCACAGGGTGCGCACCCGCCCGTCTTTCATGCATTCTGTGCGGGATCAGCCCTCGCTGATCGCGCTTACGGGGCACTCGCCGGCGCACGTGCCGCAATCCAGGCACGCGTCCGCATCGATTACATACTTGCCGTCGCCTTCCGAAATGGCATTCACCGGGCAAACACCGGCACAGGTGCCACAGGCGATGCAGTCGTCGCTGATTTTGTAAGCCATACTACAACCTTCCTTCTCCGCGCTGTAAAAAGTGATTTGCGCCCTTTGCGCCCCGGAAAACGCGGACCGGGTGCGCAGGGCAGCCTTTCTGCGAAAAGGCTGCCGGCATGCTTTTGGCGAGAAAATGGGTTCTCGCCAAAAGCCGCCTTTTACCCTTTCGTTTTTTTATTGTAACATAAAGTGAAGATTTTGCAAGAGGGCTTATTCCTGCCCCTGCATTTCAGGCTCTGGCTGAGGTTTTTTGGGCACGCGCTTGCCGCCGCGAATATATTCGCACACTTCCTTAGCATAGCTGCGCACTGGTGCGCCGGGTGCATCCGGCCGCACGCGCAGCACGCCGGAGATGACGTTTACCTCTGTCACAACGCCTGTGCCATCCGGGGTTTTCACAACACTGCCCACACCCGGAGTAATGCTGTTCAGATATTCATAAGCGGGCTGTTCATAAGCAAGGCAGCACATCAGCCGTCCGCACGAACCCGATATTTTCGCCGGGTTCAGGGAGAGGCCCTGTGCTTTTGCCATTTTGATGGAAACAGGCTGAAAATCCTTCAAAAAACGGTTGCAGCAGAAGGGCTGGCCGCAAATGCCAAGCCCGCCCAGCATTTTGCTCTCATCGCGAACGCCTATTTGGCGCAGCTCTATGCGCGTGTGGAACACGCCTGCTAGGTCTTTCACAAGGTCTCGGAAATCCACGCGGCCATCGGCAGTGAAATAGAACAAAATTTTGCTTCGGTCCAGCGTATATTCCACATCCACAAGCTTCATATCCAGCTTGTGTTTTTCAATGCGCTCAGCGCACACGTCGAACGCACGCTTTTCATCTGCGCGGTTTTTTTCCATCCGGCGCAGGTCAATAGCATCAGCCATGCGCAGGGCCGGGCGCAGAGGCTTTGATATTTTGGAGTCCGGCACCTCATGCACAGGCTTTGCCACTTCGCCGCATTCTTCGCCTCGCGCAGTCTCTACAATTACATAATCCCCCACGGCCGGGGCAAGCTGCCCTGGCGCAAAATAATACACTTTGCCCGCCTTTTTGAAGCGGACACCGATTACACTTGTCATGAACATTCCTTTCCAAGCAGCTTCACCGGCCGCTCAGCCTTTCTATTTCCTTTTCAGCGGGCAAGCTGGGCGCCCAGCTGCGTCAACACAAGTTTCGGGTTGGCGTTTGCGTCCAGCAGACGTATGGCTTCGCCTGCGCACGCCGCACAATGCGCGGCGCGCTGCGGGGAAACTGTGCCGCCTGCCCGTTTTGCCAGCGCAGCGGCGCACACATAGCGAACAAGGTGAAGTGCCGCTTTGGCGCCCGCACGGTCTTTTTCATCCTGGGCAAGCAGGCAAAGGGCCGCGTATGCATCTTTTTTTTCACACGCTAGAACGATGCGCTCCGCCCTTGCCAGCGCATCGGCGCGCTTTTCATCGGCAAGGCATGCCTTCGCTTCGCCCAGCCGCCCGCCGAATACTTCTGCAAGCCTGTGTGCCTGCTGCGGCTTTGCGCCCAGCCGTTCCAGGGCAGCTGCACATTCGGGCAGGGCCAGCGGTGCCAGCGTATATACACTGCACCGGCTGCGGATGGTGGGCAACACCGCCGCCTCGCTGACGGCGGTGAAAACAAACAGCACGTTTTCCGGCGGCTCTTCTATCACCTTGAGCATGGCGTTTGCGCTGGCCGCATTCAGCTTTTCGGCCCCATATACCAGCACCGCGCGCCCGGCAGCGCTGAGGGCCGTGTCGTACACGGCGCGGCGCACTGCACGCACCGCATCTATTTTAATGAGGCCGGACGCCCCTTCGCCCTCCAGCGCCAGCACTTCCGGGCTTCGCCCCTCCAGTACGGCAGCGGCCGGCGCGCCGCCCTCCGGGTACAGAAAATCTGCCGCTAGGCAACGCGCGGCAAAGCCGGCGCCCATGCCCTGCTCCCCGCAAAGGAGCACGCTGTGCGCCAGCCGCCCGGCCCTCAGAGCCGCAGAAAGGTCTCTTTTCAGGGCGTCGTTGCCCAGAAGGCCGCCAAGCGCGCGGCCCAGGGTGCTGTTACAGTTTTTCAAAGCGCTCCACATTGGTGACGAAAATCGTCGCGCCGCCCACTGTCACCTCCAAAGGGTATGCCGTGGTGACGCCTATTCCGTAGCTGGCTGTGCTGGGCACCACCTCTGTGCGCTGCTTTGCACAGGAGGCGATCAGCTCCAGACACTGGTCCACCTTTTCGTCATCCGTGCCGATCAGCAGCGTCATGTTCCCTGCCATCAGGAAACCGCCCTGCGTGGGAAGCTTGGTTACGGAGAAGCCGTTTTTCGTCAGCGCGTGGCATACGGCTGAAGAGTCTTCCTTGTTGACGATTGCAGTGATCATTTTCATGATATGTTCCCCCTGTCGGAACCTTTTTGTGCCGGCGCGCAAGGGCGTGCGGCAGTGTTTTGTGTGCAAGACGGGGGCCGCTTGCGCTGCCCTTCGCCTCTTTGAGCTTAGTATAACATATTTGCGCCGCGCGCGCAAAATCGCTTTTCGGGCAAAAAAGCCCTTTTCAGCCGGAAAACGCGCTCAGCGCCAATTGTTCCGGTTCGCATTGCGCCACGCGCGGCGGTTCTTGGCGTAGCGCAGTTCCTGCCTAGCCGTGCGCCAGAAATCGCCCCCGAAAAACAAAAGAAAATTCAAAAGCGAGAACAGCACGCTCAGGCGTTCGGCCCAGCCGCCGAACACCAGGCTGAACAGGCACAGGGCACCGGCAAACAGGGCCAGCCACTTTATCTTTACCGGAATGATGAAAAACAAAAGCAGACGCATTTCCGGGTACAGCATGGCAAAGGCAAAGAACAAAGACAGATTCAGATAATAGGTGGTGCCCCAGCCGGTGATGACGGCCGCCAGAATGGCGCCCAACACACCAAGAAGGTAGTAAACATTGAAGCGGAAATCGCCCCAGCTCTGCTCCAGCGTATGGCCGATGAGCCACATCAGATACAGCGTAAGCAGAAGGGAGATGGGGGTGGAGGCCGAGGGCACAAAAATGAATGTGATAAGGCGCCACACTTCGCCCTGCAGCACAGCCGGCATATAGAGAGAAAGCTTGCTCCATATCCCTAGGCCCGGCATAAAAAACTCAGCCAAAAAGACTACAGCCTGCCCAATAACGATGGCCATCATCAAATCGTGGATAGCGATGCGGCCAAAGCGGCGCTCCAGTTTGTCAACCCATTTCATTCTTTCAAATCCCTTTCATGTGCGCCATGCGGCGCTTTTGTGATTTTGTTGTATTATTCACCCGCTTGCACACGCAGGCGGCATTACAAACAGTAGCAAGGGGAAATTTTTCCATTCAACAGAAAGTTATTCCACTTTGCCTGCTGTATTTTTTCTGTGGAAAACTTTGCCTGTAAAACAGCGGTTTTTAACACTTTCCACAGGGTTTTCAACAGAAAGCCGGGGAAAACACGCTATACAAAGTGTAAAACTCTGTGGAAATGTTGAAAGTTTGCACTTTGTCAAAAATTACAGTGTGTACAGTTATTCCTCTTTTCATAAAAAAGGCACTGTAAATTTGTCTCGCAATATGCACAGCCTTGGCAGGTGCGTGCTATGACGTCTTGAAGCCGTTGCCGTATATCTCGCTGGCCTCTGTAATCATCATAAACGCCTGCGGGTCAATGCGCTGGGCCGCACTTTGCACTTTGTATATCTCTGATTTCGAGCACACGCACATCAGAAGCTCCCGCTGCTGGCCGGAATATGCGCCGTATGCGGGCAGCAGCGTGGCGCCGCGCCGCACCATCAGGTTGATGGCCTCTGCCGTTGCCTTTCCGTTTGAAGTAATGATAAGCGCCAGCTTGCCGGAACCGGCACCGTATAAAAGCTTATCCATCACAGTGGATGAGGTGAATGTGGCCACCGCACCGTACAGTACGGCGTCCAGGCTTTGATAGGCAAGGCCGCTGCCCAGGATGATGAGGCCGTTCAGGCCAAGAGCCAGCTGGCCCATAGACAAAAATGGAAACTTTTTTTTAGCCGCCATCACCAGAAAATCGGCCCCGCCGGTGGATGACCCGCGCATATACACCAGCGCAAGCCCGCTGCCCAGAAACACGCCCATGAACAGCGCCGCCAGAAGAGGGTCGCCCGTATAAGCTGGCACGCGTGCAAACAGAACGTCCACAAACAGAGTGCCAATCAGGATAGTGCGCAGGCTTTTCAGAAGAAATGCCCTGCCCACCACCCGGTAGCTTACCAGTGCAATCGGCACGTTCAGCGCCAGCGTGAGCGTACCGATAGGCAGCCCGTTCCAGATATGATTCATGATGACGGCAAGGCCTGATACGCCGCTGGGGGCGAAGGGCGCATGCTTTGCAAACACGCAGATAGCCACCGCATACAGTGCGTTGCCCGCAAGGTCGTACAAAATATCCACAGCCAGCGTCCGCCAGCGGCGGCCGGGCCCGTTTTTTGCAACCGGCATCCGTTTTCCTCCCATATCCGCATTCGGCCCGGCAGAAGGGCCAGCAATAACCTGATTGTTTTTTATCATATCATACGCGCGCCGCGAAGAAAACACCCCTGCGGCAAAAACCTTTTGTTTTCCCATGTTTTCACAAAACCTGCACACAGGGGACGGGCCGCCGTTTCCACCGGGAGGGCGCGCATATCTTTTCCATTTCCTCCCTGCTCACCAGTGCAGGGGCGGCGGGCGCCCTGCGGCGCGGCATCCCGCACGTTTTGCACCGCGCGCCTTCTGCATGCAGAAAGGGCCACGGCATGCCGCAAAGGCTGCCATGGCCCCTCTTTTTATATACCCGGAACCGGGCGGTTATTTACACTGGTATCTCTCCATACTGCGCCTCAAATGCGTGGACGCGCTTTTTGATCATCTGCTCCAATTCTTTATTTTTGGTGCGGCCTTCAAAGTCGGCAATATAGCCCAGTTTATCCAGCAGCATCTGGCTCACACGCAGCGTATACCTCGGCGGAAGTTCTTTCATTTCCCTTTGCCTCCCTTGTGCATACTGAAAAGCGCCGAATTGGCGTCTGTTTGACTTCATCATAGCGTCATTTTGGTCGAATTGCAAGCATTTTGATTTTTAGTTGATAAAATTTATTTAATATATACAAATACATATTTTTTTCTATGACAAAGTGACTGTAAAAAACGGCCCCCGCATTGCGGGGGCCGGAAACAGGCGCACAGGCCACTGTTTTTATGCTCAGGCTTCGTCGGGGGCGTACAGCTTCGCCAGCTTTGTGAGGTAAGCATAGCGGTCCCTCGAGTTGGCCGCAGCCTGCTCGAACAGGGCTTCGGCGCGCTCGGGGAAGGCACGCTGCAGGCGGCTGTAGCGCGTCTCGCTCTCGATGAACTCCTTGTAATCTGCCGTGGGGGCTTTGGAATCCAGCGTGAACGGGTTCTTTCCTTCGGCCTTCTTGCGCGGGTCGAAGCGGAAGTTATTCCAATAGCCACACTCCACAGCGCGCTTCATCTCGGCCTGGCAGTTCGTCATGCCTCCCTTCACGCCGTGCATCTCGCAGGGCGCATAGCCGATGATGAGCGACGGGCCGTGATAGCTCTCGGCCTCGGCAATGGCCTTGATGGTCTGGTTCTGGTCTGCGCCCATGGCGATCTGCGCTACATAGACGTAGCCGTAGCTCATGGCAATCTCCGCCAGGCTCTTCTTGCCGATGGCCTTGCCGGCGGCGGCAAACTGCGCCACCTGGCCAAGCTGGCTGGCCTTGGAGGCCTGGCCGCCGGTGTTGGAATACACCTCGGTGTCGAACACCATCACGTTCACGTCTTCGCCGGAGGCGAGCACATGGTCCAGGCCGCCGAAGCCGATGTCATAGGCCCAGCCGTCGCCGCCGAAGATCCACACGGATTTCTTGGCAAGGTACTGCTTCTGGTCGAGAATCTCTTTGGCCAGCGTGCAGGCTTCGCAGTTGCAGAACTCCTTGCCCTCTGCCTTGAGGTTCTTCATGTTCGCCAGCAGCTCGGCGCGCTTCTCAGCGCCAAATACCGCCTCGCTGTCATCACTCTGCAGGAAGGCAAGGCCCTCCTCCACTGTCAGCAGGCCCTCTTCCAGCGCCGCCACGTACTTTTCCGTAGCCGGGCCGTTGGCCTTGCCGTCGTCCATAGTGTCCAGCCATTCCTGTGCGGCGGCCTTCAGCTCGGGGCGTGCATAGGGCACGGCAATCAGCCTGCGGGTTTTTTCCGCCAGGTTGTCGCGCAGCGTCTTCTGGCCCAGGTACATGCCGAAGCCGTGCTCGGCATTGTCTTCAAACAGGCTGTTCGCCCAGGCCGGGCCATGGCCGGAAACGCGGTTGCGCGTGTAGGGGGACGTTGCAGCCGGGCCGCCCCAGATGGATGAGCAGCCGGTGGCGTTGGAAATATACATGCGCTCGCCGAACAGCTGGGTGATAAGGCGGGCATAGCTGGTCTCTGCACAGCCGGCGCACGAGCCGGAGAACTCAAGCAGCGGCTGGTTGAACTGGCTGCCCTTCACCGTGGTCTCGGCCATCATGCCGGGCTTCTTCGAGACATTGGCCACACAGTAATCGAACACATCCTGCTGGGCAAGCTGCGTCTCCTGCGGCACCATCTTCAGCGCCTTGCCGGGGGCCGGGCACACGCCCACGCACACGCCGCAGCCCATGCAGTCCAGCGGGGAGACGGTCATGGCGAACTGGTATTCCTCGCAACCCTTGCCGTTCATCTTTTTGGCCTTCAGCGCCTCGGGCGCGGCGGCCACTTCCTCTGCGCTCAGCGCAAACGGGCGGATGGTGGCGTGCGGGCACACATAGGCGCACTGGTTGCACTGGATGCACTTGGTGACATCCCACTCCGGCACGGAAACCGCCACGCCGCGCTTCTCATACGCGGCCGCACCCTGCTCGAACTGGCCGTCCACATATTTCTCGAAGGCGGAAACGGGCAGGCTGTCGCCGTCCATCTTGCCCACGGGGAACATTACCTTCGTCACCATGTCCACAGTGGCGGGGTTGCCGGCCAGGTTGTGCGCCACGGGCGCATCCTGAGCGTCCTTCCACGAGGCGGGCACTTCCACCTTGTGGTAAGCGTCAAAGCCGGCGTCGATGGCCTTCCAGTTCATCTCCACCACGGCCTGGCCCTTCTTGGCAAAGGATTTCTCGGCCGCCTGCTTCATATACTTCAGCGCATCCTCTTTGGGCAGCACGCCAGCCAGCGCAAAGAAGGCAGACTGCAGGATGGTGTTGGTTCGCTTGCCAAGGCCGATTTCGATGGCCTTGTCGATGGCGTTGATGGTGTAAAGCTGAATATTGTTGTTTGCAATATAGCGCTTGGCCTCGGCGGGCATATGCTTATCCAGCTCTTCATCCGTCCACTGGCAGTTGATGAGGAACACGCCGCCCGGCTTCACGTCATTTACCATCTTGTAGCCCTTGATGACATACGAGGGGTTGTGGCAGGCCACGAAATCCGCCTTATTGATGTAGTACGGGGCGCGGATGGGCTTGTCGCCGAAGCGCAGGTGGCTGATGGTGACGCCGCCCGTCTTCTTCGAGTCGTACTGGAAATACGCCTGGATATACTTATCGGTGTGGTCGCCGATAATCTTGGTGCTGTTCTTGTTGGCGCCCACGGTGCCGTCGCCGCCAAGACCCCAGAACTTGCACTCCTTCGTGCCCTCCGCAGCCGTGTTGGGCGAGGGCTTCTCCTCCAGCGAGAGATAGGTGACGTCGTCTGTGATGCCGATGGTGAAGCGCGCCTTCGGGGCGTCCTTCGTCAGCTCTTCATACACGGCAAACACGCTGGCGGGCGGGGTGTCCTTCGAGCCCAGGCCATAGCGGCCGCCGATGATGGTGGCCTCGCGCCCGGCCTCGGCAAAGGCGCTCATCACGTCCAGGTGCAGGGGCTCGGCATAGGCGCCCGGTTCCTTTGTGCGGTCCAGCACGGCGATCTTCTTCGCGGTTGCGGGCACGGCGGCCAGCAGGTGCTTTGCAGAGAACGGGCGGTACAGGCGCACCTTCACAAGGCCCACCTTTTCACCCTTGGCGGTGAGGTAGTCGATAACCTCCTCGGCCACGTCGCAGATAGAGCCCATGGCAATGATGACGCGCCCGGCATCTTCGGCGCCGTAGTACTCGAACAGGCCGTAATGGGTGCCCAGCTTCTCGTTCACCTTGCCCATGTACTTTTCCACCACTGCGGGCACGGCGTCATAGAACTTGTTGCAGGCCTCGCGGTGCTGGAAGAAGATGTCGCCGTTCTCGTGGCTGCCGCGCGTGGCGGGATGCTCGGGGTTCAGCGCATGGTCGCGGAACGCCTTCACGGCGTCCATGTCCGTCATTTCCTTCAAGTCGTCGTAATCCCACACTTCGATTTTCTGAATCTCGTGTGAGGTGCGGAAGCCGTCGAAGAAGTTCAGGAAGGGCACGCGGCTCTCAATGGCGGAAAGGTGCGCCACTGCGGCCAGGTCCATCACTTCCTGGGGGTTCGATTCCGCCAGCATGGCAAAGCCTGTCTGGCGGCAGGCATATACGTCGGAGTGGTCGCCGAAGATGTTCAGCGCGTGGCTGGCCACCGTGCGGGCCGACACATGGAACACCGCGGGCAGCAGCTCGCCCGCGATTTTATACATGTTCGGGATCATCAGAAGCAGGCCCTGCGAAGCAGTGAACGTGGTGGTGAGGGCGCCCGCGGCCAGGCTGCCGTGTACGGTGCCCGCCGCGCCCGCCTCGGACTGCATCTCCATGACCTTCACTTCGGTGCCGAAGATATTCTTCTGGTGCGCCGCGCTCCACTGGTCCACCATGTCGGCCATTGGGCTCGACGGGGTGATGGGGTAGATGCCGGCAACCTCCGTAAACGCATATGCTACATGCGCCGCGGCGGTGTTGCCGTCCATAGATTTTTTCAATCTTGGCATTTTTCTTCCTCCGGTTCTTTACTGAATTGAGCAGAAACAGGCGTTGGCCCCTGCGCGGAAGCCCCCCGCCCTGCACCTTCCTCTGCCTTCGTTTTGCGGCCTCGAGCACCGCAAACCACCCGGCGGCATTTTACACAAAGCGGGGCTGCGTCTCTGCATCGCGCTCGTTATGATTATAACAAAACAAGGTGCAAAAGTAAACAGATAGCACGGCCTTTTCTTGCACAGAAAAGGCGTTTCTGCATGAATATGCAGCCTTTTTGCAGCCGTGTGCGGGCAGGCGCGATTGACAGGTGTTCTAAAATACATTATATTTAGAAAAAACAGGCGCTGCGCGCTGTGCAGTGCAAATATGCGCGGCTGTGCCGCGGTGTGAAAAGGGGTTTTGATATTTCATGGACCCGGATGGTCTTACCTTGCTTGCGGCAGTTGTGCTGGGCGCAGCCGCCTGTGCGCTGTACTGGCGCGCGGGGGCGCTGTGCGCCCATGGGGAAGAAAGGGCTGCCGGCGCGCGGCTGGGCTTTTCAGACAAAAGCATCGGCGTGTTCGTGCTGGCGGGCCTGTGTGCGGCAGGCGCGGCTGCGGCGGCCTTTTTCTGGTGCGCCCGCATGCCGGACATGTGGTGGGGCCTTGCTGGCCTTGCCCTGCTGGCTGTGTTCGGGGTGCTGTGCTTTGCCCTGGGTGCGGCATGCGGCAAAGAAGGCGGGTGGGGCGGCCCTGCAGGTTTTGCAGGTGCTGTGTTCAGTGCGCCCGCAAAACTGGTGTTCCGCCTGTGCGGCATTCAGCCCAGTGCACCCGTAACGCAGGAAGACCTGTTGAACATGGTGGATGAAAGCGAAGAACATGATGTGATAGATGAGGGCCAGAAGGAGATGATTACCAACATCTTCGAGCTGGCCGATGTGACGGCGGGCGACATCATGACGCACCGCACCGAGCTGGTGGCCGTTCCGGACACCGCCACCGCGCACGATGTGGTGGAGCTGTCGCTGGCAGAGGGAGTCTCGCGCATCCCGGTTTACCGCAAAACGCTGGACGACATCGAGGGCATCGTATATGTAAAGGACCTGTTCACCCTTTGGAACAAACCCGGCGAGGGCGCCCGGCCCGCCCGCGAATTCGTGCGGAGCGCCATGTTTGTGCCGGAGAGCTGCCGTGCGCGCGAGCTTTTGATTGAACTGCGCGCAAAGCACGCGCAGATTGCTGTGGTCGTGGACGAATACGGCGGCACCAGCGGCGTGGTGACCATGGAGGACGTCTTGGAAGAAATCGTGGGCAATATCCAGGACGAATTTGACAACGAAGAAGATGATTTGGTGCGCACAGAGGACGGCCTTGTGGCTGCCGGCAGCGCAGACATCGACGACGTGTTCGACGCACTGGGCCTTGACCTTCCGCCGGAGAGCGAGGGCGACGAGCGCGATTTCGACACTGTGGGCGGGCTTGTAACAGACAGGCTTGGGCGCATCCCTGCGCCCGGCGAGGCCGTGCAGGTGGAGTGGGGCGGCGCCGCCTTCACTGTGCTGGAGGCGGGAGAACGCCGCGTGAACAAGGTGCTGTGCCAGGCGCTGGCCGGAGCCGTGCCGGAAAAGGAGGCATAAGCCGTGCCGCATTTTGAACAAACGCTTTCAAGCGAGACGCTGTTTGAGGGGCGAGTGATCCGTGTGACACTGGACAAGGTGCGCCTTGAAAACGGGCGCACCTCCACGCGCGAGGTGGTGCATCATCACGGCGGGGCCGGCGTTGCCGCACTGAATGAAAAGGGCGAAATTTATCTTGTGCGCCAATACCGTTATGCGCTGGGCCGGGAATTGATTGAGATACCCGCGGGCAAACTGGAAAAAGGGGAAGACCCTCTGGAGGCTGCCCGGCGCGAGCTGGGTGAAGAGGCCGGCCTTTGCGCTGCCGCGTGGCACAGCCTTGGGGCTGTCATTCCCACATGCGGCTACTGCAGTGAGGTCATTCATTTGTATGCTGCCACCGGGCTTGCGCCTGTAGGCCAGCATCTGGACGAGGACGAATTCCTCAGCCTGTTCACGCTGCCTCTGAAGGCCGCGCGCAGCATGGTGCTTTCAGGAGAAATCGCAGACGGAAAGACCGTGGCCGCCGTGCTGAAGGTATGCGCCCTGCGTGATGCGGGCAAACTGTGAACAGCCTGGCGCGCGGCAGGCTGATGTTTTCCTGCGTGTATATTTTGCAAGAAAAATACACTTTACGGCATTCTTTTCCCGCCGTGCGCGGGCAGGTGTTTGCCGGGCCCGGCCCTTTGGCGTGCTGAACATGTGCCGCGCCAGCCGGGCCCTTGCTGCTTTTCAAAGGTTTTGTGGTTGGAAAGGGGGTGCGCCGCATGGCATTCCATGCAACAAGGCGTGGTGCGGCCATTGTGGGCCTCTGGCTGGTGCTGGCAGGCGCGCTGGCGGCCTTTCTGCTCAGCCCCGGCGGGTGGGCGCCCGTATTGCTGGCCGTGTGGGCGGCGGCCGTATTCGGCGGCCTTGTCCCCCGGCTGGCCTCTGCCAGGCTGTATATAGGCAGGCACCATGTATCGGCGCGCTGGGGCCTTCTGTTCCCCTCTGTGCGCCGCTTTCCCCGGCGGTTCGTCACAGGCTGCCACATTCTGGAGACGCCGCTCTGCCGCTTGGCAGGCGTATGCGTGCTGATGTTCTCAAACTCAGGCGCTTTTCTCATTTTGCCCGGGTTTGAAGCAAAGGACGCACAGCAGGCGGCCCGGCTGCTGTCTCTGGAGGAGGGCCGCCCATGATGCCGCCGAAACGCCCTCACCTGCTGGATTCGGTGCGCCTTTTCCGCTACGGCTTTCTTTTATGCCTGGTGCCGATGGCGCAGGCCCTGCTGCGGTTCGATGTGGAAGGGCTGCTGCTTGCCCTATGGCAGGACGCCGCCATTCTGGCGGTGTGCCTGGCGCTCTCCCTTGCGCTGTGGGCGGCCGCGCGCATTTCAGTGACGCCGCAGGCGGTTGTATTCCGTCAGGGTATCGGCGTGCAGTTAAAACAGACATTCTCGCGGGCCAGTGTGGCGGTAGTAGAGGTGGAGCGCCCGCTGTACTGCCGCTTTGTGGGCGCCGCGCGCGTGCGGCTGTATTTCAAAGAGTATTCTGCGCCGCGCAGGCTTACCGTATATCTCACCAGACGCGACGCCGCCTTTCTGAGCGAAACGCTCATGCCGGTGAAGCAGCACTCCGGCGTGTTTACGCCTGCCGGGTTCGAGCGGCTGGCGCTGGTAATGCTGTCTGCCAATGCCGTCACCACCTCCATTTTCCTGTGGATGGGTGTTCAGAGATTGAATGACTATGTTGCACCAGACCTGGAGCAGCTGGCAGTGCAGCAATTTACCCGGCTGGAAGTTCTTATCGAGCGCCTGCTTCCCGCGGGCAGCGCCTTTTTGGTAGCCTTGGCCTTCTGCCTCGCCAGCCTGACATTCTGCTATTCGTTTTTCCACACGTTCGGCTTTTCCTGCGGGCGGTCCGGCGGGGTAATCATCAGCCGGGGCGGCTTTTTTACCAAAATAGAGCGCCGGGTGCTTGCCTCCAGCGTCACGGCCTGCCGTGTGCGCGTTACCCCCGCGGCCCGGCTGCTGCGCCGCAGGCCCGTCTACCTGACGGCCGGGTGGTTCGGCGGCGGCGACGTGCCGCTGATGGTGTACAAGGCTGGGCAGGAGCATATTGTGCAAGCCCTGCTGCCGGATTTTTCACCGCCCGCCCGCCCGCTGGGCGACACACCGGGGAAAAGCGTAAACCAATATCTCTGGCAGCCCGCCGCGGCCCTGGCGTTAAGCCTGGGCCTGTGCGGCGCCGCCCTGAACGTGATGCCCGGCGTTCTGGGTATGCTGGGGGTATTCGCCGCCATGAGCGCCGGCTGTCTGCTGGTCTCTCTGGAAGGCTTCCGGGAGGAGGGCATCGCAGACAACCCCAACCGCACGCTGGGGCTTGTCTACACCCGTTTTTTTACAAGATATGAAGTGTGCATTTTTACGCCGGACCGCAGCTTTGCTGTGCGGCAGAACCCATTTTCTGTCAGCGCGGGGCGCAGCAATGTATTCGTGCGGCTGCCTGCACGCCACACTTTCCGTGTGCGCGGCGTGCGCAAGGCGCGGGCCGATGCGCTCGGCTGGCCGCAGTAGCTTTTTCAGTTTTGCAAAGGAGTTTTGCTTTGATGTATTCCGCTGTGATATTTGATTTAGACGGCACCCTGCTAAACACCCTGACAGATCTTGCGAACGCCGGAAACCACACGCTGGAAGTGCTGGGCTTTCCCACGCACGCGGTGGACGCCTACCGCTATATGGTGGGAAACGGCATCCCAAAACTTATCGAGCGCATGCTGCCGGAGGGAAGCCGCGGCCCCGCCACACAGCAGACGGCCCTCTCTGTTTTTCTTCGCTATTATGAAGCGCACAAGCAGGACACCACCGCCCCTTACCCCGGCATCCTGCCCATGCTGCATGCGCTGAAGGCCGCCGGGCTGCGGATGGGCGTGGTATCTAACAAAGAGAACACACTCTCTCAGGAGGTAGCAGCCCATTACTTCCCCGGCATATTCGATGCAGTGGCCGGCCATGTGCTGGGCACACCTGCAAAGCCGGACCCTGCGCTGGTGAACAGCCTGATTGCACAGTTCGGCGTACAGGCAGGACAGGTGCTGTATGCAGGCGACAGCAATGTGGACATCCAGACGGCGCACAATGCCCATGTGGACGGCTGCGGCGTGCTGTGGGGCTTTCGCACGGAGGAAGAGCTTCGGGCAGCGGGCACCGATTATCTGGTACATACCCCGCAGCAGCTTGCGGGCCTTGCACTGGGGCAGGCCGGGCCGTCCCGGCCCTCTGGTGCACAGGGGGTGGTTGGATGAAGTGCCCGCTTTGCGGCAGGGATATGCAGGAGGGCGGCCTTATCATTGACGGCGTGGCCCCGGGGTGGGTGCCGCTGGAGCAATTCAACAAAAAAGGGCTGGGCAGGCTGCTGTATACCGGGCTGCGGACGATAGGCACCTCCAATATCCTTTTGCGGCAGACAAAGGTGCCGCACGCCTTCTTCTGCCAAAGCTGCAACAAGGTGGCCGGCATTTTCGATGTGACGAACTGTTTGGAGGACGCCTGAGCCCTTCCGGCCCAAAGAGCGGGCGCCTAGTCTGAAATGCAGGAGGATATACAGAAATGAAGATAGAGCTCGGCCAGGAATTTCCCGGCTATTTCCAGCCCCTGTACCCGGAAGAATTTGAGCTGTTTTCTCATTTCGAGACGGCGGCGGGCATTCCCACCGCCCTGTTTGCCGTGACTACCTGGAAGGCGAACGGCAAACCGAACGTATGCTTTCACGCCTGGGGCAGCTTTCATGGCGACAAAACCGCTTTTTTCGCCGTGATGGGCAATTTATACCAGCATACCCACACCTATGCGAACATTCAAAGGGAGCAATGCTTCTGCATCAACTTTCTGCCCCTGTGCTGTTATGACGCACTGGCAGACACCATCCGCTGCAACGGCTACGCCGAGGATGAATTTGCTGCGGGCGGGTTCTCGCTCTCCTGTGCGAAAACCATCCACGCCCCTGCGATAGACGAGGCATTTCTCAATATAGAATGTACCCTGAAGGACGTGCAGGATTTAAGCGGTGCGGGTATTACCGCAATGATTGTCGGCCAGGTGCAGCATATTTCAGTGGAGAAGGCCTATGCACAGGGCTATGCAAAGCGGTATGGGCCGGAAGGGTTCATGCTTCTTATCCCCGGCCCGCAGGACCTTGTCACCGGCCTGCCGCAGCAATCTGCTGTTGCAACGCTCAATATTCGGAAATACGACTAAAAGGCAGGCCCTGGGGCCTGCCTTTTCTGCCTTCTGCCGCTTATACGGCCCCTGGGGCGGGCCCGGGGCCTTTTATCATCACAAAATTCGTCAGCGCCACGCCTGCGCGCAGCACCTGCTGGCGCCTGCACACGCGGTAGCCGCGCTTTTCAAAAAAGGGCCTTGCCGTGACGGAGGCATGCACGGTGACGGGCATGCCTGCGGCATGCTGCTCCAGCGCCGTGCACAGGGCTGCGGCGACGCCTCTGCCCTGATAGTCCTTATGGACATACAGCCTGTCAAGATAGCCCGTGCCGTCAATATCGCCAAAGCCGACAACCGCCCCGTTTTCCTCTGCCACAAGGGCATAATGCCCGCAAAAGCTGGCGTGCCAGGCCTCCGGCCGGGGCGGCGCTGGGGCCCAGGCCGCAAGCTGGCTGGGGGAATAATCCCTTGCATTCACCGTGTGCACCGTCTCGTAAAACAGACGGGCCGTCTGCCCGCAGTCCTCTTTTCTATATGGCCGGAGTATCATGGTTCTTCCCTTCTTTTCCCATTGCAGGCACCTTCTGCCCTCTGCGTTCCCAATGGCCGCCCGCATGGGCGCGCAGAAATTCCCCGGCATGGGCCAGAAACACCTGCGGCTTTTTCAGGTAGCTGACATGCCCCTCGCCGGGAAGGATGCAAAGCTGCGCGCCGGGAATGGCTGCAGCAATCTCCCGCTGATGGCCCGGAAGCGTAATATCCTTTTCGCCTGCCATTACCAAAACGGGCGTGCGGATAGACGCAAGCTGCTGCGGTGTGATGTCCGGCTGCTGGGCCACCATGCGCAGCGTCTGCTGGCCCGGCTTCATGCCGCCCAGTCTGAATGCCCAGTAAAACCAGCGCTTCAGCTTGCGCGGGTGCGTATTGGCCCCGCATACTACCGCGCAGGAAAGAAGACCCGGCCAGCCGATAGCCAGCAAAAGCCCTGTGATGCCGCCGTCGCTGGAACCTATCAGGGCCGGCCGGGAAAGGCCAAGCGCCTGTATAAAAGCGGCCGTATCCTGCGCCAGCAAATCGTAGCTGATTTCTTTTGTTTTTTCGCTTTCTCCATGCCTGCGGCTGTCAAGCCGGTAAACTGTGTACAGCGGCTCCAGCAGAGTGGTGAGCGCATCGAAAAAGTGAAGGTTTGCACCGTTGCCATGCAGCAGCACAACGGCAGGCCCCCGCCCGGACACCTCATAATGCAGGCGTACGCCGTTTGCAGTCAGCTCCATCAGTATATCCCCCTTTTTACAGAAGACGGCACCCTATATATAGCACAGCGCGGCAGAAAAGTACAGCATATCTTTTGAGTCAGGCCCCCGGAAAAGCCGGGGGCTTGCGTAAGCCCTGAAAAGGCATACTGCCGGCAGGCCTCTCAGGAGGCGCTGAAAAAATCCGCCGCCTGCATCACTTGCCCTGCGGCCCGTAAACAGGCGCTGTTTATCCAGGATTATCTTTCTGGCAATCGTAAAGTTGTTCATCTCTTCCCGCTTCGCTCGATGCTGGAAGCGAAAGCCTTTTTACTCTCCCCAGCAGACCTGGGGGTTGTCATTTCGCTAAAGCATGCAAAGCAAAAAGCACGCCCGAAAGCGTGCTTTTCATCTGGTGACCCGTCCGGGAATCGAACCCGGGTTACCGCCGTGAAAGGGCGATGTCTTGACCGCTTGACCATCGGGCCATAATACAGGATTTTGCTGAATATTGCCAAAGCCTCACACCCGCCGCGATTGCAGCAAGTACCCCGCAACTTTCAGCAAAACCCTGTAATGTGGTAGCGGTAACTGGATTCGAACCGGTGACACTTCGGGTATGAACCGAATGCTCTAGCCAACTGAGCTATACCGCCACAAACAACCACAGAAAAGTGGTGCATCTGATATTATATAGAAAAGGTTCCCTGTTGTCAAGCATTTTTCACGGAAATTCCCGCAGTATTCCGGCTTTTTCCCCGCTCCGCCTTTCCAGTGTTCCCAGAGGCAAACAAAATAATTCTTTGTCTGAGTCTTTTGCAGGTGAAAAAGCATGGAAATCCAAATATCCCCGGCTCACATTGGAAAAGCCGGGGATATTTTCCATTATTTTCCAATTATGCTTTCTGCAATTCTGCCTTCCCACCCATGTAGGGACGCAGCACCTCGGGAATGCGCACGCTGCCGTCAGCACGCAAATTATTTTCCAAAAACGCGATAAGCATGCGGGGCGGAGCCACACAGGTATTGTTCAGCGTATGCGGCAGATAGTTTTTCCCGTCCTCGCCTTTGATGCGGATCTTCAGGCGGCGGCTCTGTGCGTCGCCCAGATTTGAGCAGCTGCATACCTCGAAATATTTCTGCTGGCGGGGGCTCCATGCTTCGATGTCGCAGCTCTTCACCTTCAGATCCGCCAGGTCCCCGGAGCAGCATTCCAGCTGTCGCACCGGGATATCCAGGCTGCGGAACAGCTCCACACTGTTGCGCCACAGCTTTTCGTACCATGCCATGCTGTCCTCCGGCTTGCAGAGCACGATCATTTCCTGCTTTTCAAACTGGTGGATACGGTAAATGCCGCGCTCCTCCAAGCCGTGAGCGCCTTTTTCCTTGCGGAAGCAGGGGGAATAGCTGGTGAGCGTCAGCGGAAGCTGGGCCTCAGGGATGAGCTGGTCTACAAAACGGCCGATCATCGTGTGTTCAGACGTGCCGATGAGATACAGATCTTCGCCTTCGATCTTATACATCATGGCGTCCATTTCGGGAAAGCTCATTACACCCTGCACCACGCTGCCATGCATCATGAACGGGGGAATGACATAGGTGAAGCCCTTTTCGATCATAAAATCCCGGGCATATGCCAGAACGGCTTCATGCAGGCGGGCAATATCCCCAAGCAGGTAATAGAACCCATTGCCCGCCACACGGCGGGCGCTGTCCAGGTCGATACCGCCAAAGCGTTCCATGATCTCGGTATGATAGGGGATTTCAAAATCCGGCACAACAGGCTCACCAAAACGCTGTACCTCCACATTCTCGCTGTCGTCGCGGCCGATGGGTACACTGGGGTCCAGCATATTGGGGATGACAAGCATCCGCTGGCGTACTTCCTCCTGAAGCTCCGCCTCACGCATCTCCAACTCTTTCAGGCGGTCCGCCTGCTCGGTGACCTGCTTTTTCACAGCTTCCGCTTCGTCCTTTTTGCCTTGTGCCATCAGCGCCCCAATGCTTTTGGACAGCTTATTGCGCTGTGCGCGCAGCCCATCGCCCTCGGTAATGGCTGCGCGGTATTCGGCATCCAGCGCGATCACTTCATCCACCAGCAGCAGCTTGCTGTCCTGAAATTTCTTTTTGATATTTTCCTTTACAAGTTCGGGGTTTTCCCGTACAAATTTGATATCCAGCATTATAGATTTCGCTCCTTTTCATATTTTCCCAAGAGATTCGCAAACGCCCTAAGCTGTTCGTCGGAATAGAAACTCACATTCAGGCTGCCTTTGCCTTCTTTGTACTGCACATGTACTTCAGTACCCAGAGCCTCTTTCAGGCTCAATTCCACCTCACAGGGCAGGGGAGGGAGGGTGAGTTCCCGCTTGGGACGGGGTTTTTTCGCCATTTTTTTGCAGAGCGCTTCTGCCTGGCGTACATTCAGCCCTTCTTTGACGATGATGTCTGCCGCCTGCTGCTGCGCCTCGCGGCTTTCCAGCGAGAGCACAGCTTTCGCATGCCCGGCAGACAGCTTGCCCGCGCGCAGATATCCCAGCGCTTTTTCCGGCAGGTTCAGAAGGCGAAGACTGTTTGCCACCGCGCTGCGGCTTTTGGAAAGCCGTGCTGCGGCCGCTTCCTGCGTATAGCTGCACCGTTCCATGAGCTGACGGTATCCCAAAGCCTCTTCCACGGGGTCCAGGTCTTCGCGCTGAAGATTTTCAATGAGAGCAATCTCCATGGCCTGTGTGTCCGAGATATCCTTGATCAATGCAGGGATCTCCGTCAGGCCCGCCAGGCGCGCAGCACGCCAGCGGCGTTCGCCCGCTACAATGATATATCCCCCTGCGGGGGACGGACGCACCACGATTGGCTGCAAAACGCCGTGCTCTGTAATACTGGCCGCAAGCTCGGACAATGCCGTATCGTCAAACGCTTTGCGCGGCTGATTTTTGTCCGGCTCTATTTCCGCAAGACGCAGCGTGCTGACGCCTTCATCGCCGCCGCCCGCGCCTGTATCCTGAAACAGGATGTCAAGACCTCTGCCGAGGCCTCCTTTTTTTGCCATGCGTCACGCACCGCCTTTCTTATTGTTTTTGATGAATTCCGCCGCAAGATAAGCGTATGCTTCTGCACCTTTGGACGCGCCGTCGTAGTAATTGATGGGCGCGCCGAAGCTGGGCGCTTCTGAAAGCCGTACATTGCGTGGAATCGTTGTCTTATAAACCTTATTACCAAAGTATTTTTTCACTTCCTGCACGACCTGAAGCGTCAAATTCAGTCTTCCGTCGTACATCGTCAGCAGTACGCCTTCTATCTCAATGTAAGGGTTATACATCTTTTTGACATTTCGGATGGTGTTCATCAGCTCCGACAGACCTTCCAGCGCAAAAAATTCACACTGAATGGGGACCAATACCGTATCGCAGGCGCACAGCCCGTTGAGAGTGAGCAGGTCCAGGGAAGGGGGACAGTCGATAAAAATAAAATCGTATTGATTCAGGACCGGTGTCAAGGCCTCCCGCAGACGGGATTCCCGACGTTCCATATTTACCAATTCCAGGCCTGCACCGGACAATTGGATATTGGAGGCAATCAGGTCCACACGGTATTTTGTGTGCTGAATGCCCGCAGAGGCCGGTGCCTCCCCGGTTAAAAGCTGATATACGCTGGTTTCCACACTGCGCTTTGTCACGCCGAAGCCGCTGGTAGTATTGCCCTGGGGGTCCAGGTCAACAATCAGAACATGCTTGCCCTGCGCCGCAACACTGGACGCCAGATTTACGGCTGTTGTGGTTTTTCCCACCCCGCCTTTTTGATTGGCAACTGCGATCACTTTTCCCAACGGTTTTCCCTCCGGTCTTCTGTATACATTCAACACTATAATTCTAAACGCAGCTTTTCTGCTCACACCGCTGTGTTTTAGTATAGCACAGCTTGGAGGGCTTTAAAAGGCCTTTTCGCAAAATGTTCCACGTGGAACAATCCATATAAAAACGCCGGGCGGATGTTCCACGTGGAACATCCGCCCGACGTTTGGATGGAGAAGAAGGAGAACGCAATTTTAAAGGGCCGTATACAAACTTTACAAAATCCACAGGAGCACGACTGTGAGAGGCTCTTGTACGGTAAGACGGCCGGCTTAATCTTAAAAATATTCAATTGACGGGCCGGTGTGTCGGAATTCGCACCACATACTCTATGTAATCCGCCTGTTCACGCTTTTCAGCCGTTGCCGGAATACCGCTTCCCGTCATCATCTTTACGGCACGGTCTATGGTATTTACAAAAATACGCACATCCCGCACCATAACACTGCGCTTCGGTTTTGATTTGTGAGAAAGGACCCGCTCCACCAACGCCTCGGTCTGCTGTACATTATAACCCCGCTCTGCTGCTGTGCGAAGCGCCTTTGTGCGCAGCTCTGAAGTCGGCAGCCGAAGCACCGCCCGTGCATGGCGTTCCGTCAGGTTTGCTTCGGTACAGATATCCTGCTGTTCCTGCGTCAAAGTCAAGAGGCGCAGCTTATTGGCCAGTGTAGGCTGCGCAATACCCAGCCTGCGTGCACCCGCCTCCTGCGTGCAATTCCAAAGGTTCAACAGGTCACGTAATGCACGTGCTTGTTCAAACGGCCCCAGCTGTTCCCGCTGCAGGTTCTCCAGCAAACTCAGAGCAGCCGTCTTTTCATCCTCAAAATGATAGATAATCGCGGGGATCGTTTCCATACCCGTCAGCTTGCATGCCCGCAGGCGGCGTTCCCCGGCAATCAGCTGATACCGCCCGTCTACTGTAGGGCGGACACTGATGGGCTGCAGCAGTCCGTTTTGCAAAATACTCACCGCCAGTTTTTTGATCTCGCCTTCATCAAATACTGTGCGCGCCTGAAAAGGCGACGGTGTGATTTTTTCAATGGAAAGCAGCCATACTTTCGTCTGTTCCGCTGGTTTCTCTTTCGCCAAATCGGGTTCCTCCTTTGCACGCGGGAAATACGCCGAAAAGGGAAAAGAAAAAAGCGTATCCGCGCCAACATCTTGCAACAAGACAAATTGTAGCACGGATACGCTAATATTTCCAGTTATTTCCATTTACATCATTCGACAACCGGATGTCATTTCAACGGGGCTTTTGCGATTTTGCCGCCGTTTCTTGGGTAAACAGGCGGAGTTTGCGATATTTTTTCATACAAAATAAGCGTCCGGGCCGAACCGTCAGGCAACGTCACATCCTGACGGCCCGCATATTTCCCGCCCAGCTTGGCAACCGCACCCTGCGCGGCATCAATTTCCTCATCCGCGCCGCTGCCTTTCATGGCAATGAACACGCCGCCCCGCCTCAGCAAGGGCAGGCAATACTCGGCCAGCACCGGCAGTGCGGCCACGGCCCGGGCCGTGGCCACGTCAAAGCTCTCGCGCCATTGCTTGCGCGCGGCTTCCTCTGCGCGCTCCTTGGCGAATTCGGCTTCCACGCCCAGCGCACTGCAGGCATATTTCAAAAAATCGACCCGCTTGCCCGTCGGCTCCATCAGCGTCAGATCCAGCTCCGGGCGAAACAGCTTCGCCACAATGCCGGGAAACCCTGCGCCCGTGCCAACATCCACCATACGCCCGCACACCTCCGGGCGCGCGGCCAGCAGCAGGCTGTCGATGAAATGACGGTCCTCAATGCCTTCGGCATCCGTAATGGCGGTAAGGTTTACTTTTTGATTGTATTCCACCAGCAGCGCGGCATATTCGTCCAGCTTCCGTACCACGGGAGCTACGTCGATGCCGTAAGCCGCCGCCTTCCGGATGAGGCGCTCTGTATCAATCATAGCTTTTATTCCTTTCCCTCACTTCTGCGCCGTTTCGCCAGCTCCACCGCAAGGCAGGCAACATCCGCCGGGCCGACGCCCGGAATCCGCGCCGCCTGCCCCACGGAACGGGGACGTATCTTCGCCAGCTTCTCCCGAGCCTCCAGACGCAAGCCCGTTAACGGCGCGTAATCAAAATCCTCGGGAATCGGCGTTTCTTCCTGCCGTTTCACCGCGCCGATCTGGCTCTGCTGGCGTTTGATATAGCCCTCATATTTGATCTCCGTTTCCAGGCAATAGGCGATAAAGGGCGTGACGTCCGGGTTTTCCGGCAGCATCCGTGCAATGTCGGTATAACGCAACGCGGGACGTCGCAGAAGCTCTGCGGCCGAGGCCCCGCTTGTGAGAAGCGGCTCGCCTTTTTCCGCAAGGACCGGGTTCGCATCCGCAGGACGCACAACCACTTTTGTCAGGCGGGCAGCTTCCTCCCGGCGCACGGCCCGGCGATGGTTGAACTCCGCCCAGCGCGCGTCGTCCACCAAACCAATCTCCCGGCCCAGCGGCGTGAGCCGCTCGTCGGCGTTGTCCTGCCGGAGATACAGGCGGTATTCGCTGCGGCTCGTCATCATGCGGTAAGGGTCCAGCACGCCCTTCGTCACAAGGTCGTCCACCAGCGTGCCGATATAGCTTTCCTGCCGTTTAAGCACAATGCCCGGCCTGCCCTGTACCGCGCGCGCCGCGTTGAGGCCCGCCAGCAGGCCCTGAGCCGCCGCTTCCTCGTAGCCGGATGTGCCGTTGAACTGGCCCGCACCGTACAGGCCGCGTATCTCCTTGAACTCCAGCGTGGGTGCAAGCGCCGTAGGGTCAGCACAATCATACTCGATAGCGTAAGCCGGGCGCATGATCTCCAAATGCTCGAAGCCCTCTATGGTACGGTACATTTCATTCTGCACAGCCTCGGGCAGGCTGGAGCTCATACCCTGCAGGTACATTTCCTCGGTGTCCAGCCCGCACGGCTCCACAAATATCTGGTGCCGCGGCTTTTCCGCAAAGCGCACCACCTTGTCCTCAATAGACGGACAATATCGCGGGCCGACGCCCTCGATCTTTCCGCCGTACAACGGGCTGCGGTGCAGGTTCGCATGGATAACACGATGCGTCTCCTCATTGGTGAAGGCTATATAGCAATCCACCTTATTTTTCATCTCGCTCTTTGTCAGAAAGGAAAAAGGCTGGATGCTCTCGTCCCCGGGCTGGCGGGTGAGCTTTGAAAAATCGATGCTGCGCCGGTGTACCCGGGCCGGCGTTCCGGTCTTGAAACGGCGCAGCGGCACGCCCGCGGCGCGCAGGCTCTCTGTCAGCGCGCAGGCGGCATGCTGGCCGTCCGGCCCGCTGGCATAGCTGGCCTCGCCCACAAAAATACGGCCGCCCAGATAAGTTCCTGTCGCAACGATCACGGCGTCAGCCCTGTAATATCCGCCCAGATGCGTGCACACTCCGCACACCGCGCCGTCCCGGATGTCCACAGCCGTGATCTCGGCCTGCTTGACTTCCAGATTCTGCGTCTTTTCCAGCAGCTGCTTCATATAGGCGTGGTATTTGCGCCTGTCCGTTTGCACGCGCAGGGAATGGACGGCCGGCCCTTTTCCCATGTTCAGCATGCGGCTCTGCAAAAAAGTGGCGTCCGCCGCAATCCCCATCACACCGCCCAGCGCGTCGATCTCCCGCACAAGATGTCCCTTGGCCGTGCCTCCGATGGACGGATTGCAGGGCAGATTCCCGATGCCGTCCAGCGTGAGCGTGAACAGCGCCGTCTTCGCACCCAGCTTCGCCGCGGCGCAGGCGGCTTCTATTCCCGCGTGCCCTGCACCGATGACCACAACTTCATAACCGCCTAAAATATCCAATGTCCGTTTGCCCCGTTTCTTTGTCCGGCCTGCCGCTCAGCCCTTTAAGCCGCGCGCCTGCCGGTCCATATCCTCCACCACGATATCGAAAATTTCCCCCAGTCCCGCACAATATTCCAGTACCTGCCAGGGTTCGTTTGTGTGAAAATGTATTTTGATGAGATTTTCATCCCCCACGGCCAGCAGGCAGTCGCCTTTAAAGTGCCGGGTGAAATGGTCGTGCACCGTGTCCTCATCCAGGTTTTCGCCCTCGATCAGGAGCTGTGTGTCATACCGAAATTCCGTCATACTGCAGCTCTCCTGTTTTATTTTTTCGCTTTCTGCCCGCCGGCCCTTTTCTCATACAGCTCTTTCACGGCTGCAAGGCCGTCCAAAACCTCCTGACGGGAAAAATCAGCCGCTTCCAGCGCCGCGTCCGTCCAATGCTGCAAATCGGCATAGAACTGCACAGCCACCTGCAAATATGCCGGGTCGGGATGAGCTTCCACTTCGTCAAACAGCAGATTTTCCGCGCTGTTTGCATCGCCCTCCTCCAGCATGGAACACAGGCGCTTATAAAGCAAACCGCTCTCCAGTACATTGCCCTGTTCGTCGAACAACGGAATCGTCTCTTCGGTTTTGACGAACAGCACTTTCCCCAAAAAACGGGCCATATCCTCGATCTGACGCATCAGATAATCATTCGCCGCCATACCGGTCCTCCCTTTGGATGGGCCTGCCGATGCCCAGCGCGCGCCGCCACTCCGGCGCGGGGCCGTCATCGCCCCAATATTCATCCAGGCGGACGATTTTTCCGTGCCGGAACGTAAAAAATGACGCGGCGTGGAAAGAAGTTCCATCCGGACCGTATACCCGCACGGCTGTTGCCGCCGCATCCGCCAGTGCATGGACACGTTCTATCTCTATCCGCCAGTTCCCGGGATATTCACGGTTGGCCCGCACAAATTCCTCTGCGGTGAAGCACTCGTCGGTGTTATGCCAGAAAATCAGCGCACCAGGCAGGAAATATGCGGCCAGCGCATCCCACCGCTGCGCGCCGATATCCGCCCACAATGCCTGTGCCAACGCAGCAGAATCCATTTTTCCATTCCTTTCCGAAAGGTCGTCTTTCCGTGCGCTTTGTTTTCTTGTAAAGAAACGACCAAAATATAATACAATTTGTAATATTATAATATAATTTCAATTATTGTACTTTATTTACCGACACAAAACCTGGAAAATACTTCGTCGATCACATCATCCCCGGCATTTTCCCCAGTCAATTCGTACAGCGCACGCAGAGCGTCATCCACGCATACGCCCGCTGCGTCCAGCGTGTATCCGCCGTTTACAGCCTCCAGCGCGTCCGCAAGCGCAGCCTGTGCTGTGCGGGCGGCAGCGAGCTGGCGCTCATTTGCCAGAAGCCCTGCGTCGGGGTCCGCTTCCGCCAAATGAAGCGCGTCTGTGACCGCCTGCTCCACCGCCGGAAGAAACGCCGCGTCCTTCGCGCTGATGTTCACCACCGTGCTGAAATAAGGCCGCAAACTTTCTTCATCCGCCTGCTGCGGCAGGTCCGTTTTATTGAGGATCGCCACGGCCGGCCGGCCCGCGCACTTTTCCGCCAGCGAAAGATCGGCGGGGGAGAGAGGCGCGGAGCCGTCGAACACTGCAAGGACCAGGCCGGCGCGTTCCAAGTGGCGGTAGCTGCGGCGGATGCCTTCCGCCTCCACCAGATCGTCGGTGTCCCGGATACCCGCCGTATCCGCCAGAAGCAGACGAACCCCGGCCAGCTGGATCTCCTGCTCCACCACGTCCCGTGTGGTACCCGCCACGGGCGTAACGATGGCACGCTCAAAACCGGAGAGCAGGTTCAGCAGCGTGCTTTTGCCCACGTTTGGGCTGCCGATGATGGCTGTGTCCACGCCGCGGCGCAGCACCGCGCCCGCATCATAGCCCGCAATCAGCTTATCCAGCGCTGCCTTCGCGCACCCGAGGGAAGCTTCCAGCGCCCCCATCGAAAGCTCCGGTACATCTTCCTCCGGATAATCCGTATAGGCAGCGATATGTCCGGCGAGCGACACAAGGTTTTCCTGCACAGATTTTATCTTTGCGTACAGCGCTCCTTCCATGGCGGCAGCGGCGGCAGCGGCGGCCTGCCGGGAGGTAGCGTTGATCAGATCCATTACAGCTTCCGCCTGTGTGAGCGAGATACGCCCGGACAAAAACGCGCGTTTTGTAAATTCGCCCGGCCCGGCCGGAGCTGCGCCAGCCGCACAGCAGGCGCGCAGCAGGCGCGCGCTCACGGCGCTGCCGCCGTGGCAGGAAAGCTCCACCACATCCTCGCCCGTATAGCTGTGAGGCGCGCGGAAGCAAAGCGCTACCACCTCGTCGCACAGCGCCCCGTCCTCCACAAAATGGCCGAACAGCGCTGTATAACCCGACGCGGCACGCAGGCTTTTATTCGGATTTTTGGGCCGGAATACCGCTTCGGCCACGCTGTAAGCCCCGCTGCCGGAAATACGCACGACGGCGATGCCCCCCACGCCCGGCGGCGTAGCAATGGCCGCGATGGTCCCATTCTGCTGCACCAAAGCCCGCATGCCCCTTTCTTTTCAAATTCGTTTAATTGTAGCACAAATGTGAATGGTTCTCAAGATAGAACATATCTTCAGGCAGCTCAAATATTTTAGAACAGCCAATACACAAACCCATCTGAAAATTCCAGACCCAGCTTTTTCTGCAGCTCCATAGAAGCCGTATTGCCCTCAATGACTTGACAATAGGGGATAGCGCCCTCCTTCAGTGCGCGGCGGATGGCTCCCGCCTCCAGGGCGTAGCCAAGGCCGCGCCGCCGATAAGCCGGCAGGACCTCCAGCATACCGATGCTGCCTTCCTCGTGGATGCCAATGAAGCCCGCCAGCACGCCATCCAAAAATGCGCCCGTCATTGCGCCCGCGGCAAGGCGTTCCGCTACATAATCCCGGCCCGGCGCCATGTGATAGTGTTCAAACACAAGGTCTGTATGGCTTTCATCCAGAATGCGCAGTTCCACGCCCGGCACGGGCGCGGGCGGCACAGGCCGCAAATACCGTGCCTGACGGCACTTTTGTCCGCCTGTACAGCCTGTTTCCTCCCGAAGAAGGCGGGCACACAACGCACCGTGGGCCACATAAAGCCCGGTGTGGGGCAGATGTTCCAGCGCCGCGCGCGCCTCCCGCTCTGTTTCGGCGCAAAGCACCGCCGCGCCGCTGACACGCTCATGCATGGCCAGCGCGTGCTGTGTGCAGTATAAAACATCCGCCGTGCCCCGGCGCAGCATCTCCAAAAGATCTGCATTGCCCACAGGCTCCGAGGCAAGGTACTCCGCCGCTGTCACGATACGGCCTCCTTTGATCCGAATAAAACAGGGAAAGCCGTCCGGGCGGGAGAGAAGCGCTCCTCTCCGCGCACGGGCGGCCGTATGTCGCTTTTTTGCGCCCTCTTACCGCTTCGTGCCCTTGAAGATTTCCACTTCAGTGGCGGGCAGATCGCTTTTAAAGCTGTGCTCGTCGCGGCGCAGGTTTCCGCAAAGGCAGGTCTCCTCGCCCTTGGCATCCAGAGGCATGTAATAGCCGCACTGCACACAGCGCGCATACAGGCCCGGCTTACGTTTAAACTGCTTTGCCATAAAGCCCGTGGCTTTTGGGCCGTGGCCCACATAAGCAAAATTCATGCTTTTTTTCAGTGCCTCCTGCTGGGCGGCGATCTGTGTTTTGTCTACATTCCAGTTTTTCATATCCATAGGACGCTTCTCCTTTTACTGTTTCTCGCCGCCGTCCAGTTCTTCGGCGCCGATGTTTTCTTCAAAGGCGGAAACCGCCTGTTCCACTTCTTTTTCCATGGTTTCCTTGTCCAGGCTCATCGCCTCGGCCGCCTCCTGGAGCACTTCCTTCAGCTCCGACGGCTCGCCGGGCTTTTTCGGCGCCGTTACGGCAAACCCGACGGCCAGCACCAGCAGCACCACCTTCGCCGCCATGCCGAGATAGCCCGGCGTCAAACCATTCGCCAATTCCTGCTCGAGGGTGGACAGGCCGGAAAGGATCAGATTGACCTCCAGATCATAGTACACCGCAATAAACAGCAGATAGAACAGCGCGCTGCCCGCAAGCACCTTTTTGCCCACGGGAGAAAGCACGCCGTCCCGGCTGAACAGCCACACGCACGCGGCCGCAAAAACGGGTGCGGCCGCGATCTCCGCCAAAACCATAATGGGCACGCCCGTGAGCGCAGCATTGTTCATCATGTACCGCACAATGAACATCTGAAATACGGCCAAAACTCCGAACAGCACCGCTGAGATCTGTTTTCCCTGTTTCAAAAAGCAACCCTTCCATCCTTATTTTTTCCCCGGCCGGGGGACGGTTCCTTGCTGCGGCTGCTTTTCAGCCGGGCTCTTTTCTGCCGGAGCGGAAAGCTTACTCGCCGTCCTCCGGCGCCGCGTCCTCTTCGCCGGCGGCATTCTGCGCTTCCTCAGCCTCCAGAGCCGCCAGCTCTTCGGCGGAAAGCTCCTCCTCGGCGCCGTCGTCCTCGGGCTTTGCGGTCTCCTCCTCGTCGGAATGCTCGGTGCGGGCAACCGTCACCACGCGGTCGCCCTCGCCCAGGCGCATTACGCGCACACCCGAACCATAGCGGCTCTGCACGTTGATATCCTCCACATGCATGCGGATGATGATGCCCTCCAGGCTGATGAGAATGATATCGTCGGTGTCGTCGATGACCTTAAGCCCCGCGACGTGGCCTTTGCTGCCGTAGTTCCGGATTCCCAGGCCGCCGCGGTACTGGGTTCGGTAATCCCGCACGTCCGTGCGCCGCCCCTTGCCTTCTTCCGTAACGGTGAGCACCGTTGCGCCCTCGCGTACAACACCCACGCCCACAACGCTGTCGCCCTCTTTCAGGCGGATGGCGCGGACGCCTGTGGCCGTGCGGCCCAGCGGACGGGCATCGTTCTCACTGATGCGGATGGCCATGCCGTTCCGCGTCGCAACGATCAGCTCGTCTTCGCCGCTGGTGATACGAGTCCACGCAAGGGAGTCTCCCTCGTTCAGGTTGATGGCGATAAGTCCGTTTTTGCGGATGTTGCTGTAATTTGCCAGAGCCGTGCGCTTGATGACGCCCGCTTTTGTGACCATCGTCAAATAGCCTTCGGCGTTGTCGCCGCCGGGCACGCGCAGCATGCTTGTCACCTGTTCGCCGTCCTGCAGAGGCAGCAGGTTCACAATGTTCACGCCGCGGCTGGTACGGCTGCCCTCGTACACCTGGTATCCTTTCAGCCGGTACACGCGGCCCATATCCGTTACAAACAGGATATAGTCATGCGTAGAGGCAAGGAACAGCTCTTCCACAAAATCTTCATCCTTGCGGGACAAGGCTGTGATGCCGCGGCCGCCGCGGCGCTGCGCCTGATACGTATCCGACGGCTGCCGCTTGATGTAGCCTGCGTGCGTCAACGTGAACACGCTTTCCTCCTCGGGGATGAGATCCTCAATATCCACTTCGCCGGAGACATGGGCAATCTCGGTACGGCGGTCATCGCCGTACTTTTCACGCATGGCGTTCAGCTCATCCTCCACCACCTGCAGCACCTTTGCATCGTCGGCCAGAATGCCGCGCCAGTCGTCGATCTTCGTATGCAGGTCGCCCAATTCGTTCTCTATTTTCAAAATCTCAAGGCCCGCCAACTGGCCCAGCTGGAAATTGACGATGGCTGTTGCCTGCGGGTCGTCAAAACCGAATTTTTCCATGATGGCGGCTTTTGCCTCGGGCTTGCCGCCCTTGCACGCGCGAATCGCGGCGATGATCTCATCCACGATGTCCACGGCGCGGCGCAGGCCCTCCAGAATATGAGCGCGCTCCTCGGCCTTCTTCAGGTCGAACTGGGTGCGCCTGCGGATGACCTCATCCTGAAACGCCAGATATTTCTGAAGCATCTCTTTGAGCGTCATTACCTTGGGCACGCCCTTGTCCAGCGCCAGCATGATAACGCCAACGGTGTCCTGCAATTGAGTAAAGCGGTACAATTGGTTGAGCACCACCTGGGGGTTCGCCTCGCGCTTGAGTTCCACCACCACGCGCATGCCTTCGCGGTTGGATTCGTCGTTCAGGTCGGAAATGCCGTCGATCCGCTTTTCTTTCACAAGGTCCGCGATGTTTTCGATCATGCGCGCTTTGTTCACCATATAGGGGATCTCGGTGATGATGATCTGAAAACGCCCGTTGGATTTTTCTTCGATGGCAGCACGGCCGCGCAGCGTGATTTTGCCGCGGCCCGTGGCATATGCGGCACGGATGCCGCTGCGGCCCATAATGACGCCGCCGGTGGGGAAGTCCGGCCCCTTGATGTGCTCCATCAGGCCGGCCAGGTCGATGTCCGGGTCATGGATCAGCGCGACGATGCCGTCGATGACCTCCCGCATGTTGTGGGGCGGAATATTGGTGGCCATACCCACGGCAATGCCGCTGGAGCCGTTGATGAGCAGGTTCGGCACGCGGCAGGGCAGCACGCTGGGTTCCTGCTTGGACTCGTCGAAGTTCGGCACGAAATCCACGGTATCCTTTTCGATATCGCGCATGAGGTCCACGCTCATCTTGCTCATGCGGGCCTCAGTGTAACGGTAGGCGGCAGGGGGGTCGCCGTCCACAGAACCGAAGTTTCCCTGTCCCTCCACAAGCGGGTACCGCATGGAGAAATCCTGCGCCAGACGCACCATCGCGTCATATACGGATGCGTCGCCGTGGGGATGGTACGAGCCCAGCACCGCGCCGACCGTATCGGCGGACTTTTTGGTGGGATGAGACGGGTCGTTGCCGCGCTCGTGCATCGTGTACAGAATACGCCGGTGCACGGGCTTCAGGCCGTCGCGCACGTCAGGCAGCGCGCGGGCCGTGATGACGGACATCGAATAGTCGATGAAGGCGGACTCCATTTCCTCCTTGATGTCCCGGACGATGAGCCTCGTCCCTTCGGTTATCGTGTTATCAATCATGTTATCTTCCTATCTTTCAAAGGCACTTGTGCGCCGTGCTGCCCTGCAGCCGTGCGCTTTTTATACGGCATTGTCCGACGGGCCACGCCGTCAGACATCCAGATTCGCGTACTGGGCGTTCCTTTCAATGAACTCTTTGCGCGGCTCCACCTTGTCGCCCATCAGGATTGTGAACGCCTCGTCGGCGGCCATCGCGTCCTCGATGGTGATCTGCACGATCACACGGTGCTCCGGGTCCATCGTGGTCTCCCAAAGCTGCTCGGGATTCATTTCGCCAAGGCCTTTGTAACGGCTCACCTTGGTGCCCTGGCCCATCTCGGCGGAGATCTGGCTCATTTCAGGCTCGTTGTACGCGTAGCGTACCTGCTTGCCCTTCTGCAGCTTGAACAGCGGCGGCTGTGCGATATACACATAACCTCCTTCAATGAGCGGACGCATATACCGGAAGAAGAACGTGAGCAGCAGCGTGCAGATATGGCTGCCGTCCACGTCGGCATCGGCCATGATGAATACCTTGTGGTAGCGCAGCTTGGAGACGTCGAACTCCTCGCCCAGGCCGCAGCCCAGCGCCGTCACAACGGGAGTAAGCTTGTCGTTGCCGTAAATTTTGTCGATGCGCGCCTTTTCCACGTTGAGCATCTTGCCCCACAGCGGAAGGATAGCCTGTATTTTGGAATCGCGCCCCATCTTGGCGCTGCCGCCGGCGGAATCGCCCTCCACGATGTAGATTTCTGTTTTCGTGGGGTCCTTCTCACGGCAGTCCGCCAGCTTGCCGGGCATACGGCTGTTTTCCAGCGCAGACTTGCGGCGCACCAGCTCGCGCGCTTTTTTGGCGGCCTCGCGGGCACGGGCGGCCTGCATGGCTTTTTCATAAATGGCCTTTGCCACCGCCGGATTTTCTTCAAAAAATTCCTTCAGCTTGTCGTACACGATGCCGGAGACAAGGCCCCTTATCTCGGTATTGCCCAGCTTCGCCTTTGTCTGTCCTTCGAACTGCGCCTCCGTCAGCTTCACGCTGATGACGGCTGTCAGGCCTTCGCGCACGTCCGAGCCGGAAAGGTTGTCGTCCTTCTCCTTGATATAACCCTTTTCACGGCCGAAATCGTTGAACACACGGGTGAGCGCGGATTTAAAGCCCTCCTCATGGGTACCGCCGTCCGGAGTGTTTACATTGTTTGCAAAGGAAAGGATCAGCTCGTTGTAGCTGTTGTTATACTGAAGCGCCACTTCGGCGATGGAGTCGTTAAGCTGCCCCTTCAGATATATTACGTCCGGGTGCAGCACCTCAAGCTGCCGCTTTTGGTGGATGTGGTCCACAAAGCTGCGGATGCCGCCCTCGTAGCACATGCTCTCCTGCTTTTCCTGCCCGGCGCGCTCGTCCGTCAGCGTGATGCGCACGCCGGCATTCAAGAACGCCTCTTCGCGCAGGCGTGTGTTCAGAGTGTCATAATCGTAGTCCAGCACCTCGAACATCTCAGGGTCCGGCTTGAACGTGACCGTCGTTCCGTCCGGTTCGTCCGTGGGGCCCAGATTCTGCAGGTCGGCGTCAGCCACACCGCGCTTAAAACTCTGTTTGTATGCCACGCCGTCCTTGCGCACCACGACATTGAGCCATTCGCTCAGCGCGTTAACGACGCTGGCGCCCACGCCGTGCAGACCGCCGGCGACCTTGTACCCGGAATTGTCACCGCCAAATTTGCCGCCCGCGTGCAGGATGGTGAATACCACGGTAACGGCCGGGATGCCCAATTTCGGCTGGATATCCACAGGGATGCCGCGGCCGTTGTCCGTTACGCGGATGATATTGCCCTCCCGGATATTGACCTCGATATGGTCGCAGAAGCCGGCGAGCGCCTCGTCGATGGCGTTGTCCACGATTTCGTACACCAGATGGTGCAGGCCGCGCGGCCCGGTGGAGCCGATATACATGCCCGGGCGCTTGCGGACGGCCTCGAGGCCCTCCAGCACCTGGATCTGGCTGCCGTCGTATTCATGCTGCGGATGTTGCTGTTCTGACATGACACATTCTCCAAACTTATAATTTTTCCGCCGTCCGCCACAGGGGGCGGGCGGGGAAAGAGGTGGTATTTCAAACGCGGCGCGGGCTTTACACGAAGAAAGCCGCGGCGGCGCGGAACCTGGGAGCCGCTCTATTTTCCGGCGGCTCCCTATTTTTCGATGTTGCTGATGCCGTCCACATACCCGCTGCGCTTTTTCAGCGTGCCCGCGGAGATCTGGCTGATGTATACGGCGGGCGATTCTCCCGTAGTTACGATAAAGCTTTTGGGCAGCTCGCCCGTCACAGTTACCACGCGGCCCGCTTTCTCGGCGGCCGCAAGATAATCGCGGGTGTGCCGGGAAAGCGAAGCAGTGTCCAAATCGAATATCCCGAGGATGTCCCGGGTGCGCACAATGCTCTCCTGTCCGAGATGAAGATACATAAAAACCTCCGTTTTTGGGTGATGCGTTTTGTGCTGCAGCCGCGCTTTTACAGCGCGTGCAGTATGCCGCCCTCCATGCGGTATACCCGGCCGCTGGTTCTGCGGAACAGATCCGGATCACAGGCGGTAACGATGGTCTGGCGGTGCTCCATTCGGCTGAGCAGGTAAGACTGCCGCGTTTCATCCAGCTCGGAAAGCACGTCGTCCAGCAGCATCACAGGATGCTCGCCCGTGATTTTTTGCGCGCCCGCAGCCTCGGCCAGCTTCAGGCTGAGCACAGCGCTGCGCTGCTGCCCCTGGCTGGCGAAAACCTTTGCCGCCCGGCCGTCGATGGAAATGGAAAAATCCTCCCGGTGAGGTCCCGCCGTACAGAAGCCTGCCGCGATGTCCCGCGCCCGGCTTTCCCGCAGCACGGGCGCAAGGCCCTTTTCCGGCTCGAAAGACGGCTCGTACTGAATGGCCAGCGTTTCGCTGCCGCTGGCGATGTCCCGGTATGTCCCCGTGATCTCCGGCTCGATGAGCGCAAGATATTCCTGTCTTTTTGCGCTGACAGCCGCACCGCTCTCGGCCAGCTTTTCGTCGAACACATCCAGCAGACCGTTCGCATCCGGCGTCTGCCAGTAGCTTTTCAAAAGGGCGTTCTTTTGCGTCACCAGCCGGGAATACTGGCGCAGAAGCGTCACATAGCCCGGATAAAGCTGACATAACGCTGCATCCAGAAAACGCCGCCGTCCCTCCGGGCTTCCCTTCACGAGGCTCAGGTGGCCGGGGTCGAACACAACGGCCGTGAATGTTCCCGCCGCGTTGGCCGCGCGCCCGTAATCCACGCCGTTGACGCGCACAGTGCGCGCCTTGCGCGCGCCCGGCTGCCCGCCCACAAAAACGCGGATGCGGCTCTCTTTGCCAAAGCCCTGCGTTTCGCCCTCCGCTACGGCGTATCCGGCATTTTCGCGAATTAGTTCCGCATCCTTTGCGCCGCGGAAGCTTTTGCCTCCGGTCAGCAGCCACACGGCCTCCAGCAGGTTCGTCTTGCCTTGGCCGTTTTTTCCGCAGATGACGGTCAGCTCCCGGCCCGGCTCAAAACGCGCCGCCGGAATGTTGCGGTAATTTTCGACCTCCAGAGCTTTCAGGATCACGCGCCAGCTACCTCGATTTCACTTCCGCCGAAGGAGACGCGGTCGCCCGGGCGTATTTTTTTGCCGCGCATGGTGCAGGCCTCGCCGTTCACACAGACGAGTCCCTCCTGTACCACGGACTTGGCTTCGCCGCCCGTTTCACACAGGCCCGCGTATTTCAGCAGCGCGTCCAGCTTGATGAACTCGGTATGGATGACGATACGGTCAGTCATTTTTGAACCTCACAGGCAGAACGAGGAACAAAAAGTCGCCGCCGTCCTTGGGCAGTACTTTTACAGGCGAGAGCGGACCGCTCACCTCAAACACCAGCTTGTCGCAGCGGGAATACCGCAGTGCATCCAGCAGGTAACGGTTGTTGAAGCCGATCTCCACAGGTTCACCCTCAATTTCTGCATCCAGTTCGTCGACAACCTTGCCCAGCGTTGTCTGACAGCGCACGGTGATGTTGCCGTCGAAGGTGATGCGCAGCGGGTTTTTCAGACGCTCGGTGATGATGAGGCTTGCGCGCTCGATGGAATTTGAAAAATCACGCACGTCCACGGTAACACGGGTGTGATAGCCCTCGGGGATGACGCGCTTGTAATCGAGAAAATCCCCCTCGATCAGGCGGCTGATGACCGTGTAGGTGCGGGAAGAAAACACCACAAAACGGCGGTTGGCCGCAATGTGGACCACCTCGTCGTCGTCGGTGAACAGCTTGATGGCTTCCGCCAGCGTTTTGGCCGGGATGATGATACTGATGTCTTTTGCGGCCTTTACGGGTTTTTCGATGATGGCCAGCCGGTAGCCGTCCAGCGCGACGACTGTCAGCTTATCCGGTTCTATGGCGAACAGTTCGCCGGTGTGGGCGGGTTTTTTGTCGTCTTGGGAAACGGCGAACAGCGTGGTCTCCACCATTTCGCGGAAAGTGGGTGTTTCCAGGTCCAGCGTATGGTCCGCGCCGGGGCTGGGCAGCTCGGGGAAGTCGCCGGGGTTCATACCCATGATATCGAATTCCGTAATGCCGCCCTTGATGGTGGTGGCGTTTGTTTCGGTGGCGGTTATCTCCACTTCGCTGCTGGACAGGCGGCGCACCATGTCGCCCAGCAGTTTGGCTGAAAGCACGACCTCGCCCGGCTCCAGTACGTTTGCCTCGATGCTTGTGGTGATGCCCATTTCCAGGTCGTAGCCGGTAAGCGTCAGGCTGAAGCCCTCAGCTTTCATCAGGATGCCTTCCAGCACCGGAATGGAGCTGCGCTGGGTGACGGCTTTGGACACGCCTGCCACGGCGTTAGACAGCAGGGTGCGGTCACAGATCATTTTCATGAGGAAGTTCTCCTTTGTTTGGATTTTTGAAAAATAAGCCTAAAAGAGAAATATGTGAATAGACGTAGTAATAGGGGCTGTGGATTTGTTGAATGTGTTTGATACATGCGCATTCCGCCGCGGTTTTTTCTAGGTTTTTGGGGCGTGAAAACGGTGTTGAATTTTTGTTGGATTTCAACACGGAGAATTTTAGGGTTTTGAAAGCCGTGGAAAACGATTGTTGAAAGTTGAAAACTATGTTGAAAACTTATCCGACCCGGCAGCTCTGATTTTACGTCAGGTCCGCACGTTTTTGATGATGTCCTCCACGGTCTCCCGCAGGCGGGTATCCGTTTCCAGCTTTTTCTGCATATCGTTGATGGAATACACAACGGTGGAGTGGTCCCGCCCGCCGAATTCGCTGCCGATGTCCTCCATGCTCATGCCGGTGATCTCCCGCACTACATACATGCTCACCTTGCGGGCGCTGGAAACATTGGAGCGCCGGGACGGCCCGCGCAGCATGTCGGCCGTCGTATTGTAAGTGCGCGCCACCTCGGACAATATTTTCTCCACGGTGATAGGAACGGGCTGTGTTTCGTTCAGGATATCCTTGATGGCGTTTTGAGCCGCGCCGATGACGGGCTGGATGCCTTCCAGCTTACGGTAGGCGTTCAGCTTTTTCACCGCGCCCTCCAGCTGACGGATGTTGTTTTTCAATCGGTTGGCGATGTACTCGGCCACTTCGTCCGGCATTTCCAGGCCCAGCAGATCAGCCTTGCGGCGGATGATGGCCACGCGCGTCTCAAAATCCGGCGGCTGGATGTCCGCCGTCAGGCCCATTTCGAAACGGGTGCGCAGGCGCTCCTCCAGGCTTTTGATCTCCTTTGGGGGACGGTCGCTGACAAGCACGATCTGCTTGCCAGCGTTATACAGCGTGTTGAAGGTGTGGAAAAATTCCTCCTGCGTGGATTCCTTGCCGCCGATGAACTGGATATCGTCCACCAGCAGCACGTCGGCCGCGCGGTATTTGTTGTGAAATTCCGCCGTGGTGTTGTCGTGGATGGCGCTGATGATCTCGTTGGTAAATTTTTCACCGTCCACGTATACGATGTTATAATCCGGGAAATTTTTATGGATTTCAAACTGGATGGCGCCGAGAAGGTGCGTTTTGCCCAGGCCCGAACCGCCCCAGATGAACAGTGGGTTATAAGCGCCGGATGGATTCGCCGCAACGGCCTGCGCGGCTGCGTGGGCAAACTTGTTGGTGGAGCCGACGATGAAGTTTTCAAACGTAAATTCATAATTGCCGCCGCCGGGCACCTCGGCGGGCGCCTGTTCGACAGGCGCCGGGATGGTGAGCTCCACATCGATGTCAAAACCCAGCAATTCCTTGAACGCCTCACGCAAAAGGTCCTTATAGCGCGTCTCCACGATGCCCTTTACAAAATCCGAGCGCACGGAAAGCGTGGCCACACTGCCCTCAAAGGACACTGGCTCGATGCCGTCGATGAAAAGATTGTAAGTCGCCAGCACAAGGCGTTCCTTGCAGTACTCCTTTACAGCGGCGAAAACCTCGTCGAATGAACTCATAGTATGAAAAACAACTCCCAAACAATTCAATGCAATATTAATAAGATTATATCACATTTTTTCATACAGAACAATTCTTTCCTCTACATTACTTTATTTACAATATAGAATACCCTGATAGCGTTGCCGCACGCGGTCTGTTTGAAACATGCGGACGGAAAAAACCGCGCGTGTCCCCCGGCGGCGGATGCAGGCGGGTGGAAAAAGGCAGAAAAGTGTTGACACAGAGCCGCTTTTTCGGTTATACTCTTATGTTGCAAGGCTGTCTCTGCCAGCAGAGACGGCTTTCTAGACAAGAGCAGAGACGGTACTACAAGATGTTGTGGTTCCATCAGGGAGGAGCTTTTTTTATGAAACGTACATTCCAGCCCAAGAAGCGCCACCGCGCCACAAAGCACGGCTTTTTGGCCCGCAGCAAGAGCAGCAACGGCCGCAAGGTCCTGGCCGCCCGCCGCGCCAAAGGCCGCGCGAAGCTGGCTGCCTGAGAAGGCGGCGCTCAGCAGCGTTCGGGCCGGCGTTTCTGCCGGCCCGCGCAAATGCGTCTGCGTCCCGGCCGGGATGCGGAAAAAAGAAAACGGCGCGCCCTGCGGCGCCGCCGTGAAGCAAGGCCACTGGCAGGTGGCCTTTTTGCGTATACCATGAAATGAAAGGGCCTTACCCATGCGTTATCATCCCCTGACACGCAACAATGAGTTCGCGCGCGCATACACGCGCGGAAAATCGTTCGTGCACCCGCATGTGGTGCTGTATGTGAACAAAAATCGTCTGGGCCGCACGCGCGTGGGCATCACCGCAAGCAAAAAAATAGGCAACGCCGTAACGCGCAACCGCGCGCGCCGCGTTCTGCGGGCCGCGCTGTACGAGGTGCTGCCGCCGGACGTGGGCGGGTACGACCTGGTGCTGGTGGCCCGCGGCCAGACACCGCGCCTGAAAAGCACACAGGTGGCGAAAACACTGGAAAGGCAGCTGCGCGCCGCCGGCCTTGTGCAGGAATGATTTTATGGTGAAGCGCTTTCTCATTTTTCTGATAAAAGGCTATCAAAAATTTATTTCGCCGCTTTTGGGTGATAACTGCCGTTTTTATCCCACCTGTTCGGCTTATGCCATCGAAGCGCTGCGGGTGCACGGCGCGCTCAAAGGCAGCCTTTTGGCAACCTGGCGCATTCTGCGCTGCAACCCCTTCGGCAGGCCGGGGCTGGACCCGGTTCCCCAAAAGGGAAAATGGCGCAATGACCCGCCCACTCCGCTGTGGCCCGGACAGGCTCCGGCTGAGGATGGTGGGGAGAGGGAATAAGGAATGAGGCTGCGCCGCTTTCCGCACGGACACCGAAATACGCGCCGCATGCGCACGGCGCGTCCCACTTCACATAAAAAAAACGCCCGGGCGCAGGGCAGAATAGGACAGCGAATATGAATTTCTTAGGTTTCCTCGCACCCCTTCTCGGCATCATTATGGAATGGATCTACAAGCTGATCCCGAGCTACGGCTGGACGCTCATCATCTTCACGCTGCTCACGAAGATACTGATGTTCCCGCTCAGCGTCAAGCAGCAGAAGAGCACGGCCCGGATGTCGGCATATCAGCCCATGATGCAGGAGATACAGAAAAAATGGGCCAATGACAAGAACCGCCAGCAGGAGGAACTGATGAAGTTCCAGCAGGAGACGGGCATGTCCATGACGGCGGGCTGCCTGCCTATGGCTGTGAACTTCCTGGTGCTTTTCGGCCTCATCGAAGTTGTTTACCGTCCGCTGCAGTACATCCTGCGTGTGCCAAAGGAACTGATCGACAAAGCCGTGGAGCTTGCGAACAGCGCACTGGGCATGAACCTGATGGCAAACAATTTTACGGTTCAGAACGACATCATCAACGCGGTCAAATCCTCGCCGGACGTGTTTTCCAGCGTGTTCAGCGCGGACCAGATCGCCAGCATCAGCGATTTTAACTTTATGTTCCTGGGCATCGACCTTTCCCGGGTGCCCCATTTTGCTTTTGACGCGGCCAGCCTGATGCTGATGATCATCCCCATCCTCTCGGTGGTGACGATGATCCTTTCCCAGATCATCACCATGAAGATGAGCGGACAGGAGATGCAGGGCGCCATGAAGTGGATGCCCTGGATCATGAGCCTGATGTTCGTGTACTTTGGCTTTACGGTGCCGGTCGGCTTCTCTCTGTACTACACCGCTTCCAACGTTGTGATGCTCGTACAGTCCATTATCCTGAAGAAAATGTACGACCCTGAAGAGATGAAAAAGCAGGTCCAGGCGGAAATAGAAGCAAAACGCGCGGAAAAGAAGAAAAAGAAACAGGTAAAAGTGACCACAGACGACGGCAGGGAACAGGTAAAGGAAGTAAGCGAAGCAGAGCTTGCGCGCATCCGCCTTGCCCGCGCCCGTGAGTTGGACGAAGAACGCTACAAAGACGAATAAGCCCCCGGGCTTTCAAGGAGGGATATTTCCATGCGTGAAGTGATCAAAACAGGCAGAACGGTGGAGGACGCCACCGAGCTGGCGCTGGCCGAGTTGGGCGTAAGCGCCGAAGAGGCGGGCATTGAAGTGCTGGAGCTGCCCCAGCGCAGGCTGTTCAAGAGCATCCCGGCCAAGGTGCGCGCCTATGTGGAGGATGAGGAAGTCCCTGAGGCGCCTGCGCCCAAGGAAGAAAAGCCTTTGCCAAAGGCCGCGCCGAAAGCAGCCGAGTCGCCGGACGCCCCCAAGGCCGGGGCCCCTGCCGCGCAGCCGGAGCAAGCACAGCCCGCTGCAGGGCCTGTTGAGGAGCCCATCGACCTGGAGCAGAACCCTAAGGCCCGCGAAGCGGTGGAGTATCTGAAGGAGATCTGCGCAAAAATGGGCGCGCAGGGCCTGACCATCACGCCCGTCAAACAGGGCGAGGCCACCATCCTGAAGGTTGAGGGCGAGAGCGCCGGTACGCTGATCGGCCACCGGGGCGAAGTGATGGAAGCGCTGAGCTACCTGACAAGCCTTGTGGCAAACCGCGCGGGCGGCGACTACATGAAGATCGGTCTGGACATCAACCATTACCGCTCCAAGCGCGAGGCAAACCTGACAGCGCTGGCAAAGCGCATCGGCGCGAAGGTGGCCCGCACGGGCCGCGGCCACACGCTGGAGCCCATGAATCCCTATGAGCGCCGCATCATCCATTCCGCCATCAGCGAGATGGAGGGCGTAAAGAGCGAGTCCATCGGTGAGGGCGCAAACCGCCGTGTTGTTATTTCCAGCACCAATCCCAGCGCCCGCCCCCCGCGGGATAACCGCGGCGGCAAAGGCGGCAAGGGCGGCCGCCCCGCAGGACGCGGCGGCCGTGACGGCGCGCGCGGCCCGCGCCCGCCCCGCAAAGACGGGGAATACGCGGCCCGCACCAGCACTCCGGCCCGTGAATTTGCGGACCGCCCGCGCGACCCAAGCGCCGCGCCCACGGTACCCAAGCGCACTGAGACCATCAACGACGGCGCGGATCTGCCTCTGTACGGCAAAATCGAACTGTAAGCGCATATAACTGCCATCGGCGCTCCTTTCTGTTTTCAGGAAGGAGCGTTTTTTCGTACCGGGAAGGTTTTCCACACAGCAGCGGCCGCATGTTGAAAACTTTCGTTTTTCCGCGTCCGCCGGACACGGAAACAAACTCAGGCCATCGTCGCTGAAACTGAAAATTTTTTCTTCCCAAAAGACCGCGCTCGTTTGTGAAACAGACAAGGCTTTTTTATTGGCCGCTGCTTATTTACTTTTGGAGCAAAGAGCATCAGAAACGGTTGAAGAAAAAATAATCGTAGACTGAACACCCCCTTCCATTCAATCGGGCCTCCTCTTCGCACAACAGCACCGGCGAAAGCGCAGGACGTCCCGCAGAAAATGTTCGGAAAGTTTTCAACATGCGGCCGCTGCTGTGTGGAAAACACTTCGCCTAAAAGAATTTTTTCGATCTTTGCGCTCCAGTATACCGGGCAGGAAAAACGTCAAAAAATCGAACAAGAATAAAAATATATTGATAAACAATAAAAAATACTTGTATTTCAGAAAATACTATGATATACTGTCCCCAACGACAATCGGTGGAGGAATCGTTATGAACTGGAACAAAGACAAAAGTGTCAAGCTTTCCAAATTCTGCGTCTGCCTTTTTATGCTCATTCTGGCAGGAGTTTGCATCGGTGCACCATGGTTGTTCCGGCTGCTCATCCGTCTGCGCGTGCAGGATTTGGCCGGAAAATTCGAGTTGTTCCTCGTCAGCACCTATACGGCGGCCGTGCCCGCCGCTGCGGCACTGTACGGCCTGTGGCGTTTGCTGCGCAACATCAGCGAGGGCGAGGTTTTTATCCCGGAGAACGTCTCCATCCTGCGCCTGTTGTCCTGGTGCTGCATCGCGGCCGGGCTGGTATGTCTGTTCAGTGCGCTGTACTATATGCCGTTCCTCATCGTCAGCGCGGCTGCGGCATTTGTTGGCCTGATTTTGCGCGTGGTGAAGAATGTCTTTGCCGAGGCGGTTCGGCTCAAAGATGAAAACGACTATACGATTTGAGAAAGGACGTGCCGAAATGCCCATTGTGGTGAACATCGACGTGATGATGGCGCGCCGGAAAATGAGTGCGGGAGAGTTGGCCGAACGCGTCGGCATCACGCCCGCGAATCTCTCCATCCTCAAAAACAATAAGGCGAAGGCCATTCGTTTTTCCACGCTGGAGGCGCTGTGCAAGGCGTTGGACTGCAAGCCGGCGGACATTTTAGACTACACGGAGGACTGACAAAATGGAACAGGAGAAAAAGACGGCGGGCATGCCGTGCCCGCCTTGTAAAAGTGCGCCGTTTTCAAGGGCCGTGAAGCCCGCGGCGCAGGAGAATGCCGTGCAGGAGGCCGCCGCACCGCTTGGTGCGCCCGGTCAGTACGGGGGCTCCGCCGTCGGCCGGACAGAAAAGACGCCCGGCTTCACCGGAGTGGACGCGGCGTTTGCCTGTGGTTTCCTGGCCGTGGGCTGGCTGTTCTGGGAGCTTCAGCTCTGGAGCGGCTGGCGGTGGTTCGGCAATGCGGGCACGGGCACCGCTCTGTTCACGGCACTTTTTGCGGGCGCGGTACTGGCTTATGTGTATCTTGCAAAGCTGCGCCCGCCCCGGGAAAGCTGGTTCTGGCTGGCGGTACTGCTTTGCCTGGGGCTTGGCTATGCACTGCCCTACGGCGGCGGACTGTTGGGAGCCGTCCATTACGGCGCGCTGCTGTTCACAGCGGAATACTGGACGCTGAGCGCCACGGGCCGTCTGTTGAAAAGTGGAAAGACCTCTAATTGGCTGCCGCTGGACGTGCTCAACGCTCTGTTTGTTCTGCCCTGGGGCAACTTCATGCGTCTGCCTGCGGCGTTTGTTTTTGGCTTGAAAGGGCTTGGCCGCCGTGTGCGCGCGGCCCGTTCTGAGCCGGGAGAGCGAAGCCGGGGCAAACGCCTGCTGGGGGTGCTGGGCGGCGTGGCGCTGGCGCTGCTGTGCCTGTGCTTCGTGCTGCCGCTGCTGATGGCGGCAGATGACGGCTTTGCATCGCTGCTTTCGGGTTTTGTAGGCCGCCTTGCCGCATGGTTTTCCGGCTGGAGGGATTCCTGGACGGAGTTTGTCGTGAAAGTGTTTTTTGCGCTGCCCACGGCTCTGTACCTGTATGGCCTTGTATATGGCGCCGTGCGCGGCCGCCGCGCCTGTGTTTACGACAAAAAGGAGGTGTGCGCGGTGCAGCGGGGCCTGCGGTTCGCGCCCCGCTCCACAGTCCTTACGGCTTTGTTCGTGCTGTGCGCGGTGTATCTGTTGTTTATCTCCATGCAGGCGAAATATCTGTTCGGCGCATTTTGGGGCGCACTGCCTGAGGGATTTTCTTATTCCGAGTATGCGCGTCAGGGCTTTTTTGAATTGTGCCGTGTGGCGGCCATCAACATCGTTATTCTGCTGGCCGCCAATGTGATGAGCCGTGCGCAGGCTGCGGAAAACTGTCTGCTGCGGGTATGCAATACCGCGCTTTCGGCGCTGACGCTGCTGCTGCTGGCCACGGCAGCTGCAAAAATGGCGCTTTATATCGCGGCTTACGGCCTGACAGTGAAGCGCGTGCTTGCAAGCGTGTTTCTGGTCTGGATGGCCTGCGTATTCGTGTGCGTCATCCTGCGGCAGTTCCGCACTGTGGCGTTGGTGCGCGTCGCGGTGTTTCTGGGTGCAGTGCTGTTTGCGCTGTTGTGTGTGCTGCCGGTGGGGGACGGCATCAGCACTTATAATGCCGCCCGTGTACAGGCGGGCACGCTGGATCCGGATGTGATGGAGCAGGAGATGCGCCCCCTCGTGTAACAAAATACCGCTCCGAAAAGAGCAGTTTTGCGCATGGCATCGTCAAGCACGCCTGCGGGCCGAAATCATGGCCCACATTTTGCCGCCGGGACATGCCCCATCGGGTTTGGATGTACAATGCGCGAAAAAGGGGGAAAGAAATATGAGGAAAAAGCTTTGCTCTGCGGCTGTTTGCTGCCTGATGCTTTTTCTTACGGCCTGCGGGCTTGCTTCACAGGCGTCGGTGGCGGCTCTGGTGGAGCGGGACGTACAGGCGCTGGAGACGCTGGCGGGTGAGATCGCTCTGGCAGGCGCCGCCGGTGACGCAGAATATCCGGGAGTGGACCGCATCTCTTATGACAGCCGTACCGGACAGGTACAGTTTGAATGCGGGGTCTCGGGCTTTGCATCCCAGACAAGCTATAATGGTTTCTATTATTCGTCCGGGGATGTTCCGCTGGGCTTCGGCGGCACAGGGGATATGACGCTCGCTCCGTCGGGCGCGGGCTGGTGCTGGGAAGAAACGGAGGGGGACAACTGGTATTACACCGAGAGGCTGCGCAGCGGCTGGTATTACTACGAAATGCATTTCTGACGGCCGCGCGGCGGCCGCACACTTGACGCAGGCGCGCTTTTTGCGTACAATTTCCTTTGGCATTTCATTGAATGACAAAGGAGAGGAAACGACATGAAGGCACGCATTCCCAAACACCGCGAATTCATCATCAACCTCGCGGAGGATTACGAAAAGAAAGACGAATGCTGGGACAAGCTGCAGGAGATCATGGAGGCGTATAAGAAAGAGGGAAAATCCGTTTATACGCCCACGTTCATCGAAGACAACGAGGATAAGGTGAAAGCGCTGCAGGAGCAGTACGAGTTCACTTATACCATTGAGGAGCGGTGACGGTGCAATCTTTCCTGCGGCGCGGGAAAGGAGCACACAATGGAATTTTTTGCAGGGATCGGCGCGGGCTGGATGAACCTTGCCAGCCTGGCTTTGGGCCTTTTGGCCTGGATGCTGCCCGTGGCGGCGATGATCCGCACGGCGGCCCGGCCGCGCGCGCTGCATCCGGCGCTGCCTTTGGTATGCGTCAGCTTTGCCGCCTGTGCGGCGGCGCTGTATCTTCAATTGCGTTATCATGCGCATCTTTCGCGCATTGAGGATGTGGGAGCTTTTTTGGATACGGCGCAGGCGGCTGCGTTCGCATCGGCCGTGCTGCTGTGCGTGACGCTGGCGCTGAACGCCCTTGCGCTGTGCGCGGCGGCCGTTTGCGCGCGGAAAGCGGTGGACCGGGCGTAAGCAGCCCAAAATAACTGTAAAAAAAGAATGCCCGGCCCCGTAAAGCAGCACGGGGCCGGGCATTCTTCATTATTCCGCAATAAAAATTTCTCCGAATGACCCTTTAAAAATTTAGTGAAGCAGGGTTGAATATTTTATGAGAAGGAACAGAGGAAATACTGTGTTAAGCCTGTTTTCAACGATACATGGCCTGAGAGCCATATTTTCCGGGCCGCGGAAAGCGCAGGCTTTGCGGTGCGGAGTCAAAGGCTTATTTCAGAATTTCCCGTTGCTCGGCCAGAAGCTGTTCCTGATATGCACCCGCAAAAGTGCCCGCCAGGAAACGGGGCAGCGCTTCGGAGACAAGGCGTTCCCAGCTCGTTTTTTCCTTGCCTACGAGAATGGGATAGAACAGCGCGTCTGCGTGCTGCGCGGCGGCAAGGTCGCCCAGGGCGTCGCCAACCATCAGCACATGGCCCGGCGCATAGCCCTTGGCAGAAAGCGCCGAAAGGCAGGCCTCCTTGGTGCCTGCGTCCTGGCCCAGAACGACGTCCATATGCTGGACAAGGCCGTGGCGCGTCCATTCTTCCGCCAAAGCCTCGCTGTTGGCGCTGGAAACAACGGCGGTGTCCGTCAGCACATGGATCGCCGCCAGGGCCTCTCTGCAGCCGGGAAACGGCCGCGAATTATCGCCCATGGCGGCGATGGCCGCGTTGACGGCGCGGCTCCATTCCAACGCTTTTTGCAGGCCCGCGCCGCCGCCGGCCGCAACGGCTTCCTCCAGCGCCGGGTTTGAAAGCTTGGGGGCCTTTTCCACCCAGGCGCACAGCTCGTCCGCGCCGGGGACACGCACGCCGTGTTCCGCCAGCATGCGCATCGTGGCGGCAAGCCCTTTAAAGCGGTTCACGCCGCGGGTGCGGCTGTACAGGTTCACTTCCATCCAGTGGGGGGTGATGAGCCCGGCGTATTCCTCCAGCCCGTACACACGGATGAGCTGTGGGCAGAAGGCCTGATGGTGCTTGGAATCCATGGTGTCCATGGCGCAGCCGTCGGAATCCACGCACACAAGCCATTCTTTTTTGGGAGTGAACGCGGCGAACGGATTTTCAGACATAATCTTCCTCCTTGGATTCGAAAGGTTCATATGGTTGCAGGGGCCGGAAAGCAGGAAAGGCGCGCGGGCCGCATTATGCCCGCGCGCTTTTTTGCAAAAGATTCACAGATGCGTGTCCCACATGCCGCAGAAGCTGTCGATGGGGTCTTTGCCCTTGAAAGCTTCCGGCCCGGCCATCAGCTCGTCCACCAGCACATCCAGCGTAGCGGGAGCGGAATCGTAGGTGTTGATATAGGTGCGGGCCTGGGGAATGTCCGCCAGGATCGTCGGCTGCTGGCAGCCGATGACGATAACAGGGAGCTCGAACACATACCAGGGGATCTCGCCGCCGCCCTTCGTCATGCCAAAGCCCGGGCGCGCCACGGCCTGGAAGCCGCCGGCCACGTCCACAAGTGTGATGATAAGATCCTGTGCGCCCACAAAATCCGCAATGGTATCCTTGCCTGCGAAGTAGATGTTGAAATCCACTTTTTCGCCCGCGGCGATGCGCTTTTGGATCTTGTCCATCGGGCTTTCGTACAGCGTTACTTCAAAGCCCTTGGCTTCCAGCTTTTCTTTCAGGCTCTCGGCTGCGTTTTTGCCGCCGCCCATCAGTTTTTTCATCGCGCCGCCCAGGCCCTTGGCCTCCAGCCCGGTGACGTACACGATCATGATGCGCCTGTACTTTTCCGGCGTCATGGGCAGCACGTCCGCGTCCTTGTATTTCACCAGCGTCAGCGCATGCTCGGAAATCTCTTTCTGCATGGCCCTGTGCGCGGCGCAGCCGATAACCCTTTCCATCTCGGCGGCGGGGGGAACAAGCTCTGTCCGTGCCTTTTTGTGCAGGCTCATGTGGGCTTTCAGCGCCAGGATGCGGTGCAGGGCGTCGTCCAGGCGTTCGTCGGTGATGACGCCGTTTTTGTAACCGTTCATCATGGAGGCGAAGTCTTCGTCCATGTCGTTGAAGAACAGGAACATGTCGCAGCCTGCGGCAATGGCGGCGGGGATCATGTCGCTGCGCTTCATGCGGCAGGTGAGGCCCACCATATGGCTGGCGTCTGTGAGCACCATGCCGTTGAAGCCCATTTTGCCCTTGAGCAGGTCCGTCAGCAACTCCTTAGACAGCGTGGCCGGCATGATGTCGTCGTCCTTGATGTCCGGGTTCATGGCACGGGTATAGCTTGGAAGCATGATATGTCCGGCCATGATGGCCTCCAGCCCGTTGTCGATGAGGTTTGCGTAGATTTTGCCGAAGGTGGCGTCCCATTCCTCGCAGGAAAAGGTGTTGACGCTGTTGGCAACATGCTGGTCACGGTCATCCAGGCCGTCGCCGGGGAAGTGCTTGGCCGCGCAGCAGAAGCCGGGCACCTCGTGCGCGCCCTCCATGTAGGCCTGGGTCATTTCCATCACGCGCTGCGGATCGTTGCCGTAGGTGCGCAGGCCGACGACGGGGTTGTGCCAGTTGTAGTAAATATCGGAAACCGGAGCGAAACTGAGGTTGCAGCCGATGGCCGCGGCCTCCGTGTTGGCCATTTTGCCAAGAGCTTTGGCGTATTTTGCGTCGCCCGTCGCGCCGATCTTTGTCTGTGCGCCGATCATTGTGCCGTTGCTGCACGCACCGTTGCCGCCGTTCTCGGTATTGCAGGCGATGATGAGAGGAATTTTGGAATTTTCCTGCAGAATACGGTTCTGCTCATGCACCTCGGCCGCGGTGCCGGGGTTGTAGCGGATACCGCCGATGTGGTATTTGTCAACGGTCATTTTCAAATATTCCTCGGTGCGGGAGGAACCCATGTTGAAAAACAGCTGGCCGATCTTTTCCTCAAGCGACATCGAGGCGATGGTGTCCTCCACCCACTGCACAGCCTCGTCATCCAGGTAATAGGGCTTTGCACGCATATCCACGGGCATTCGATCAGATCCTTTCTTTTTGTTTTGTTCCGATTGATTATTTTGTGCAGCTTTGCACCAAAAGAAGAGTGATTGCGAATTGGTAAAAAATAACCTGCAAAATCTTTCGATTTTATTTAAAATTAACAAAGAAAATCGGATAAGTCAATGACATATCTTGCGAAACTGTGCTATACTGAAACCACGAAATACAATATCGGGAGGAACTGTGCATGGAAGTGCTGGAGCGTCTGACCCCTTATGTGGAGCTTGTGCATCTTCTGCTCAATACAAATTTTACTTATCTGACGCGCAAGCTGGCGCCAAGCGATTCGCTGGACCGCGCGCGCATCCCGTCCGCCGTGGCAAAAAGCTACGACGAGGTGCTGTTCGGCGGCGTCCTGTTCGACTGTGTTCCCGGCATCCCGTGCGAGATCAAAACCCCTTTCGGCATATGCTTCACGGCGCTGGCGCTTTGGAAAGGGGACGGCTTCGTGCTCATCGGTCCCTATCTGCCCGAGCGGGCGGACGGCGCGCAGCTGGAGGAGATCCTGGCGTCCCAGGGCGTGCCGCTGGGCCTGAAAGAACAGTACGGCGTTTATTACAGAGACCTTCCCACGCTGAGCCGCGGCAAGGTGCGCGCCGCACTGGGCGTACTGGCGGCGGGCGTGTACGGCGAGAGCCTTGCGTCCAGCGCTTTCAGCAGCCGGGATATCTCCCCGGAGGACCCGTCCCCCTGTCCCGTATTTGAGGAGGATTCCATGCAGGTGCGCGCAGACGCCATTGCACGGCGGTATGAGGGAGAGCGCAGGCTTATGGAAGCGGTGGCCCGCGGCGATATGCGCGCCGCCGACATGGTGGAGGAGACAACTCTGCGGCTGGAGCGGGTGCCCAATAAGCTGCGCAACCGGAAAAACCTGTTCATCGTGCTCAATACGCTGATGCGCAAGGCTGTGGAGGCCGCGCAGGTGCATCCGTTTTATATCGACGCAATCAGCGCCAAATGGGCCATGCGCATCGAGGCGGTGGAGCAGGAGGCCGACCTTTATCCCATGCGGCGGGAGATCGTGGAGGATTACTGTCGTCTGGCGCAGACGCGTTCCATGGCCAGCTATTCCCCCAATGTGCGAAGCATGCTCACTTATGTGCAATTCAATTTGGCCGAGGGCATTTCGCTGGAGGCCATTGCCCGGCAGCTGGGTGTGAACGCCAGCTATCTTTCCAGCCAGTTCAACCGCGAGGTGGGCAAAAGCCTGCCGGAATATGTTTCGGAAAAGCGCATTGCGGAGGCTAAGCGCCTGCTGCGCGGGCGCGCGCAGCTGCCCATTGGGCAGATTGCCGCGGCGGTGGGCTTTTCAGACGTGAACTATTTTACGAAGGTGTTCAAGAAAAAAGCGGGGCAGACGCCCAGCGCCTACCGCGCGGCACAGCGCGCGCTGGCGGCGGAACAGAAAGAGATATGAATATGCGGCGGCCGGAACCCGGCCGCCGCATATTTTTCTTGAGTAAGGAAACCACCGGCAGATGACTTATTCCTGTTCTCGTCCGCTCCGCCGCGGCTTGCGCGCTTTGAGAATGAGCATCATCGGCCGCCGCAGCTCGTCGGCCATACCGGGCACGGCGTCCAGCATCTCCCGCGCAGGCTGCGGCTCCACCAGCGCCTCCAGCGCGAAGCCACGCGCCAGAAGCGGCTGCACATAGCCCGTAACGGTGCGGTGGTATTTGCGCATATGCTCGCCTAAAAACACCGCGTCCCGGGGTCCCTGCTCAAAGTATCGGTCCACGGGCCAGTGCAGCGGGGCGCCGCCTGCGTCCCTCTGCCAGTCCTGCGGCCCCTGGGCCGTGAACACCGGATGTTCCGCCGAAAAAATAAACCATCCGCCGGGGGACAGCGCGTCCCAGACCATGCGGCACACGCCCGCGTAATCTTCCACATAATGCAGCGCCAGTGAACTGAGAACGACGTCCCAAGCCGCAGGGGCGGGCCGCATATCCTCAATGGCCGCGCGCCGGTATTCCACGACGGGGCTGTCGGTCATGGCGCGGGCGCGTTCCAGCATGCGTTGGGAAAGGTCCGTCCCAAGCACACGGGCCGCGCCATGCTCGGCCGCGTACCGGCAATGCCATCCGAAACCACAGCCAAGGTCCAGCACGCGCTTGCCGGCGAGCTCCGGCAGCAGCGCTTTCAGTGCCGGCCATTCGCCTGCGGCGGAAAGCCCCTGCTCGGAACGGGGCATATGGCTGTACTGCTCGAAAAATACGCTGTCATCGTATTTGTTTTCTTTCAAAAAAGCACTTCCCCTGCATGTTTTCTTCATGGTAACACATCTGTTCTGCGGCGGCAAGCCTGCGCGGCAGGCCTTTTTTGTGCAGGTGAGGGCCTGTTTTGCGCAGCTTGCTCCGGAGCGCTTGCAGCGGCGGGCCGGGGTGTGTATCATAAAGATGCGGCCGCGGGATAAACACAAACAAAGGGGGAGGGGCTGTTGAACATCCGTATCTGTGAGGACCCGGCCTGCGCGGACATCGAGGTGGTGGTGCGCTGCAGGCAGCTTGACGACACAGTGCTTTCACTTTTGGCGCGCCTGCGCGTTTACGACGCGAAGCTCACCGGAGAAAGGGACGGCGCCACCTACGTTCTGGCGGCGGCAGACGTGCTGTATGCCGACACGGCGGACAAAAAGACGTTTCTTTATACAGCGGACGCCGTATATGAAACGCCCCTGCGCCTGTACGAACTGGAGGAGCAGCTTGCCGCGCGGGATTTTGTGCGCGCGGGTAAATCGGTGCTGCTGAATTTTGCCCATGTGGCGGCGCTGCGTCCGGACTTCGGCGGGCGAATGCGGGTGACGATGTCCAACGGTGAGGTGGTGGTGGCGTCGCGCCAGTATGTGCCTGCCCTCAAGGCAAAGTTGGGGCTGTGAGCCCTATACCGGAAAAGGAGTGTTTGCTGTGAAAAAATTTTTTGATATCGTAATGCCTGTAAAGACGGCCGCATGCTATATTTTTACGGCCACCATGTGCGTGTATGCCGTTCTGGATCTGGTCTTCGGCTGGGGCGGTCTGCCCGATAACTACCTGTTTTCGTTTCTGCTGCTGTCGCTGGCGGGCGGCGTGCTGCAGATCGTCGCGTTTACAGAGCTTGTTATCAAAAGGCTGCGCTATACGCTGCGGCTGTTCGTATTTGCAGTGCCGTATCTGGCGGTGCTTTCGGCCATTGCCGCCGGGTTCGGCTGGCTGCCCGCAGCGCAGCCGGGCACATGGGCGCTGTTTTTCCTGATTTTCCTGGCGGTGCTTCTGACAATGACGCTGGGGTTCGAATTGTATTACCGCATCAGCGGCAAAAAATACGACGGCCTGCTGGGCCAGTACCGCGCTTCCCGTACACGGGATGAAAACAGCCGGGGAGAATACTGATGCATGCGGCGGAAAGCCGGATGAAAGGAATGAAAAGTTTTCAACAAAAGGGGCCTGCGCGGTGGAAAACCGCACAGGCCCTTTCCGTTTATCATAAAGCTGCAGCCTCAGCTGTTTTTCAGGATGACGCGCTCCACAACATCGGCCACATCCTCGCATTTGTCGCAGCATTTTTCCAGGCGGTCGAACAGCGCCGTCCAAGCCATCACGTCCACGGGCGTGCTGGCATCCGCGTACAGCGTGTGCATGGCGTCTGTGTACAGCTTATCGCCTTGCTCCTCCAGGCCGTTTATCTCAACGATCTGGGTGTGGATGGTCTTGGATCTGCGGAAATTGGGAAACTCCTCCATCATGGTCTTGAGCGCGGCGCAGCAGTCTGCGATGACCTGTGCAAAAGCCTGCGCCTCGGGCCGCAGCGTGCGGATATTGAACATATACAGCCGCAGCAGAACATCCTCAATGCTGTCTGTCACGTCGTCGATGGTGCCGGAAAGCTCCATGATATCTTCCCGGTCAATGGGGGGCAGGAACTCGCGCACAAGCTGTTCCATCGTGCCGTGCTTTGCGATATCGGCCGAGTGCTCGATTTTGTGCATAGCCTCGATATGCCCGGGCAGCGCCTCCGGCTCATAGTGGTCAAACACCGTGCAAAGCATGTCCGCCGCAGCGCAGGCGGAATTTACGCCGCCCACAAAGGCCTCAAAATAATCCGTTTCCTTTTTTCGTGCCATTTTCACGTTCTCCTTCCTATTCTCAGAACAGCCACATGAACAGCCGTGCCATCAAAAAGCCAATGGCCCCGCACCCGGGGAACGTCAGCGCCCACGTCAGCCCCATTTCCTTTACCACGCCCCAGTTCACGCTGGACAGCCGCCGCGCCGCGCCCACGCCCATAATGGCGGTGGTCTTGGTGTGCGTTGTTGAAACGGGGATGCCAGTCAGCGAGGAAAGCAGCAGGCAGGCCGCGCCCGCCATGTCGGCGGCAAAGCCCTGGTATTTTTCCAGCTTCACCATATCCATGCCCACAGCCTTGATGATGCGGTAGCCGCCGATGGAAGTGCCCAGAGCCATTACGGCACTGCACAATACCATCAGCCACAGCGGGATCTGGAAATTGGTGACGTTGTCCTGCCCGTTGGCCAGAAAGATGCCCAGCATGAAAACGCCCATAAACTTTTGGCCGTCCTGTGCGCCGTGCATGAACGCCATAGCCGCGCCGCCCGCGATCTGTGCGCCGCCGAAAAAGCCCGTGGTGCGCCGCCGGTCCATGTTTTTGCACAGGAACTCCACCAGCCTGGCCGCGGCCCAGCCGAATGCGAAGCCCAGCAGAGTAGACAGAACCAGGCCGTACAGGACCTTGATCCATTCGCCGCCGTTGATGCCCGCAAAGCCTCCGTGCAGCGCGATGGCCGCACCGGACAGCCCGGCGATCAGGGCGTGGCTCTCGCTGGTGGGGATGCCGAACCACCAGGCGGCCGTGGCCCATGCCACGATGGCTACGAGCGCCGCGCACAGCGCCGTCAGCGCGTCTGCGGTGTTGCCGCCGAAATCCACCATGTTGTAGATGGTGGCCGCGACGCTGGCGTTCACCATGGTCATCACCAGAACGCCCAGGAAGTTAAAGACAGCCGCCATTAAAATGGCGCTGCGCGCGCTCATCGCGCGGGTGGAAACACAGGTGGCGATGGCATTGGGCGCATCCGTCCAGCCGTTCACCAGCACCACGCCCAGCGTCAGCGCCACTGTGACGGCCAGAACCGGGTTCGCGGCAAGCTGCGCCAGAAATTCACTCAGGGAGATCGTCAAGCAAAGCCCTCGCTTTCTTTTTACAAAAAACTTACTATACCTTTACAAGTATAATGGCAGTTCCTGACAAAAGCCAGAGGGGAAGGACATGATTTTACATTTCCTTTACATAACTTGCCGAAAAAACAGTCTTTTCCGGGGTCCGGCCATAGAAAAGGCCGGACGGCACACAGAAAAAGCCGCGCCCGGAAAGAGCGCGGCACGTATTGCAGAAAAAACAGAAAGGAAAAACGCTCGGAGAAAAGCCATTGTGCCTTTGCGAAGTAAAGTGCAAGCCACGCGGAGGGTGCCGCGAAACGGGATGGCGGCGCGCCCGCGGGCAAGTGCAGATGCTGTGTAGGGGTTCTGGTGCAGACAACCGCGCCGAAAGCACGGCCTCTGGTGCAAACACGCCCTTTTTTCATTCAAAACAACTCCGCGTCACCCTGCAGGGCTGACGCCGGGGCGTATAGAGAGCCGGCTCTCGAAGCGCAGCGTGCGCGGCTCAGTACGGCATTAGGCGTTACAGCGGCAGGTCCCGCCGGCTGAACACGGCCGTGCCCAGCGCGTAAAAACCAAGCCCCAGCGCCAGCAGCACGGCCGCGCCTGCGTACGCGGCGCCGTCGCCGCGGAAAAGGCCGGTGGGGTCAAACAGGGTGAACACGGTGGCGTATTTCAATTTTTCCAGCCGGCCGCCCATGTTGGCCAGCATGCGGATGAGGAAAAACAGCACGGGAACACCCGCGCCCAGCGCCACGGAAAGGCGGCTCTCGTTGAACAGGCAGGAGGCGAAAAAGCAGAACCCGCCCAGCGCCAGATGCAGGCACAGCAGCCCGGCGTTCACCACGAGATAGGCGGGGACATCCAGCTCGCCGGGAAACATCGCGGCGGCGCAGCCCACGGCCAGCGCCGTACAGTAGGCGGTAAGCAGCGTACCGCCCGCAATGAGCACCAGCGCCTGGGTGCGCGCCACCCGCGCCCGGGTGTTGGGCGAGACCAGCAGATAGGCCATACTGCCCGTGTCCACCCAGCGCGCGACCAGCCGGTTCGCCGCCAGAATGGAAAATACCAGAGGCAGAAGCAGCAGCAGAAAGCCGTACAGATAGTTGATGAGGAACCCGCCCAGCGAGCTGCTGCCCGCCTGCATGCCCACCATATTCATGAGCTGAGGCATGGCCGTCACGATCTCGTCCAGTGTGGCGTTGAGCTTGGGGTCGAACATGGCTGTGATCATGGACACATACAGCGAAAGCACGGCCGCAAAAACCACCCATGTTTTCCACAGCGATCTTGCGCTGCGCCGGAAAAGCACACCGTTCATCAGCTCTGCGCCTCCTTTCCGTAATAGTGCAGAAACACGTCCTCCAGACTTTGGCGCGGCGCGTCGATGGACGTCACCGGAAAGCGGGCCATCGCGGCGGTCAGAGCGGACATGCCGTCCCGCACGCGCACCGTCACCGTGCAGCCCTGCGCAGCCTGCACCCGCAGGCCGGGCGCGGCCGCAAAAGCTGCCGCGGCATCCGGTGTGGAAAGCGTGACGGAATAGGTGCGGCTGCGACGCGCCTTCAGTGTGCCGATCTCCTCCACGGCGGCCAGGCGCCCCTCCCGCAGAATCCCCACGCGGGCGCAGGTGCGTTCCACCTCCTCGAACATATGGGAGGACATCAGTACGGTCTTGCCGCGCTGCTTTTCCTCCAGGATCAGGTCGATGAAGCGGTTCTGCATCAGCGGGTCCAATCCGCTGGTGGGTTCATCGAGGATGAGCACCGCCGGGTCATGCATCAGCGCGCATACAATGGCCACCTTCTGCTTCATTCCCTTGGACATGCGCCGTATCCGGCCCGAGGCGTCCAACTCAAAGCGCTCGCAAAGCTCTCCGGCGCGGCCCGTGCCCCGCATGCCGCGGTAGGCGGCCAGAAAGCGGATGAACTCGCCGCCGCGCATATCGTCGGGCAGGGCGGGCTCGCCCGGAATATAGCCCATATTTTTTTGAATGGCCGCAGTCTGTGTGCGGCAGTCAAGGCCGTTGATCGTGCAGGTGCCGGAATCCGGCGCAAGGAACCCCATCAACTGGCGGATGGTGGTGGTTTTTCCTGCGCCGTTTGGGCCAAGAAAGCCGAACACCTCTCCCTGCTCCACGGCGAACGAAACGTCGAACACGCCGTGCCCGCCGCCGTAATCCTTTGTGATGTGCGAAAGCGCGATCACGCTCATAAATATTCCTCCTTGTAGGCGATCTTGCGGAACATTTCTTCCCAGCCGCTGTAATCGGCCAGGATATCCTCAAGCCGCAGCGGCACGCCGGCGCGCTGCTTTTCGTTCATGTAGCCCTCGGTCATCCAGGTCAGCATGCGCAAAAGCTGGGCAGGGTCCACACCGGGACGGAATTTGGAAAAATCGATGTTGGAAAAATACTGCGCGAAGCTGCCGGTGAGGTCCCCGTTCAGCCTGGCCTGTACCGCGTCGGAAACCGCCTCGCCCCGGGAGTAGAAGGCGCGGATGGAAAATTCCAACAGATAAGGGCAGCGCGTCAGCAGTTCCAGCTTGGCCCGTGCGCCGATGTGCATCAGCTCGAAAAAATCCGTCACGCCGTCCAGCTTCTGCCGCAGCACCTGCCCGCGCACCTGCTCCAGCGCATAGTCGTACAGATACAGGTACAGCGACTGCTTGTTGCGGAAATAGTAGAACAGAAGTCCCTTAGAGATGCCTGCCTTAGCCGCGATATCGTCGGTGGAGGCGTGCTTGTAATCGTTGCGGGCGAACACCTCCAGCGCGGCGTTCGTAATGCGCGCCTGCTTTTCCGGAGACAGTGTGAAAAATTTTTCGTTCAAGGCAGTCCCTCCTGTTCCGCCGTAGGTTTGACCGGCCGGTCAAGTTTCATTATACGGCATTGACCGGGGCGCACAAGCCCCCCGGCGGATTAATTTTGTATTAAGGCACACAGCGGCGCGGCGGGCTGCCTCCGGTCCGCCGGCCGTGCCCTCCTCCCTGCGGAGAGGAAGGACCGCCCCGCAACAAAAAATTTACAGATCGTTTTCTCAGCCATTTTCCGGGGCGCGCGGCGGCACAGAGCGTCAGAGCGTTCAAAAAAGCGCTCCGGAAGCAAAACGGGCAGATCCGGCCGCCGAACGGGGCGCACGGGAACGGCGTGCGGCGTCATACCATAGAGCAGGCGGCCGGGTGCTTGCGGCCCGCGCCGCGATCAACAGAAAGGAGCGATTGAAGACCATGAACGAAAACGACCTGCAAAACGCAGGGCAGAGCTGCCGCTGCCATCTGGCCATTGCCACAGTGCCGATGCAGCGCTTTGAACAGATCTATCCGGTGTCCGAGGCGTTGTGCCGCGGCACGCTGTTCGCGGCGCTGGACCTGCCGTTTTGTCCTCCGGAGGTGCGGTATGAACACTGAATGCACCTGTGTATCCAAGGTGGAGCGCGAACTTGCCCAGCTCAGCTTTGCAATGGACGACCTGCGCCTGTTTCTGGACACGCACCCCTGTGACAAAGCGGCCCTTGCGGCCCACGAGGAAGTGCGCGCCCGGCGCGGCATCGCGGTAAAGCAGTACGAACGGCTCATCGGGCCTGTAAACTTCTATGACGCAGGCGGCACGTGTACCTGGAACTGGACGTGCGCGCCCTGGCCGTGGGAAACGGAGGACGAAAACGATGTGGAGCTATGAGAAACGCCTGCAATTCCCGGTCAGGATCAAAACGCCTAACGCGGCGGCGGCAAAGGTGATCATCACCCAGTACGGCGGCCCGGACGGCGAGCTGGGCGCGAGCATGCGCTATTTGTCCCAGCGCTACACCATGCCCTGGCGCGGTGTGGCGGGCCTGCTGACGGATATCGGAACCGAGGAGCTGGCCCATCTGGAGATGGTGAGCGCCATTGTATACCAGCTGACAAAGGGCCTTTCCGCGGACGAGATCAGGCGGCAGGGCTTCGACACCTATTTTGTGGACCATACGGCCGGCGTGTGGCCCCAGGCGGCGGGCGGTACGCCGTTCACGTCCATGTGCTTTGCCAGCAAGGGCGACGCCATCACGGATCTGCACGAGGACATGGCAGCAGAGCAGAAAGCCCGCACCACCTATGACAATATTCTGCGTCTGGTGGACGACCCGGACGTGATCGCGCCCATCCGTTTTCTGCGTGAACGGGAGATCGTCCATTTCCAGCGCTTCGGCGAGGCGCTGGAAACCGTCAAGGACACCCTGGACAGCCGCAATTTTTATGCCGTCAATCCCAGCTTTGACCGCTGACCAGCCAAAAGATGCGCGGAGGCCGCAAGGCCTCCGCGCCAGACTGTCGAAAAAGGCAAAGAAGGAAAAGAAGCGTCCGGGGAAAAAGCTTGAAAAAGGGGTGGAGAACCCCTTTTTCATTTAAAATAACCCCGCGACGCCCCGCAGGGCTAGTGCCGAGGCGTGTAGAGC
>OJRC01000136.1_pt1 | contig 60977 bp, 61 predicted proteins | sample 1599081 | NCBI WGS metagenome assembly OJRC01 (sample SAMN03922519, study PRJEB24848) | human gut metagenome | isolation source: stool sample | host: Homo sapiens | place: Germany | collected 2010-02 | reverse complement strand
TGAGTTTTAGACCTGATCTCCTCTTTCCCAGCTAAAGAAAACCTGCCGCAGAATTTTTCCATTCTGCGACAGGCCCTTTTTGCACCTGTTTGTCAGCCGTCTAAGTTGATATGTTTTTGATAATTCCTTATCGGCGTTCGCCAAACCGGCGTCCTCTTTTTGCGCATGGTAAAGCGCCGCCCGGCGACGGGCGGCGCTTTGGCTGTCAGGATTCAGATAGCGGCGAGAGCCTCGCGGATCTTTGCCTTTATCTCGGGCGAGACCTTGCTGTCGGGGACCATGTTGAAGACCGCCTCGACAGTCTTGCCCTTTACGAGCTTGACCATGGGGCTTTTCAGTATCTTCGGATCGATGGCGTTCATGGCGTCGCAGGCTGCCTTGTTTTCAAGAAGCTCTCTAACGGTTACCTTGCTGATGTCCATAGTCTGTCTCCCTTCATAATGCCCGGGCATGCCGCCCCGGGTTGGCTTGACATCACTTTAACATAAAAATGTCGGTTTTTCAAGGGTTTTGAAAAGCGTGAACGATATGGTATAATGCGAAGGAGGGGGGAGGCAGATGCTGAGACTCATAACCGGACGCGCGGGCACGGGCAAGACCGCGCTCGTGATGGAGGAGATACGCGGCGCTGTGGAGCGCGGCGCGGGCGGGCGCTGGCTGCTGGTGCCCGAGCAATACAGTCACGAGGCGGAGCGGGAGCTGGCGGAGGTAGCAGGGCCGCGCCTGCCGCTGTATGCGGAGGTACTGTCGTTCACCGGGCTTGCGAGGAAGGTGGAGGCCGAGCTTGGCCCTGGTGGACGCAGCCCCATGGATGCCGGGGGCAGACTGCTGTGCATGGCGCTGGCGGTGGACGCGGTGTATACCCGGCTGAAGGTCTACGCGGGTGCGCGGCGCTCACCTGAGCTGCAGGCCGAGCTGCTCAGGGCCGTGGACGAGCTTTCCGCGGCGGGATTGGGCGAGACTGAGGTATCAGAGGCGGCCGAACTGGCCGGCGGAGCGCTCGGGAAGAAGCTCGCGGACCTCGCACTCATCATGGGCGCCTTCCGTGCAGCCGTCGGGCCGGAGCACCTGGATTCCTCCGACCGGCTGGCACAGCTTCTCGAGCGCCTGCCGGAGAGTGAATTCGGGCGCGAGGGGCACATATACGTGGATGGCTTCATCGACTTCACGGGGGTCGAGCTGAAAATACTGGCGGAGCTGCTCGGGCGCGGCGCGGATATGACCGTTTGCCTGACCATGGACGCGCTGGACGGGGACAGCGAGGTCTTCGAGCTGTCGCGCCGCACGGCGAGGAGGCTCATGCGAGAGGCGAAGGACCGGGGCGTGCCCGTGCGCACACAGACGCTCGAGGGCGGCGGCAGAGGCCCCGCGGATTTGCTGGCGGAGAACATGTTGGGCTTCGGCGCAGGGAGCTGCGATGCGGAGGGGAAGGTCTTCCTGTACACGGCCGACTCGGTGAGCGCGGAGTGCGAGCTTGCGGCGTCGAGGGCGGTGGAGCTTGCAAAGTCCGGCTGCCGCTGGCGGGACATCGCGGTAGCGGTGCGCTCGTTTGAGGACTACCGGGCGCAGCTCGAGGCGGCGTTCAGGTACTACGGCGCGCCGCTCTTTACCGCGAGGCAGACGGACATCAGCCAGAAGCCCCTGCCCGCGCTCATCTCCGCGGCCTACGAGATCGTCTGCGGCGGCTGGGAGCAGGCCGATGTGTTCGCGTATCTCAGGACGGGTCTCGCCGGGCTGAGCACCGGGGAGTGCGACGAGCTTGAGAACTACTGCTTCACCTGGAGCATACGCGGCTCGCGCTGGTACTCGGAGAAGGACTGGCGCATGCACCCGGAGGGTTTCTCGGGCCGCTTTGACGAGGCGTCCGAGGCGAGGCTGGGGAGGATAAACGAGCTGAGATACCGCGCGTCCGAGCCGCTCATGAGCCTGGACCGCGCCTGCCGGAGCGCCCACACTGCGCGCGAGCAGGCCGGGGCGCTGGCGCAGCTGTTCGAGGACCTGGGGCTGGCGGAGCGACTGGCGGAGCGGGCGGATGAGCTGGAGCGCTCGGGCAGACTGCAGGCGGCGGAGGAGTACGCGCGGCTCTGGGACGCGGCGGTCTCGGCGCTCGAGCAGTGCGCGCGGATACTGGCGGATACGGAGCTGGATACGGCGGCGTTCTCGCGACTGTATCTGCTGACCCTGTCGCAGTACGCGGTGGGCGTCATACCCGTGTCGCTGGACATGGTCTCTGCGGGCGACATGGACAGGATGCGCCGCAGGCACATAAAGCACCTCATCATCCTTGGCGCGTCGGACGAGCGCCTGCCGGGGCCGGCGCAGGAGGGCGGGGTGTTCAACTCCGACGAGCGCCGGGCGCTCTCCGAGCTGGGCGTGCCGCTCGACGCGGGCGACGCTGAGCTTTGGCGCGAGTTCTCGCTAATTTACAACTGCCTGAGCCTGCCATCGGAGACGCTGACGCTGGTCAGTCCCGCCTTCGCGTCGGACGGCTCTGTGGCGAGACCGAGCTTCATAATGAACCGCGCGGCCCGGCTGTTTGGACTCCATATCGTGCGCGCCGACAGCCGCCGGTTCAGGACGCAGGCCCGAGGCCCGGCGCTGGAGCTCGCCGCGTCAGGCAAGGGAGCGCTGGGCGAGTCCGCGCGGGAATACTTCGCGCGCACCGAGCCGGAGACGCTCGTGAAACTCAAGAATGCGGCAAAGATCCCGCCAAGACAGCTTTCAGGTGAATCTGCGCGGGCGCTCTACGGCGACGAGTTGCGGCTGTCTCCGTCGAGGGTGGAGAAATTCGCGGGCTGCCGCTTTGCGTATTTTCTGAACTACGGCCTGCGCGCGAAGCCGAGGCGCCCCGCGCAGTTCCGCGCGCCCGAGGCGGGCAGCTTCATACACTATATCCTTCAGCATGTGGCCGAGGAGACCCAGGGCAGCGGCGGGCTGGAGGGCGCGTCGGACGACCGGCTCGACGAGCTGTGCGACGAGTACTCCATGCGCTATCTCACCGAGGAGCTGGGCGGATTGGAGGGCAAGAGCGCAAGATTTGCCTACCTGTTCGCGAGGCTGGCCGAGAGCGTCAGGAGGATCGTGCAGGACATGGCCGAGGAGCTGAGGGCCTCTGAATTCAAGCCCCTGAGCTTCGAGCTGGACCTCTCGCGCCCGGGCCTGCTGCCCGCGGCGGAGCTGCCGGACGGCGGACGGCTGCGGCTGGGCGGCGTGGTGGACAGGGTGGACGGCTGGGTCCACGGCGGCAGGCTGTACCTGCGGGTAGTGGATTACAAGACCGGGAGCAAGAGCTTCTCGCTCTCGGACGTGGTGCACGGCCTTAACATGCAGATGCTGCTCTATCTCTTTGCGCTCGAGAGTCAGGGCAAACGGCTCTACGGACAGGAGCCGGTGCCTGCGGGCGTGCTGTATATACCGGCGAGGGACATATTACTCAGTGAGGACGGCGACCTCACGGACGAGGATATAGCGGCAAGACGCCGGGAGAAACTCCGGCGCTCGGGACTGGTGCTGGACGACCCGGAGGTGCTGCTGGCGATGGAGAACAGCGAAGACCCGGTGCGTTTGCCCGTAAAGTGGAAGGGCGGAGTGCCGACGGGCGACTCTCTGGCCACGGCGGAGAGAATGGGCGCGCTGGGCCGGCGAGTGGAGGACACGCTCAAGCTCCTGGCCTGCGAGCTGCGCTCGGGCAGCATCACCGCCGACCCCGCATACAAGAGTGCGCAGGAGAACGCCTGCCTCTGGTGCGAATACGCGGACGCCTGCCGCTTCACCGAGGGGGAGGGCGGCGATAAGCGGCGCTATCTGCCCAGGCTGAGCGCGACAAGGGTGTGGGACATGCTGGAAGGAGGCGGGACAAATGGCTGAGTTCAAACCGACGCCGTCACAGCGGCTGGCGATAGAGGACCGGGGCGGCGAGCTGCTCGTCTCGGCAGCGGCGGGCAGCGGCAAGACGCGGGTGCTGACGGAGCGCCTGATGCGCTGGCTGACGGACCCGGAGCAGCCCCGGAGCGTGGACAGCTTCCTTGTCATCACCTTCTCAACGGCGGCAGCGGCAGAGCTGAGGGGCCGTATATCGGAGGAGATATCGCGCCGCTCGATGGCGGAGCCGGAGTCGAAGCGGCTTCGGCGCGAGGCGGCGCTGGTGCGACGTGCGCCGATAGGCACTATACACAGTTTCTGCTCGGCGCTTCTGCGCGAGTACGCGGGAAAGGCCGGAGTGACGCCGGATTTTGCGATAGCCGACGAGGACAGAGCTTCGGAGCTGCGGAACCTCTCGCTTGAGACGGTCATGGACGCGGCGTACGAGGCGGACGACCCGGGTTTCATGCAGCTTGCGGACACGGTGGGCGCGGGCCGGGACGACCGGCGGCTGGCCGAGCTGGTGCTGAGGCTGCACGACAAGCTGCAGTCCCACGCGCGGCCGGAGGACTGGGCAAAGGAGCAGGCTGAGCTGTTTTCGACCGATGCGAAGGATGCGGGCGACACGCCGTGGGGCAGGGAACTGCTGGAATCTGCCGGAGCCGAGCTCAGCTACTGGGCGGGGGAGCTTGAGGCGCTCTCTCAGGAGATGCTCGGCTTTGAGAAAATGGGCAAGGCGTATTACAGCAGTTTCAGCACGACGGCCCGTATGCTCCGCAGCTGCGCGGAAAGAGCGGCTCAGGGCTGGGACAGGCTGTACGAGGGCCTTGATGTGGAGTTCCCGAGGCTCGGTTCCCTGCGAGGCGGCGGGGAGGACCCGGAGCTTGCAGAGCTTGCCAAGGCGAAGCGCGAGGCCTGCAAGAAGGCGCTCAAGCGCATCGAAAAGGACTTCCTGCTCCCGAGCGCGGAGCTGCTGCGCGACATGAGGCGCACGGCCCCGGCCATGCGCGCGCTGCTGAAGCTCGTCGGCGACTTCGACGCGGAATACACGCGGCGCAAGCGGCGGCGCTCGCTACTGGATTTCTCCGACCTCGAACACCTCGCGGCCCGGCTGCTGACAGAGCCCGATGGCTCACCGACTGAGACCGCCGTCGAGGTATCGAAGCGCTACACCGAAGTCATGGTGGACGAGTATCAGGACGTCTCAGCGGTGCAGGACATGATAATCCGCGCCGTGTCGGACGGCGGGCGCAGGCTGTTCATGGTCGGCGACGTGAAGCAGAGCATCTACAGGTTCCGGCTGGCCGACCCGACGATTTTCCTGGACAAATATGAGCGCTACGCCGACGCACCGCAGCCCGAGGGCGTGCCGCGCCGGGTGTTCCTGCGCGAGAGCTTCCGCTCGAGGCCGGAGGTAGTGGACGCGGTTAACGAGGTTTTTTCCTGCCTGATGTCGAAGGGACTGGGCGAGATGGACTACGACGAGCGCGCGCAGCTGAGGGCCGGGCTGGAATACGAGAGCCTTGTGCCCGCGCCGGAGCTGGTGCTGGTGCCCGTGCAGGGCGCGGAGGACGAGGACGAACGCCCTGACAAGGCCGAGACCGAGGCCACCTACGCCGCTAAGATGATGCGCAGGCTCGTGGAGAGCGGCAGCCGCATAGACGACGGCGGAACAAAACGCTCCGTGAACTACGGGGATATCGCCGTGCTGCTCCGGTCGGTGAACGTGAGCGGCCCGGTGTGGAGGCGTGCGCTCGCGAGCGAGGGCATACCGGTCGAAGCGGGGCAGTCCGGCGGATTTTTCGAGGCCGGGGAGATCTCCGTCGTGCTCTCGCTGCTGGCGATCGTGGACAACCCGCGGCAGGACGTGGCGCTCATCTCCGTGCTCCGCTCGGCGCTGTTCGGCTTCACGGCCGACGAGCTGACGGAAATGCGCCTGAAAACCCCCGAGGGCGATTTTTACTCGTCGCTCGAGCACTATGCCGAGGACAGCGATAAGGCCCGGAACTTCCTCGCTACGCTCTGGGAACTGCGTGATATTTCCCGGGACAGCGAGCTGGCCTCGCTCGTGTGGACGATATACGAAAAGCTCGACTGCATGGCGCTCTGCGCGGCGATGAGCGACGGCGAGGGCCGGCGCGCGCGGCTCTTTAAGCTCTTTGAGCTGGCCCGCAGCTTTGAGACCTCGGGCTGGAAGGGCCTCAGACGCTTCCTCGACTGGATAAACTCCATGAAAAAGCGCGGGGAGGAGCCTGCCTTCCCGAACGAGTCCACGGGCGGCGCGGTGCGCATCATGAGCATCCACCGCTCCAAGGGGCTGGAGTTCCCGGTGGTGTTCATAGGCGATACGGCCCGGCGCTTCAACACGGGCGACCTGCGTGAGAGCGTACTGGTGCACCCGAAGCTCGGCCTCGGGCCGAAGCTCACCGATACGCTCAGAGGGATTGAGTACCCGACCCTGGCGCGCCGCGCAGTGGCACACAGGCTCGAGCGCGAGCTGCTCAGCGAGGAGCTTCGGCTGCTATACGTCGCCATGACCCGCGCGCGCGAGCGGCTGTTCATGACCTGCGCGGTGGCAGACCCGGAGAAAAAGCTATCAAAGCTCTCGCCGTGCGCGGAGCGCAGGATGCCCGCACAGGCTCTGGTATCCATGCACAGCCTTTCGGAGTGGATCATCAGCGCCGTGCTCGGCACCGGCAGCCGGAAGATAACGCTATCGATCGGCGGCGACACGCACGGCGAGCCGCAGCCTCTGCAAAAGGAAGCCCGGCCCCGGACAGAGCCGGAGACCGGGCCAAAGGAGGAGGCTTGCGATATAGACTTCGAACGTGAGCTGAGCTGGAGCTACCCCTATAAAGCGGCGGAACTGCTGCCCTCCAAGCTCACGGCCACGGAGCTCAAAAGCCTCGCGGAGCCGGACCCGGAGGGCGCGCCCATGCTCAAAAAACGCGGCAGGCTGTTCAGAAAACCGGATATATCCGGCGGGACAAGACAGCTCACCGCCGCCGAAAAGGGCACCGCCGCCCACCTCGCGCTCAGATACCTCGACCTCGGCCGCATAAACTCCGCCCAAAGCGCCGCCGGCGAGCTGCAAAGGCTCGTCGCCGAGGGCCGCATGTCCCGGCGTGAGGCGGATGCGGTTGACATAACGTCGCTATTCAGGCTCGCGCAGTCGGAGCTTGGCAGGAAGATCGCCTCATCAGAGCGGGTACTGAGGGAGTTCCCCTTCGCGCTGCTTTGCGAGGCGGGGAGGTTCTTCGAGGGCGCCGGGGACGAAAAGGTGTTGCTTCAGGGCGTGGTCGACTGCTGCATAGTGGAGCCGGACGGTCTGACCCTCGTGGACTACAAGACCGACCGCATAAGGCCCGGACAGGAGCCGGAGCGTGCGGAGCTTTACCGCTCGCAGATAGAGGCTTACAGCTGGGCGATGTCGCGCATAACGGGCCTGCCGGTCAAGGGGCGGTATCTGCTATTCCTTGCGACAGGCGCGGCGCTTGCGCTCTGATACCGGCACGTAGGGCTTGCCCCTGCGGTGCGCCAGACAATTCGTGCACTCGAGCTTGGGACAGCAAAGACAGAGCGCCACCTGCTCCGGCGAGTCCACCACATAGTGCTCGTGCCTGGGTTTGCGGACGCGCGGGGAGTCGCCTGCGGCGTGGCGCTCGCCCATGTTCTCCGGGGCGGGGACAGCGGGCAGGGCCGGGCGCTCCTCAAAGCGCGCCATCGTATAGAGCCGCGTCATCAGCCGCGCTCCTTCATGCGCTTCTTCAGACGGAAGATATGATAGGCGCGGCTGAGCCTGTCGCGGTAGACCGTGGAGATGTCGGGGATGGGCCGGTATACCGTGCAGCCCTCGCCGGCCGGACAGGGCCGGCGGCGCTTCGCCCGAAGAATGTACACACAGGAGGGTATGACCGAGCGGTAGTGGTCCGGGTCGGCCGCGCCGTAGTAATAAAGGCAGTCCACACATCGGCTCATGTCCGGCGTCTTGTGGGGGGAGTTGAGCATGTTTTCTCACACCTCTCTCTTTTTTAGTGGTTGACATGTTCAATTATTTGTACTATCATGGTAATTGCATGGGATTATTGTACGGATTATTGTACAACCTGCCTTTAAATATAGTTCGCAATACTGCACTTGTCAAGGGCCGTGTACAAAAATTTGTAATTTGTACATATTTTACAAAAAGGGGCCGAAAAATATGGAAGGCATATGCGAGAGGATAGAGGCTTTGCTTAGGGAGCGGGGAATATCGGGCGCGAGGATGAGCGCGGAGCTTGGAATGAGCCGGAGCTTTATGACGGAGCTGCGGAAGGGCCGTGCGAAGGGCGTGAGCGCGGAGACAGCGGCGCGGATAGCGGACTATCTGGGCGTGACGACGGACTATCTGCTGGGCAAGACGGAGGACCCCGGTCCGGTGAACGGGGACGAGGAGCTGACTGAGTATCTGGAGGAGCTGAGGAGCAGGCCGGAGAAGCGCATGCTGTTTTCGGTGACGAAGAACGCGACGAAGGCGCAGATAGAGGCGATCGTGCGGATGATAGAGGAGATGCAGCAGCAGGGATGAGCTACCTTGAGGGCGTGGACTACTGGGTGAGGCTGGTGGAGTTCCCGAGCCGCGCATCGGCGGCGGTTACGGTATCGAACGGGGACGGGACGTTCACGATATATATAAACACGCGCTTTGACGAGGCGGCGCGCGAAGCGGGGCTTCGGCACGAGCTGGAGCACCTGAAGAACGAGCATTTCTACCGGGACGAGTACGGCGTCTGCGAGCTCGAGGCTGCGGCGGAGGGGCTGTATACGCTCAGGGAGAAGCCGGCGGCGGAGCGGCGGACGATAAGGCTCTACGCCGGGCCGGGCGCGGTGCTGGAGGATTTCCTGCGCCGGGCGTCGCCGGAGGCGCTCGTGCTGCTCAGACGGGCGGGGCTTGAAAAAAAGTGCAGATGATGCTAGAATCCTAGGATGGCGAATATAGTGTAAGGAATAAGTTTTTTGGAGCGGAGTATGGATTTTCGACCTGTTGGGATATTCGACTCGGGCATGGGCGGGCTGACCGCGGTGCGCGAGCTGAGGCGGCTGCTTCCGGGCGAGGACATAGCCTATCTGGGCGACACGGCGCGGGTGCCCTACGGGGGCCGGAGCGTGGAGGAGCTGAGAAGGATAGCGGAGAGCGACGTGAGGTTCCTGAGCGGGCGCGGCATAAAGGCGATGCTGGTTGCCTGCGGGACGGTCAGCTCGAACTGCCTGGACTATGTGCAGGAGACGGCGGGCGTGCCGGCGATAGGCGTAGTCGTGCCGACGGCGCAGGAGGCGGCGGAGGCGACGCACAACGGCAAGGTAGGAGTGCTGTCAACGGTAGCGACGATGCGCAGCGGGGCTTTCGTGCGCGAGCTGCACAGGATCGACGGGGCCATAGAGGCGGTGGCCTCAGGCAGCCCGAAGCTGGTGCCGCTTGTCGAGGCCGGCAGGGCGGACCCGTCGGACCCGGAGGTCGCGTCGGCTGTTGAGGAATGCCTTCGCGAGGTTAAAGCAGCGGGCGTGGATACGCTCATACTGGGCTGCACTCACTATCCTCTGCTGGCCGGGGCGATAGGGGCGTACATGGGCGAGGGCGTGAGGCTCATAGACTCCGGCGCGGCGGGTGCGAGGGCACTGGCGAGGCTGCTGGGGAGCGAGGATCTGCGCTCGCCGAGAAAGAGCTTCGGCCGCACCGCCTGTTACGCCAGCGGCGACGCAGGAGAGTTCGCCAGGGTGGCCGAGCTTTTCCTGAAACAAGATTTTTCACGCACAACGTTCAAGACCGCCGTGCTCTGAGCCGGCGGCCTTTTTAGTGCCTGCGATTGTTGAAATGGAGCGGAGCATCTGTTAAAATAGAAATTGTAAAGTAATTTTGTTTCTGCTGAAAAGGAGCGGCGCTTATGATGAACGACGTCCACAGGGATTTTCTAAGCCTTCTGGGCTGGGAGGGAGACGAACTGGAGGCCGCGCTGCCGGACTGGATAAATACCGCGCGATTCCTCAGACTCACGGACAGAGACGTGAGGATGGCCACGGAGGATTGGATACCGAATTATTGGAACATCTCGCTCAAGGGAGTGAGGATGTGTATAGCGGCCTGTATAAAGGAGGCCATGGAGACTGCAAAGATGAGGCAGTATATGGACGAGGGGCGGAAGGTGCTGTTCAGCACAATGCCGTCCTCGCCGGTCTGCATAAGCGCGAACAAGCTTGCCGGGGGAGAGCGGATGCATATCTCGCATCCATATTTCATAGCCACCTCGGTCTGGGGGGCGTTTTTCAACAAGGGAGCGGACAGCCTGTTTTGTAACTCCTGCATGGACCAGGGTTGTCACCACTGTGTCATGAACACCATAAGGGCCGACTCGCTGCTGCAGGGGATGATACCCAAGCCGACCGTGACCTGGAACTGGGGCCTGCAGTGCAACGAGGGACCGAAGACGGACGAGATGGTGTTCAGCCTCGAGAATGAGGAATGGGACAATGTGCTCACTACCATGCCGCACGACGCCCCGATAGGCTGCATAGAGGCGGAGGACCCGGAGCGAGTGCACTATCTGAGCGAGGAACTGCGCGCATCACAGGAGAAGGTGACGAGCCTGACTGGCATAGAGGTCGCCGACGAGCACCTGCGCCGGGCGCTGGACGATTACATGAGCTATCTGAGGAGGATAGAGCGGCTGACCGACCTTGTGATGAACGCTGACCCGCAGCCGTTGACCGGCAACGAGCTGGCGCTGTTCGGCATCTGTATGGAGGCGGCCTTTGATACGGGGCTGGACGGACTCAACGAGGCAATCGACACCGTTACGGCGGAGGTAGAGCAGCTCATATCCGAGGGACGGGGCGTGCTGCCCAAGGGTGCGCCCAAGCTGGCCTGTCACTTCAGTCCGCTGAACATTCCCTGGATAGACAAGGCGTTCAGGGACAACGGTGTCAATCTCACGCTGGGCAGGATGTTCCCGCCTGCTAGCTTCCTCATGCGCTGTGTGGACGACAGCGATGGCTTCACGATGGCAGCGAGGATGTGCCTGTCCGTTCCCAACACAGTCAACATGCTCGACGAGGCGAAGATGGTCGCGGAGCAGTTGAAGATGTACTCGGTGGACGGGGCGCTCTACGGCTTTTTTGCCTTCGACAGATGGATAGGGGCGCTCGAGAAGACGATGATACGTGTGGTCGAGGACTACACCAGCGTGCCGCATTTCTACCTTGAGGGCGATTTCTGGAACAGCGGGAGGTTCTCGCTTGAGGACAGGATATCCATGATACGCAGCATCTGCAACTGTCTTAAAATATCTGGCTTAGCCGGAAGGCAGGTATGAGACCGAATGTCACGGGAGAAGGTACTTTGCGGCAAGGGAGAGATCATCCAGGTCGCAGTGGGCATCGTGGACAGGGAGGGCATGGAGGCTGTCTCCATACGCAGGATAGCGAAAGAGCTGGGTGTGTCCTCCATGACGATATACAACTACGTAGAGAACCTGCAGGATGTCAAGAAGTATGTGCTGATAAGCGGCTTTGACAGGATGTACAGCCGCATATTTGAGGCGCTGAACGCTTCGCCGGGGGTCGGCGGGAGCGCGGGTGTCTGCCGCGCCGTGGCGCTGGAGGTGTTCCGGTTCGCTGACAAGAACCGTGGCATGTTCACCTATATGTACTCGGACGGGAGGCTGCTTTTTCACCAGGACGCCGAGGTAAGGCCGTTTTACGATTTCTTCGCGAAGTTTATTAAGAGGGGCCGCCGTAGCCGGGACGAGTGGATGGCAAACGAGCGCTGCTTCCGCCTGTTCGAGACACTCGTTTTCACAATGGCGGACCAGCACTGCACAGGGGTGAAATCACAGACGGAAGATGAGTTTCTGGAATACGTGGACTTCTATCTGGACCACTGTATGCCGGGCAAAAAATGAAAGAATGCGGTGACGGGTATTGACAAGATTTTATCTATATAGTATTATAATTTACGGTGTACATTTAAATCTCGGCATGCCTGTGCCAAGGGGGTCGCGGGGCTGTGAATGAGATAATAACCGGGCTCAGCGAGCTGAGCGCAAGGCGTGCCGCGTCTCTTGCGGCGGAGAAGGCGACGGGCAAACCGCTGGTCGAATACAGCAGTACGTTCATACCGGAGGAGCTGATAAGGGCGGCCGGGGCGAACACGTATTTGTTGTGCAGCGGCGGGCGGCAGGAGGCTGTGGACGCCGCGATGGACGACATGCTCAGGTGTATGAATCCGCTGGCGTTGGCGACTGCCGGCAGCATCAAGCTGGGCAGGGACGAGGTCACGCCGCACGCCGACCTGCTGGTGACAGCGGTGACGGACTGTCACATAGGCCGGATGAGCGAGCTTCTGGAGTACCGGGGTGTAAACACCTTCAAGGTGGGCGTGCCGTCGGACTGGCGCAAGCCGATAGCGTTCGAGTACTATGTCCGGGCGCTCCGCAGGATGATGGAGGCGGTCGAGGGCATAACGGGCAAAGCTGTGGACGAGGAACTCGCGAGGGAGGGCTTTGCACAGTCGAACCGCATAAACGCCTGTTTTCGGAGGATAAATAAGCTCAGGTGCAGGCCGGACACGCCTATAACCTTCTGCGATTACATGAGATTGCAGCATATGAGCTTCATGCTGGGTGACGCGCAGCTGGCGGCGGACAGGCTGGAGGGGATATGCTCGATGCTGGAGGACGCGCCGGGGGCGTACTGCGCCGGGTCGCCGAGGCTGCTGCTGGTGGGCCGTGCGATAGCTGTGGGCGACTATCCGCTCATAGAGCTGCTGGACAAGTGCGGCGCGGCGGTGGTGGCGGAGATGCTGGACGACTGCATCAGGGTCACGGAGAAGGACGTGGAGCTGGAAGGCGACCTGCTGCTGAACTTTGCGAGGAACAGGTATCTTGAGCGCACGCCGGTGGACAGCTTCCAGCCCTCGTGGCATATGAGGTTCAGACGCATGAAGGAGCTGATAGAGGAATACGCGATAGACGGCGTTGTCTGGTATCAGCTGGCGAACGACGAGATATATGACATGGAGTACACCTGCGTGGAGAACTGGCTGAGGGAGCTGGGGATGCCGCTGATGAGGCTTGAGACGAGCTATTCCTATACGCGGGAGACGCTGGGACAGGCGGTCGCGCAGATAGAGAGCTTTGTCGAGAGACTGTGCAGGGACTGAAGATAACAAGAATTGAAGATCTTATATTTATTAAGGAGGAATCGGGTATGGACTTCAAGGCTGCCGCGATAAAGCTGGGCGACGGCGTAGCCGAGGCCATGGAGGAGCGCGGTATAAACGAGGACGATATACGCGCGGTGCTGGAGTATGCCGAGAGCGAGGGAGCGAAGCTCTGCTCGGAGGACGGGGAGCGCAATCTTGCGCGCAAGCGCATGGGCAATTTCTCGGCCTATGTGGAGTACAAGCTCGACGGTGACGGCGCGGAGATACTGAACGTGTACAGCCATGTCGTCAAGCTGAGCGCTGACGAATGAAGCGGGGAGGGCGAAGAAAATGAGTGCATGGATCTGCAACAAGTGCAAGGTCAAGGTCGACGAGGTCGACGATATCAAGATCTTCTATAAGGACCTCTCGCTGCCTGACGCCTGTGGTTTCAGGTGCCCGGAATGCGGCGCGGAGTATCTCGAGGGAGATTTCGTGGCGGACCAGCTCTCCTCTGCCGAGCAGATGCTTGAGGGCAAGTGAGTTCTGAGGGGTAAGGCGGACTATGGAACTGTTTGCAGGCGTGGATATCGGCTCGACGACGGCCAAGTGTGTGCTGATAGACGAGGATGAGAATACTCTGATATTCAGGCACATCCCGACCGAGTACGACAGGAACGTGAGCGGCGAGAAGATACTGAAACTGGCTCTGGACGATCTGGGCGCGTCTATCGATGACGTGGCGTATATAGTATCGACGGGCTACGGGCGCAAGTCCTTCGTGAGGGCGAACGCGAACATCCCGGAGATCATAGCGCACGGAGTGGGCACGTGGCACATGCTGCCCGGCACGAGGACGATCATAGACATCGGCGGGCAGGACAGCAAGGTCATAGAGCTGAGCGAGCAGGGCGTTGTCGAGAAGTTCGAGATGAACGACAAGTGCGCGGCCGGCACGGGAAGATTTTTCGAGGTGCTGACGCACAGGCTGCTTGGCATCGAGATGGAGGAGCTCTCGGACCTCATGAAGAAGTCGAAGAACGCCTGTACGATATCGAGCATGTGCACCATCTTTGCGGAGTCGGAGATAATCTCGTACCTGTCGCAGAAGGTGGCGATAGAGGACGTGGCGAACGGCGTGGGCAGGTCTATCGCGAGGCGCATCCTTGCAATGGGACGCTCGGCACAGATAGCCTACCTTGAGCCGATAGTGTTCTCCGGCGGAGTTGCCAACAACGAGGCGATAACGGATATATTCTCCGAGCTGCTGGGCAAGCCGGTGAAGGCGGTCGAGACACCCCAGTCCACGGCCGCGCTCGGCGCCGCGCTCAGGGCGAAGAAGGACTATACCGCTGCCCAGGCTAAAGCCTGAGCGGGGAGAGATACAAAGCGGGGCAGACGGATCATCTGTCCCGCTTTCTGTTTTCTGTTGGAGGCTGCAATATGGGAACTGAGCTGGAGAGTAGCTGCCGGGAGCTTCTGGCCATGATACCCGGCTGCGCGGAAAGGTCGGCGGAACTGGGCCGCGCGGCCGAGTACTTCGGGCTGAGCCAGGCAGAGATAGAGCGCGCGGCGAGGCTGCTGCCCGAGCACTTCGAGTTGGGATACGAGGGCGTGCGGTCGCTGTTGGCGGAATACGTACACGAAGCTCTGGACGCGTTCGCGCAGCCGTCGGGGAGATACTGCGAGCTGAGCGTGCCCGCGCCGCCGGTGCAGGCCATGGCGCTGGGGCTGGCCGCAGGGGAGAGAGTGAGGTTTGGCACGCGCGCGCTGGCGCTGCAGGTGCTGCTCAGGGGCCTGCTGCTGTCGAGAAAGCCGCTGAGCTTCGACGGCTGTTCGAAGCGGAGATGCGGGCTGAACCTCATGCGTCGGCGGCTGGTGCTCGAGCCGCCTGTGAAGGCCCCGGACTGCGTGCTTCAGTATGGGCTGCTCTGTGACGAGTGTACCAAGACCTGCGAGGGACTCGGCGGCGGGACGAAGGTGCTGAGCATGACAGTGCAGAAGGGCGCGGCGAGAGCCGGGCGCGAGCGATTCAGAAGCTTGAGCGCTGGTTTTGAGCACTTCGCTCGCGAGGCGGCGGGTATGCTGGACATGCCAGCGCCCGACGCTGGGCAGATACGCGAGGCGGCGAGAATGAGTGCGGAGCAGCTTGGTGCGCTGACGAGGCTGACGGAGCTGAATGCCCGGCCGGGCAGACGCCCCCTGCGCGGCACCAGCCTTGCGCTTGCTCAGACGACCCAGCTCATGTGTTTTTCGAGGCTGGAGCGGGTGACGGAGGCGCTGCGGACGCTCTGCCGCGAGCTGGAGGCCGCACCGGAGAGCGAGCCGGGAAGGACAAGGCTGTATTGCTTTTACCCGCCGCTGACGCTGCCGGAGCTTGACCTGGGCTTTTGGAGTAACGGTGTGGACCTGCTGGGAAGCGCAGCCTTCCTGTACAGCGCCGGGAGCCTCGGCACAGGGCTGGGCGGACTGTCGGCGTCCTGGCTGGGCGCGATGACGCTTGCCGGCCCGACGAGCGGGCTGTGCGGGGCCATAGCGAGGGCAGCGGAGCGCTCCGGATGCGCCGCATACCTGAGCGGAGGCTTCAGCTTCGACCGCTGGATGGGTTCCGCGACGCCCCTGCAGCGCCGCATCCTCGAGCACGACTACGGCCTGAAGACGCTGGACCTCGACTACGACTTCTGGTGCGAAAACCAAAGCTCAGCCTGGGCCGCAGAACGCGTCGACAGCCTATGCGTTCAGCTGCACAGATGAAGACAATGTAGGATGTAAGAGAACGGTCGGGTGCGCATAGCAACCGGACATGTCGGCGAGCCGGGACGGCCATATCCACGACCCGGTGCATTGACTTACGCAAAAACCGGGCCTGTACTTTTCGGTACAGGCCCGGTTTAGTTGACATAAGATTACTGCATCGCCTTGCGCATCTTGATGATCTGGCATACAGACTCGATCCTCGTCTTGAGGGACTCGGGGCTGTAGTCACGGTCATCCCAGAAGTCGGCCTCGATGTAGTACGAAGGCACGCCTGTGCGCTCCTGCACTATCTTGGCGATGATCTTCTGCTGCGCGCCCAGCCAGCGGTCGAAGTCGAAGAACCCAAGGATCATGCCGTCGGGGTTGCACAGCTCGATCTTCTCGATCATGGCGTTCGCCTCTCCGTTGAGGTTCATGCACATGCCGTTGCGCGCCCAGCTCTCCGCCGCGGACATCCAGGGATCGTCCGGATACTTCGTGGGGGACATTTCCTTCTTAGAGTGCGTAAGTGCGCTCGAGAAGGCCGTGATGACGCCGTTGTCGCGGAAGAACTTGCCGACCCAGGGAATGCAGAACGGCAGGTTGTAGAAGCCGACCTTCGGAGTGTCCTTCGGCATGACGCCTTCGCCGGCCTTGATTGCCGCGCGGACTTCCTTCGTCAGCGTGTCGATGGCGTCCTCCATGTACTTGAAGCCCGTATTGAACGGGACTGTCAGTACCTGCTGGAGCATGGTCAGGGTCTCGCCGCCTACCACCGGGGGATTGGCGTTGGTGCAGAGGTTGGTCAGCATGCCGCACTTGAAGCCCAGCCTGCCGACGTCCTTATTCGCCTGCAGAAGATGCTCGTCCGTTATCGTGAAGCCGGTGGCTTCCTCGATGGCCTTCACGCCCAGCTTCATCTGGTCGCTCATGAACTTCAGACGGGTCTCCATCATGTCCTCTTCCTCGCTGAAGGTCGAGTCATGCGGCACGCGGGAGACGTGGTACTTCCACTTCTTGCCCGTGATACCCTGGATCATCTCGTCGGTCTTCGGGCCCTCGTCGCAGTTGAAGCCCCAGCTCCAGATAAGGTCGGGGGCGGCGATGGTGCCGGTGACGTACGCGCCCAGGCGCATCTTGTTCAGCGGGCAGTGACGGCAGCCATATGTGAAGCCGTACTGCTCGGCGATGTTCAGGAACGGAGCCGCGCCGTGGAAGAAGGAGTTCAGGGTGTTAACCATCAGCAGGTCGGGGAAGCCGATGAATATGCCCTCGCCGCCAGCGTTCTTCGCAGCGTAGTAGTAGTTCGCTATGGCCGGCAGGATGCCGTACAGAATTTTGACGCCCTTCTCCTTCATCTCAGGAGTATGCACGATGTCGTTCAGCTCGCGCAGATACGCGCCTATCATCTTGCGAACGCCGAGGTACTTGATATCCCAGTTCTGCGGGATATAGGTGTCCAGAGCGTAGATGAGTGTTTCTTCGTCTATCTTGACCCTCTCGGCAGTCTCAAGCCACTGAGGGAGAAAAGCCTCCAGCTCATCGTCATTGAAAGCGGCGAGCTTGAGCAGTTCGCGGTTCAGATCTCTTGCCATTATTTTGCCTCCTTTAAACTTTCAACAAAGCTCTCGAGCCTGGTGGTCAGAGGTGCAACGGCCTCGCGGGAGTACTCATAGGAGGACTCGAGCTTCATCAGAGGCACGCCGGTCTCCGCTATCCACTTGGACAGGCAGGTGTGCTCCATGTCGTAGATCTCGTCGAACGCGAGCTGGTACCACAGCACGCCGTCGATGCGATACTCCTTTATCAGCTCCTTTAGGTGCTCGAACCTCGTCTCCCACGCGGGCTGGAAGATGCACTGCGGCACGCGGTTGTCGTAGATCGCGGAGGCATAGGCATCGACCACGTCGCCCTCGGTGGAGATGTCGTTCTTGAAGGGCCTGATGGCCTCGTCCAGGAACTCGCAGACGATGGAACCGCCGGCGTTCTCGATGATCGTCGGGACCTGATAGTCGCCCAGCGCCACGGCACGGCCCATAATGAGGATGCGCGGAGCGTCCGCTGCATGCGCGCCCGGAGCGTTCTTCAGCTCCTCATAGATCTGCTCAAGAGCCTCGATGCTCGTGTCATAGTCGAGCCTAAGAGTGTAGTGGTTGAGCTTGATGAAATCGCTGAAGGTGATGGGCGGGTTATCCTGCTTGCGCAGCTCGTCTATCTTCCTGAGCAGTTCATTTATCCTGTTGGTCTTGGCATAGTTGGCGCGGATGTCGTCGTCGGAGATAGGATGACCGACGAGATTCTCGAGCATGGCTCTGAACTCGCGCAGCTCGTGCCTGTAATACTCCCTCGAGATGTCCACAGTGTAGTCCGCGGGCACGCCGACCTTGTAGACAGGCAGGCCCTTGTACTCGAGGATCTCGGTCATGCGGCCGTAGTGGCTGTCATGCTGCTGGATGGTAACGGAGTCGGCGATGGGCATTACGGCGTCGAGGCCAAGCAGATAGGAGCCTGCCATGGAAGCCGCGAGCGGGTTCATGAAGCGGAGCATGTAGTCGAGCGTGGCCTCGGGGGGCTGGGGATCGCCGCCCTTCATGATGAGGTAGGACTCCGCGCCGGCCGCGGTTATCCACTGCTCAGGCACGAAATCGCCAAAGAACTCGACGACCTTGCTGCCCTCTTTTTTCTTCCGGATGATTTCAAGCGGACGTGCGGTCGACAGCTTGTCAAGCTTTTGCAAAATCTCCTTCACTTCTAAAGAGACCTCCTTAAAATTCAGATAGCCGGGATATCATTACGTCAGGCGCCGGTTGCTTGACACAATTGTAACGATATCATCTTTCTCATCGGGAATCAAGAGGGGTCTTCATTTTTGGCAGTTTACATCAAAAACGGCACAATATTTTGACTATTATGGCGATTCTTTGCGAATATAAAGTAAATACAGTATTATTTACATCGTATATATTATACAGAAAAGGGCGAAATATTGCGTGATACGGCCACATACTGTAGTAGAAAGTACGAAAATATGCTGGTTGTGTTGTGAGTATCGCTGAGTTGTCACACCCTTGACAGGGGATGAAAAAGATAATATATTGACAATGCCGGTTAATATGTACGACGTAAATTCACGTTCAGCGCCGCCTTGACACAATACAATAAGGTGGAGAGTTAACATGCTAAAGTCCAAAGGTAAGATACAGATAGGCATTTATCTCGTGTCCGTTTTGATGATGGGCGTTGTCGGCATTGCCAGCGCGCTGAGCGTCATAGGCTCGAACTTCCCCGAGCTGAGCCAGACCGACGTGCAGACGCTCATTTCCATCCCCTGCATCGTCATCATCCCGGTGACCCTCATAGTGGGCAAGCTGATGCAGGTGATGAGCAAGAAGCTGCTTGCGCTCATCGGCATAGTGCTCTTTCTGGTCGGCGGCGTAGTGCCGGCGTTTATGACCTCGTTTTTAGCGCTGCAGGTGCTGCGCGGGGTGTTCGGCGCGGGCGTCGGCATCCTTCAGGTTGTGAGCACGGCTCTCGTGGCGGAGAACTTCGAGGGCGCGGAGCGCGACAGGGTGCAGGGCAACCTGCAGGCTTTCCAGATGCTCGGCTGCGCAATCATGGTCTTTGTGGGCGGTTGGCTTGCGACGCTGGGCTGGAACGTGGTATTCTATGTACATCTGATAGGCGTCATCTCCCTGGTGGTCGCGCTGACCTGCCTGCCGAACGTGAAGCCCTCGGCTCAGGCGAAGGCGGCCGGTTCCGCTCCTGCGGAGAAGGGCAAGCTGACGGGCAAGATGTGGGTCTGGATGATAATCGCGTTTTTCGTGTTCTGCACGGGCCAGATCTACTCCAACGGCAATGCCTACCTGCTGACTGAGAAAGGCATAGGCGACTCCGCGGCCTCCGGCCTCGGCATGGCTTTCTTCTGCGCCGGCGGCATACTGATGGGCCTGTTCTACGGCAAGCTGGCTAACGCTCTCAAGGGCTACACCATGGGCGTAGGCTTCCTTGTCATGGCTCTGAGCTATGCGGTCATGGCCTTTGCGCCGAGCATAGTCATCTTCTACATAGGCTGCCTTATACTTGGCCTGGGAATGTCGGTTGTCATGCCGGGCGTGTTCCTGAACGTGGGCAACTCGGTCGGACCGGCGGCGGTTGGCATGGCACTGTCCATTGCGACCTGTGTACAGAATTTCGGCCAGTTCTGCAGTCCCTATCTGGTGAACCCTGTGGCCCAGGCTGTGGGCGGCGAGATGCCGAACGTGGCTTCCTTCTATGTCGCGGCTGGCGTGGGCGCCTTGCTTGGTGTTATAATGCTGGTTAAGGGCGCGGCGGACGGCAAAAAGGCCTGAGCAGTACAGGACGAGCCCGAAAGCTATCTTTTGTTGGAAAGGAATCTGTTTATGTACGATTATGATGTTATCTGCATAGGCGGCGGCCCCGGCGGTTCGGCCTCCGCGATGCGTTGCGCGGACAGGGGGAAGAAGGTCGCGCTCATAGAGGCGAGGGCGAAGAACGGAGCGGGCGGCACCTGCGTGAACCGCGGCTGCATCCCGACGAAGGCGCTCATGGCCTCGGCGAACCTCTACGCCTCGATAAAGGAGGCGAAGGCCTACGGCATCAACGTGGACATGTCCGCGGTGAGCGTGGATTTCAAGGCCATCAACCGCCGCAAGAACGGCGTCATCAACAACCTGAGCTTCGGGCTTGAGACCTTTCTGTGGAAGAAGAGCCGCGGCATCGACGTGGTCAAGGGCAGGGCAACGCTGGTCGACCCGCACACGGTAGAGGTGGACAACGGCAAGGAGAAGAAGCAGCTCACGGCGGAGTATATTGTCGTGGCGGTCGGTTCCGAGCCGGCGGAGATAGCGGCCTTCAACGTTGACCACGACAAGATAATCACCTCGAACGAGATAATGGACTTCTCTAGGCCGATGCCGGAGAGCATCGTGATCATCGGCTCCGGCGCGATTGGTCTGGAGTACGGGCACATCTACAACGTTTTCGGTGTGGATGTGACGATCGTCGAGATGATGCCGGATCTGGTGCCGGCGCTGCATGAGCCGGAGATCACGGACGCGGTGCGCAAGTCGCTGGAGAAGCGCGGCATCAAGGTCAAGGCCGGTTCGGGCATAGCGAGCGTTGAGAAGCTGGAGAACGGCAAGGTGAAGTCCACGCTGGCAAACGGCGAGGAACTCGTCTCCGACGTGGTGCTGGTGGCCATCGGCAGGACGCTGAACACGAGGGGAATGGGCCTCGAGGAAGTCGGCGTGCAGATGGAGAAGAACGGGCAGATCGTGACGGACGAGCACATGCGCACGTCGGTGCCGAATATCTTCGCTGCGGGCGACGTCACGACGGGCACGCAGCTGTCGGACAAAGCGCAGAGGCAGGGCCTCGTCATCGCCGAGACGATAGCGGGCAATGATTACTATATCAACTACGACAACATCCCTGTGACGACTTTCCTTGAGCCGGAGATCTCCTGGGTAGGCTATACCGTGGCCGACGCTGAGGCCAAGGGGATAAAGACGATAAGCGGCTCGCTGGCGTTCTCGTCGAACGAGAAGGCAATCGCCATCGGCAAGACCGAGGGCGTCATTAAGGTCGTGGCGCGTGAGGATGATCACCGGATCATCGGCGCGCAGATTTTTGGGCCGGAGGCCTGCGACCTTATAGCGGAGATGACTGTGGCGGTGGAGAACGGGCTGACGCTCGAGCAGGTGTACAACTCCATCCACCCGCATCCGACGCTCACGGAGATAATACTCGAGGTCTGCAAGAGGGCGGTCGGGCTCTCATTCGACAAGGCCTGAGCAGGGACAGCTTGTGGACAATGACCCTCCGCCGTGTTATCATGCAGCGGAGGGTCATATTGTGTTGCAGGGGGAATTTTTGTGGCGGGAAGACTGCTGTACTATACAAGGAGCGTGTGCCCTGTGTGTCTGCGCGGCGTCACGGCGGCGCTGAGGGAGGACAACGACAGGGTGTATATGGAAAAGAGCTGCCCCGAGCACGGGAGATTCCGCACTCTGGTCTGGGAGGACGACGGGGACGGCTATGCTGCGTGGCTGAAGCTGGGCGGCCTGGACATTGCGAAGCTGCCCAGGACGGAGGCGGAGGCGGAGGCCCTGAGCGGGGACTTTGCAGCCTGCGCATCTTGCAGGCCCGCGAGCGCGGCGCTCATGACGACGAACGCCTGCAACATGGACTGCCCGGTCTGTTTCACGCGGGACCACGGCGAGCCGCTCAGGCAGCCGGACCTCGCCGAGTGCCGCAGGCGGCTCGAGGGCTACCGCGAGCGGGCGGGGGAGAACGCGCTGCTGGAGCTTTGCGGCGGCGAGCCGACCGTTAGGCCGGATATCTGCGAGCTGGCATCGATGGCGCGGGACACGGGCTTTGATTTCATCCAGCTGAACACGAACGGGATAAATCTGGCCTCCTCGCCGGAGCTGTGCCGCCGGCTGAAGGAGAGCGGCGTCACGACAGTGTATCTGGGCTTTGACGGCATGACGGAGAAGCCATATCTGGCGAAATACGGCAGGCCGATGCTGGACATAAAGAAGCGCGCGGTGGAAAACAGCTCGGCCGCCGGATTGGCGGTGGTGCTGGTCTGCTGCGTCATACCGGGGGAGAACTCGGAGGAGCTGGGCGCGATAGTGGATTATGCGAAAAGGCATATGCCGCACGTCCGGGGCGTATATTTCCAGCCGGTGAGCTGGTTCGGCATCTATCCCGAGGGTGCGGAGTCGAAGCGGATAACGATACCGGGGGTCATAAGGCGGCTCGAGCGGCAGCACGAGGACATCTCGGCGAAGGACTTTTCGCCGGGGCACTACGAGCACCCCCAGTGCTCCTTTAACGCCTGTTATATGAAGGACAGGGCGGGGCATCTGCGCCCACTGACGAACCGGGAGACGAAGCCCGCGCCGGGGGTGGAGCGCCTGCGGGATACGCTCAGGCGGAGCTGGCTGCCCTCGAAGACGGAGCTGCTCACGGTGGGGGGCATGGCTTTCCAGGACTCGGGGAACATCGACCTCATGCGGCTGCGGCGATGTTCGATACAGATCATAGGCGAGGGCGGCGTCACGGTGCCGCTCTGCGCAAAATATCTCACCGGCTGCGGCGGTGCGAGGCTGCTGCCGGGCATAGACTAGGGGGAGTTAGGGCATGAGCGTGAGCTTGCAGGAGGGGCTTTACGGCCTGTGCAAATTGAGGATGGACGCCGACGCGGACTACCCCGGCCCAAGGCCGGAGACGGTGGACGACGCGGCCTTCGACGCGTACCGGCTCTGGCAGCTTAAGAAGACCGTGCGCCGCGTGCGTGAGAAGGCGCCCTTCTACCGCCGCCTGTTCGAGAAGGCGGGTGTGACGGAGGAGGAGCTGCACAGCCTCGAGGACATCAGGAAGCTGCCCTTCACCTTCCCGGCGGATCTGTCGGGGACGAGCTACAGCCTGCTGTGCACCTCGCAGAGCGAGGTCGAAAAGCCCGTGACCTTCTACTCGTCCGGCTCGACGGGGACGAAAAAGCGCATTTTCTTCTCGATGGCGGACATACAGAAGATACTGGACTTCCTCCCGCGCGGGATGAACACCGTCATAGACCGGGACGAGGCGCGCGTTCTGGTGTTTTTGCAGAACTCGCAGGGGCGCGGCATAGGCAGCATACTTGCAAAGAGCCTCGTGGACTTCGGCATGCAGGGCTGGACGGCCGATTTGCAGGACAGCCCGGAGGACATCTGGAGGCAGACGGCGGAGCACGGCGTGAACGTCTGGTTCGGCGACGCGATAACGATATACCGGGCGACGAAGATCCTCGCGCAGGAGCACGACCTGCGCGCCGTGGGCATGCAGTGCATCTTCATAACGATGTCGAACATCCCGCAGAGCATGATAAAGTATCTGCACGAAGCCTGGGGCTGCCGCGTGAGCACGCACTACGGCCTGACCGAGAGCGGCTGGGGCCTCGCCGTGGACTGCGACACCTGCCCCGGCTACCACTACGACGAATTGAACCACATCGTAGAGGTCGTCGACCCCGAGACGGGCGAGCCTGTGCCCGAGGGCGCCGAGGGCGAGGTCGTGCTCACCAACATAGCCCGCGACTGCATGCCGCTCATCCGCTACCGAACTGGCGACATCGCGACGCTGACGAAAAGCGACTGCGGCAGCCACCTCATGACGCTCGGGCACATCAGAAGGCGGCGCGAGGGCGCGACGGAGTACAACGGACATCACATCTACCCCGCGCTCTTTGACGAGGAGCTGTTCGCGACGGAGGGCCTGCTGGACTACCGCATTTTCCTACAGGACGGGCGAGTAAGCCTTGATATCGAGGTGCTGGACGAGGACGCCTTCGACGCCGGGGACCTAAAGGCACGGCTCATGGCGCTGTCATTCATGCAGGGCGCGCCGGAGCTGGAGATAAGGCTCCTGCCCTGCGGCGCCCTGCGGGAGCACTGCTACGAGAAGAAGCGGATACTTGAGAGGGAAGCAGAATGAGCGAGATACTCCATGAGACTGAGAGCCTCTGCCCCGTTTGCCTCAGACGCATACCGGCGAGATACGAGAGGGAGGACGGCAAGGCGTATATGGTGAAGGACTGCCCGGAGCACGGGCGGTTCAAGGTGCTGTTCTGGCGCGACGCGGACATGTACGAGGACTGGCTCAAACAGGGCGTCCACGCCCCGGCGAAGGACAGGGGCCGGCCCCTCGGCGAGCGCGGCTGCCCTTTCGACTGCGGCATATGCGACGAGCACCGCAGCGGTACCTGCACGAGCATACTCGAGATAACCTACCGCTGCAACATGAACTGCAAGATCTGCTTTGCCGACGCGAACGCGGAGCGCTTCGAGCCGGACCTTGAGCAGATAGAGCGAATGTACGCCTCGGCGCTGGCCTCGAACCCATACTGCAGCGTCCAGCTCTCGGGCGGCGAGCCGACGGTGAGGGACGACCTCTGCGATATCATCAGACTCGGCAAGCGGCTCGGGGTGATTCACCTGCAGGTGAACACGAACGGCATAAAGCTTGCAGCCGACCCGGAGTACGCCAAACGGCTCAAGGAGGCGGGGCTGGACCTCATCTATCTGCAGTTCGACGGGCTGGACGAGGACATCTACCGGCATATCCGCGGCCGTGAGATGCTGGATATAAAGCTCAGGGCCGTCGAGAACTGCGAGGCGGCGGGCCTCGGTATCCTGCTCGTGCCCGTGGTCATACCCGGCGTGAATCTGCACAGGATAGGGGAGATAGTGGCGTTCGGGAAGCGGCATATACCCGTCATCAAGGGCATACACTTCCAGCCGGTGAGCTATTTCGGGCGGTTTCCGGGAAAGACGCCGCCGGACGAGAGCCGCTGCGGGCTGAGTGATGTCATACACGCCCTCTGCGAGCAGTGCCCGGAGGAGCTGAAGATGGAGCACTTCGTCCCGAGAAAGCAGTTCGACCCGCACTGCGACTTCTCGAGCACCTATTATCTGGACGAGACGGGCAAGCTCGTCGCCATGTCAGAGCGGGATCAGAACTCCTGCGATACGGAGAGGACGGATTTCGTCGAGAAGACGAACAGGTACACTACGAAGCGCTGGCGCTATCAGGCGGGCGCGGAGGCGGACACGCCGCTCATGCGCTTTGCCATGCGGACGCTGACGCACTCGTTCTGCATCTCGGGCATGGGCTTCCAGGACGTGTGGAACATAGACCTCGGCAGACTGCACGGCTGCTGCGTGCACATCGTGAGGTCGGACTGCACGCTCATACCCTTCTGCGCTTTCCACCTGACTGGGGCGGACGGGCGCAGGCTGTACACGAACTGAGGGAGGCGCGGCATGAAGCTCACCATAACTGCCAATACCACGGTCGGTATGGCGCTGGCCTCAGAGCCTAGGCTGTACGCTGCGCTCATGAGCCTCGGCCTGTGCTGCGTGGACGAGAGCACGGTCATGTGGACCATGGAGCGGCTCGCGTCGGAGACGGGAGTGGACGTCGAGGCCCTCTGCGCGGCGCTCAATGAGGCCGGGAGATGACGCAGTTCGAGAGGGCCTGCATACGCACGGCGGAGCTTATAAGAGACGCGGACTACGCCGTGTTTTTCGGCGGGGCCGGTGTCTCGACAGACAGCGGACTGACGGATTTCAGGAGCCGGCAGACCGGGCTGTATAACCGCCCGAGCAGCTACGGCGCGCCGCCGGAGGAAATACTGACGCCGCGGTTCATGAGGGAGCAGCCTGAGAAGTTCTTCGACTTCTACCGCAGGGAGCTGCTCGACCTCTCTGCGCCGCCGAACAGAGTCCACTACGCGCTGGCGGAGCTTGAGAGGTTGGAGTATATTAAATGCGTCGTGACTCAGAACGCGGACTGCCTGCACCAGCGGGCGGGGAGCCGCCGGGTGCTCGACATACACGGGAACGTATACGTGAACTACTGCGTGGACTGCGGGCAGGGCTATCCGCCGGAGAAGGTGGCCGACTGCGCGGGAGTGCCGCACTGTGAGCGCTGCGGTGGCATGGTGAGGCCCGGCATACTGCTCTTTGGAGAGGTGCCGGATATGAGCGTCATAATGGAGACGGTGAGGGAGCTGAACCGGGCCGACCTGCTGGTCATCGGCGGCAGCTCGCTCAAGGTCAGCAGCGCACCGAGGCTGCTTGACAGGTTCAGGGGCAGGCTGGCGATAATAAACGCCGAGCCGACGCCCTTCGACGGCAGGGCGGATGTCCTGGTGCGCGGACGAATCGGCCCGGCCTTCGAGATCATAATGAGCACGCTGACGAAAGGAGATAACTGAGAAGATGGCAAAGACGAAGTACATGGTGACGAGCGGCTTCCTCGGGGCCGGAAAGACGACTTCGATGCTTGCCTTCGCGCGCTCCATCAATGCGCGCTGGGGCAAGGCGGCGATACTGGCAAACGACCTCGGCGCGAGCAACATAGTGGACGCGGACTTCACCGCGACGAGCGACGTGCTGACTACGAGCATCGCCGGAAACTGCATCTGCTATCAGCACGAGAACCTGGTGGACAAGTTGCGCCAGCTGGTGTCCGGGGGCGCGACGGTCATCTTCTCGGACATCCCCGGCTGCGGCATAGGCGCCCTCGACCACGTCTACCTCCAGCTCGTGGAGAGGGAACCGGACGAGTTCGAGCTGATGCCCTTCACCTGCATAGTTGACCCCGAGCGGATGAGGATGCTCATGGAGGGCGAGGGGGACATAAACCTGCCGGGCGAGATGCGCTTTCTGCTCGACGCGCAGATGGCCGAGGCAGACCTCATCGTGCTCAACAAGATCGACCTTCTGACCGCGCCGGAAATTGAAAAGCGACTCGCGCTCATCCGCACCCTGCACCCGGACACGCCCGTCATGACCATGTCCGCGAAAACGGGCGAGGGCGTGGACGCGGTGGTGGACTTCCTCATGACGCACAGGGCCGCGGCAGAGCACCGCGAGATAGGCTATGGCTCCGAGGCTTTCATGGCCGCCGAACGCCTGCTCAGCTGGTATAACCGCCGGGTCTTCTTCGAGCAGAGGGAGGACCGGGCCGTGGACTTCAACGCCGTCATCGACGAGGTCTTCGAGGGCATACGCGAGGGCCTCAAAAAAGCGGGCGCGAATGTGCCGCACCTCAAGGCCTTCGCCGCCGGGCAGGGCGAGGACTTCTTCAAGGCCAGCCTCATCGGCGTGGACTACCCCGTGGAATACGACCGGAGGCTTACGGGCAGCTACAGCGCCATTTCCGTCATCATAAACGCCCGCGCCGCCGCCGAGTCGGAGCTGATGGCGCAGGTCGTGGATGATACGCTCGATGCCGTGGCGCAGAAATACGGCCTGCGCGCACGCACCTTCTTCCTCGAGCACTTCGGAATGATGGAGGAGGGCCGGGGCAACGGCGGCCGCGCCTCGAGATATTGATCAGATTGCCGCGCCGGGAGGTGAGAGCCTTGCCTGAAAAGATGATAGAGGTGTTCTCGAGAAGACCGGGCCGGGGGGAGTACCTGCTCTCCGCCGCCCGGACTGCTGGCTGGGCGGAGAAGACCGGCCTGCGCCTGCTCGAAGCGGGCTGCGGGCTGGGCGCGGCCTCGAAGCTCCTGTCGGAGCGGCTCGGGGCCGAGGTCACGGGCGTCGACCTCGATGCGGAGCTTATAGACAGGGCCTCACTGGAATGCCCGGAGCGCTGCCGCTTCCTCTGCGCGGACGTGACGGCTCTGCCCTTCGAGGATGGGAGTTTCGACGGCGTGTTCAGCGAGGCGGCCTTCTCTGTGCTGCCCGACAGGGCCGACGCCGCGAGGGAGTACGCAAGGCTGCTTAACCCGGGTGGCAGGCTCATAATAAGCGACTTCTGCGCGAGACGCCGCCCGGAGCCGGAGCTGAGAGCGCTCGTGCGCGGAGTGCCCTGCTTCGAGGGGGTCGACACCGTGAGAAGCTATGTCGAAACGCTCGAGGCAGAGGGCTTCAGGACTCTCGAGGCAGGGGAGGACTACGGGGAGTTCTTAAAGCTCATAATGTACGTCGGCCGGGAGTACAGTGTGCGTCCGGACGAGACGGGCGGATTCCTCGCCGGCAGCTTCGGCCGCGCCGGGGACGGGGGCGAGTTCTTCAAGAAGGCCCGGATGTCGTGGTGCAGGCTCATCCTCGAAAAACGCTGAGAAAAAACTGCGGTTCAAAGACCGGACTGGTCAACCGCAGTTTTTTGTATTATAATGTATCGGATACGACCGAAACCGGGGCCGTAGAATGCGAAAGCTCGTCATATGTCACAGAATCGGAGAAAAGCTATTGACAAAGCGGACAATGGTGGTAATATATTAGCGTGCTATCACATTAGCAAGGTAAAGTGTACCGGAGGATGAGCATGGAGAGCATATTGAGGCCGGAGGAGCTGCTGGTGCGGGGCCTGAGGGCGCTGTATTCGAGGTATGGCTACCGGCCGTACAGGATGAGCAAGTTTGAGGAATACGACCTGTACGCGGGCAACAGGAGCTTTTTGCCCAGCGGCAGCGTCATAACCTTTACGGATACGAACGGGCGGCTCATGGCGCTCAAGCCGGATGTGACGCTGTCGATCGCGAAGAACCTCGGCGGCGAGGGCGCGGCGGAGAAGGTGTACTATGACGAGAGCGTCTACCGCGCGCCGGACTCGGGGCTCGGTTTCCAGGAGATAACGCAGGCGGGGCTGGAGTATCTCGGACCGGTGGACGCCTATGTGCAGGGCGAGGTGCTGATGCTCGCGGTGCGCAGCCTCATGGAGGTGACGGGCGAGTGGGTGCTCGACCTGTCGCACATGGGCTTCCTCTGCGGCGTGCTCGATGAGCTGGGGCTGAGGGGCCCGGAGCGTGCGGAACTTCTGCGGGCTGTAGGCAGCCGGAGCGTGCAGTCGATACGCGCGGTGTGCGCGGCGGCGGGCGCGCCCATGGAGCCGGCGGAGCGGCTGGCGGGGCTGGTTTCGCTCTACGGCCCGGCGTCGGAGCTGCTGCCGAAGCTCGCGCAGGCGGCGAAGACCGAGGCGGAGCGTCAGGCGGCGGGCGAGCTTTCGAGCGCGCTGGGCGTGCTCTCCGCCTTCGGCTGCGGGGGGAAGATAAACCTCGATCTGAGCATCACCTGCGACACGGAGTATTATAACGGCCTCGTGTTCAAGGGCTACGTCTCGGGCGCGCCCTCGGCGGTGCTCTCGGGCGGGCGCTACGACAGCCTGATGCGCAAGCTGGGCAAGGACGAGCAGGCCATAGGCTTTGCGGTGTACCTGAACCTGCTGGAGCGGCTGGGCGAGGGCGCGGCGGAGTACGACGCGGACGTGCTGCTCATCCCGGACGGCGAGACGCCGGAGGAGCTGGCCGCGGCTGTGCGGGAGCTCACGGAGTCCGGGCGGAGCGTCCGGGTCCAGCCGGGAACAGTCGGGACGGCGAGGTGCCGAAGCCTGATGAAAATGAAAAACGGGAGGCCGGTCACGCTTGAAGCAGACGATTGACATAGCCCTGCCGAAGGGCAGGCTGGGCGAGCAGGTCTACGACATGTTCGAGCGCTCGGGCTGCGGCTGCCCGGGCATAAGGGAGGACAGCCGCAAGCTGGTGTTCGAGAACCCCGAGAACGGGCTGCGCTTTTTCTGGGTCAAGCCCTCGGACGTGGCGATATATGTAGAGCGCGGCGCGGCGGACATGGGCGTCGCGGGCAAGGATATCCTGCTGGAGTATTCGCCGGACGTGTACGAGCTGCACGACCTCGGCATAGGCCGCTGCCGGATGTGCGTGGCAGGCAGGGAGCAACAGTGGCGCAGGGCGGGGACTCTCAGGGTGGCGACGAAGTTCCCGAACATCGCAACGCGGTATTTCCGCGGCCAGGGCCGGGCGATAGATATAATAAGGCTCAACGGCTCCATCGAGCTCGCGCCCATCATAGGACTCTCGGATGTCATAGTGGACATCGTGGAGACGGGCACGACGCTCCGGGAGAACGATTTGCGGGTCCTGGAGACGATCTTGCCGATAAGCGCGAGGCTCATAGCCAACAAGGCGAGCTTCAAGTTCAAATACGAGGGCATAAGCCGGCTCGCGTCGCTCATAGGCGCGGCGGCGGAAGGAGGCAGAGCGTGATGATAAGGATAATGAAAAGCGGCGAGACCCCGGCGTCGGAGCTCTTTGCGAGGACGGTCTCGGGCCGGGACGTCTCGGGCACGGTGTCAGAGATAATATCGAACGTGCGCGAGAACGGGGACAAGGCGCTCTACGAGTACAACGCGAAGTTCGACCACGCCGAGGGCACGGCGCTCGAGGTGACGCCCGAGGAGCTGGACGCGGCGGTGAAGGCCGTGGACCCCGAATACCTGCGCGTGCTCGAGCGCGCGAGCGCGAATATACGCGCCTTCCACGAGCGGCAGGTGCGGCATGATTACATCCTGACGCGGCCCGACGGATCCATGCTGGGGCAGAGGGTCATACCCATGCAGCGCGTGGGGCTGTATATCCCGGGCGGCACGGCGGCGTATCCCTCGTCGCTGCTCATGAACTGCATCCCGGCGAAGATAGCGGGCGTGGACGAGATAGTCATGACGACGCCGGCGACGGGCGGCGAGGTCAGCCCGGCGATACTCGCGGCGGCGAAGGTCGCGGGCGTGGACAGGGTGTTCCGCGTCGGCGGCGCGCAGGCCGTGGCCGCCCTGGCCTACGGGACTGAGACGATACCCAGAGTGGACAAGATAGTCGGCCCCGGCAACGCCTTCGTGGCGGAGGCGAAGCGCCAGGTCTTCGGACAGGTGGCGATAGACATGATCGCCGGCCCGAGCGAGATACTCATCGTGGCGGACAAGACGGCCGACCCGGTCTGGCTCGCGGCGGACATGCTCTCTCAGGCCGAGCACGACAGGCTCGCCACGGCGATACTCATAACGGACAGCGCGGCGCTCGCCGAAAAGACCGCCGCCGAGCTGGAGGCCCAGCTCGAGGTGCTGCCGAGGAAAGACATCGCGGGCGCGTCCATAGAGGCCAACGGCAAGATAATCGTCACGGACGATTTGAGCGAGGCCGTCGATATTGCAAACGAGATAGCGCCGGAGCACCTGGAGCTCTGCGTGGAGCAGCCCTTCGACTGGCTGGGCCGGGTGCGCAACGCCGGCTCGGTGTTTTTGGGGCACTACTGCCCGGAGCCGCTGGGCGACTACCTCTCGGGCACGAACCACACGCTGCCGACGATGGGCACGGCGCGGTTTTCGAGTCCCCTCGGCGTGGACGACTTCGTGAAGCGGAGCTATTTCTCGTACTACACGGCGGCGGGGCTGGAGGACGTGGCGGACGACGTGGCGCTCTTTGCGGACACCGAGGGCCTGCACGCGCACGCCGTGTCGGCGACTATCAGGAGGAAGGGGCGGTCTGAATGAGCCGCTTTCTGGACAGCAAATTTTCCATGCTCGAGCCGTATGTCCCCGGCGAGCAGCCGAAGGACAGGGAGTATATAAAGCTCAACGCGAACGAGTCGCCCTACGCGCCCTCGCCCGCGGTGCTGGACGCCCTGCGCTCGGCGCAGTCGGCGGCGCTGAACCTCTACCCGGACGCGGCCTGCCGCGAGCTGGCGGCGCTCGTCGCGGGGCAGTTCGGGCTGGGCGAGGGGAATGTGCTGCTCGCAAACGGCTCGGATGATATCCTGAACTTTTGCTTCCTCGCCTTCTGCGAGCGGGGCGTGGTGTTTCCTGACGTGAGCTACGGCTTCTATGAGGTCTTCGCAGACCTCTACCACATAGACACGCTGCGCCCGGCGATGGGCGAGGGGCTTACCATTGACCCGCGCGATTATACGGGCACGGGCCGCTGCGTCGTGATAGCGAACCCGAACGCGCAGACGGGCGTGGCCCTGCCGCTCGCGGCTGTGGAGGGCATCGTGAAGGGCAGCCCGGACAGTGTGGTCGTCGTGGACGAGGCCTATGTGGACTTTGGCGGTGAGACGGCTGTGCCGCTGGTGTCGAAGTACGAGAACGTGCTGGTCGTGCGCACCTTCTCGAAGTCCGCGTCGCTGGCGGGCGCGCGGCTGGGCTATGCCGTCGGGCCGGAGGGACTCATTGAGGATTTAAAGAAGCTCAAATACTCGACGAACCCCTACAGCGTCAACCGTGTGGCGCTCGAGGTGGGCGCGGCGGCTGTGCGCGACTGGGCGTATTACGCGGCGAACTGCCGCAGGATAGCGCTCGAGCGCAGGCGGCTGACGTCGGAGCTTGTAAAGCGCGGCTTTGAGCTGACGCAGTCGAGCGCGAACTTCGTGCTGGCGCGGCCCTGTCTCATTGGGGCGAAGGAGTACATGGAAGAGCTCAAGGCGCGGGGCATACTGATACGCTACCTCGGTAGCAAGCTCGCCGACTGGGTGAGGATAACGCTGGGTACGCCGGAGCAGATGGACGCGCTGCTCGCGGCGACGGACGAGATATTGGAACGGAGCTGAGGAAATGAGACGCAGTGAGGTAAAACGCGAGACGGCGGAGACGAAGGTGGAGCTTTCCCTCGAGCTGGACGGCTCGGGCCGGGCGGATATCAAGACCGGCGTCGGCTTTCTCGACCACATGCTGACGCTCCTTGCCCTGCACGGCGGCTTTGACCTGGCGGTGAGCTGCCGGGGCGATCTGGAGGTGGACGGGCACCACAGCGTGGAGGACATCGGCCTCTGCCTCGGCGCGGCCATCCTGCAGGCGCTGGGGAATAAGCGCGGCATAAACCGCTACGGCAACATTATCCTGCCAATGGACGAGGCGCTCATCCTCTGCGCGGTGGACCTCTCGGGCCGGCCCTGCCTGAGATATACGGCGGAGATACCCTCGGAGAAGGTCGGCGACTTCGACACGGAGCTGGCGCGCGAGTTCTTCCAGGCCGTGGCGAACACGGGGCTTATGAGCCTGCACATCCGGCAGCTCGACGGCATTAATTCGCACCACATCATAGAGGGCATGTTCAAGGCCTTTGGCCGCGCCCTGCGCGCGGCCGTGACGGTGAGGGGCGAGGCCCTGCCCTCGACGAAGGGGGTGCTCTGATGACGGCGATAATCGACTACGGCGTGGGCAACCTGTTCTCGCTCCGTTCGTCCTTCGCGGCGATAGGCGAGCAGGCGGAGGTGACGGGCGACGCGGCGAAGATTGCTGACGCCGACCGGGTCATCCTGCCCGGCGTGGGCGCTTTTGCGGATGCGTATGAAAAATTATGCCAAAGCGGCATGGACGAGGCCGTGAGACGGGCGGTTAAAAGCGGCAAGCCCGTAATGGGCATCTGCCTGGGCATGCAGCTGCTGTTTGAGCGCAGCTTTGAGTACGGCGAATACCCCGGCCTTGGCCTGCTGAAGGGCGAGGTCGTGGGCATGGAGGGCAGGCTTGACTCTGGTCTGCCCATACCCCATATAGGCTGGAACGCCCTGAAAATTTGTCGACGCGGCGGCGTACTCAAGTACGTGAACGAGGGAGACTGCGTCTATTTTGTCCACAGCTTCTACGCCGACAGGTGCGAGGACAGCGTGACGGCCACGACGGAGTATGGCATCGACCTCACCGCCTCAGTGCAGCGGGACAACCTCTACGGCTGCCAGTTCCACCCGGAAAAGAGCGGCAGGGTAGGGCTCTCGATACTCAGGGCCTTCTGCGAGCTGGAGGGCTGAGCGATGCTGATATTTCCGGCGATAGACCTCTACGAGGGGAAAGCGGTGCGGCTGTACAAGGGCGATTATGCGCAAATGACGGTGTACAGCGACGACCCGGTGTCCGTGGCGCTTGACTTCAAGGCGCAGGGGGCGGCGCAGATGCACACCGTTGACCTCGAAGGTGCGCGCGACGGCGGCACGCCGAACCTCGGCACCATCGAGCGGATAGTTAATGAGACGGGTCTGTTCGTCGAGTGCGGCGGCGGCCTGCGGGACATGGCGGCCATAGACCGGGCCTTCTCGGCGGGCGTGGGGAGAGTGATACTCGGCACCGCGGCGGTCTCAGACCCCGGGCTGCTGGCCGAGGCCGTGGGCAAATACGGCGAAAAGATAGCCGTCGGCGCGGATCTGCGGGACGGCAGGGTAGCAATTAAGGGCTGGCGCGAGGACTCCGGCATAACGGCGGAGGACTTCCTGCGCAAAATAGAGGCCATGGGCGTTAGAACCGTCATCTGCACGGATATTTCCCGGGACGGGGCCATGCGCGGCGCGAACGCGGAGCTTTACGAGCGGCTGCAGCGCGAGTTCGGGCTTAAGCTCATCGCCTCGGGCGGCGTCTCGAGCATGGAGGACGTGCGCCGGCTGCGTGCGCTGGGCCTCTACGGAGCCATAATCGGCAAGGCATACTACACCGGGGACATAGCGCTCCGGGACGCGGTGGAGGCGGCAAGATGATAACAAAGCGGATAATCCCCTGCCTCGACGTGAAGGACGGCAGGGTCGTCAAGGGCGTGAACTTCCTGGGACTGCGCGACGTAAACTCCCCGGTCGAGCTGGCCGCATACTACTCCGAGGGCGGCGCGGACGAGCTGGTGTTCTACGACATCACCGCCTCGGCGGAGGGCAGGAGGCTCTTCACCGACATATTGCGCGAAGTGGCCTCCACCATCTTCATCCCGCTCACGGTGGGCGGGGGCATCTCGAGCCTCGATGACTTTGACCGCGTGCTCAAGTGCGGCGCGGACAAGGTCAGCGTGAACTCGGGCGCCATCCGCGACCCCGAGCTGGTGAGGAGGGCAGCGCGGCGCTACGGCGACCAGTGCGTGGTGCTCTCGGCGGACATAAAGCGCGTGGACGGCGAGTTTCGCGTGTTCGCCCGGGGCGGGCGCGATGACACGGGCATCGAGGCCATCAGCTGGATAAAAAAGTGCGTGGACATGGGCGCCGGCGAGGTGGTAGTGAACTCCATCGACACGGACGGCGTCAAGGGCGGCTTCGACCTGGAGATGCTCCAAGCGGTCTGCGAGGCGGTCAGGGTACCGGTCATCGCCTCGGGCGGCGCGGGCTGCGCGGCGGATTTCACGGAGCTGTTCCGGGCGGTGCCGGAGGTGAGCGCGGGACTGGCCGCGTCCATCTTCCACTTCGGCGAGGTGAAAATACCGCAGCTCAAGGCCGAGCTGCGGCAAAACGGGATAAATGTGAGGCTGTGACATGGATCTGGACAAACTGAAATTCGACGAGCGGGGCCTCATCCCCGCCATCGTCGTGGACGCGGAGAACAAAAAAGTGCTCACCCTGGCCTATATGAACCGGGAGAGCCTCGAGATATCTATGCGCGAGGGCCGCACCTGCTTCTGGAGCCGGAGCCGTCAGGAGCTCTGGCGCAAGGGCGAGACCAGCGGCAACGTGCAGCGCATCGTCTCCATCACAGCGGACTGCGACCTGGACGCGCTGGTGGTGAAGGTGGAGAAGGCGGGCCCAGCCTGCCACACGGGCGCGGAGAGCTGTTTCTTTGAACCGGTGTACGAGAGCGAGGAGCTTTCCGAGTTCTCGCTTGAAGGCCTCTATGGGCTGCTCGAGGGCAGAAAAAAAGAGCTGCCGGAGGGCAGCTACACCACGTATCTGTTCCAGAAGGGCCTCGACAAGATCCTCAAGAAGGTGGGGGAGGAGTCCACCGAGGTCATAATCGCAGGGCACGCTCGGGACAGGAAAGAGACGGTCTATGAGATAGCCGACCTCGCATATCATGTAATGGTACTGATGGTCGAGCTTGGAATAGGACTCCAGGAGGTACAGCGTGAACTGGCCTCAAGACATGTCATAGATCATAAGGTCAAGCAGGAAAAAATGACCTGACAGGAGATCGGACAAAAATTAAAAGACGGAGCTGACCATGAACCGGTTAACTCCGTCTTTCTTTTTTCCCTGCAGACGATCAGACCTTCTCCTCGAGCATCCTGATGCAGTCGGAGCAGACATTCTTGCCTCTGTAGGAGACTATGTCCTTAGCGCTGTCGCAGAAGATGCAGGCCGGCTGATACTTCCTGAGGATGATCGCGTCGCCTTCGATGTAGATCTCCATGGAGTCCTTCTCGGCGATGTCGAGCGTCCTTCTGAGCTCAATAGGAAGCACTATTCGGCCAAGCTCGTCTACCTTTCTCACGATTCCGGTTGATTTCATTTTTTTCCCTCCAAATCTGCCGTGTCCAGTATTCGGCACTTTGTAATTATATATTACTTCCGGCATAAAGTCAACACGGCAAGAATAAATATTCATGAATAAATCTTGAAATTTCCATGGCTCAAATTTGGGAGGAATGTACAATATGGCTAAAATGTGGACTGCTGCATTGGTATTTACAGTCATTTTTGCGGTTTTTACGGGAAATGGACCGCAGACGGGCCTTGCTGCGCTGGAGGGTGCTCCGGCGGCGGTGAAGGTTATACTTGAGACCGGCGGCCTCATCTGTCTGTGGTCGGGAGTGATGGAGGTGATGCGCCGGTCTGGCGTGACTGCGGCACTCTCCAGGCTGCTGAGACCGGTCCTGAGCCGCCTGTTCCCGAGAGCCTCGAGGGATACCGAGACGATGGATGCTCTGACTTCGAACGTGTCCGCGAACCTGCTGGGCCTCGGCAACGCAGCGACTCCCATGGGAATAAAAGCCGCGCGGGGGATGGCCCGGCTATCCACGCGCCCGGATACCGCAAGCCGCGAACTCTGCCTGCTTGTGGTACTAAATACCGCCTCCATCCAGCTGCTGCCGACCACCGCCGCGGCGCTCCGTGCGAGCAGCGGAGCCGCTTCGCCCTTCGATATCCTCCCGGCCGTCTGGATAAGCTCCGTAGTGTCCGTCACAGCTGGACTGTTCGTCTGCACGCTGCTCGCGAGGTTCTGCGACAGATGAGCGCGCTCGCGGACATGTCGGCAGCGGTCCTGATCGCCGCTGCTGCGCTGTGGGGAACTCTGAACGGCACAGACGTATTTGAGGCCATGCTTGACGGAATAAGGGACGGATTTCAAACACTTTTGCGCATTTTGCCATCGCTTATTGCGCTGCTGACAGCCGTGTATATGCTGCGCGCCTCCGGGGCGCTCGAGGCGTTGACAGGACTTCTTGCCCCGGTGCTGGACCTACTTGGCATTCCGGCCGAGACCGCGCCGCTAATGCTGCTTCGGCCGGTCTCAGGCTCCGGCGCGCTCGCAGCTGCTGCGGAGCTTATAGGGGAGTACGGACCCGACAGCTTCGTCGGACGCACCGCCGCAGTCATGCTCGGTTCCACCGAAACGACCTTCTATGTCATTGCAGTTTACTTCGGAGCCGCCGGGATCAAGCATACCCGCTGGGCCGTACCTGCCGCACTCGCCGCAGATATCACAGGCTTCGCCGCTTCAGCCCTCACAGTGCGTCTGCTGTTCGGAATGTAAAATATAAATTAAATTATTAACGATTTCGAAAAAAGAGCTTTACAAGCGCCGTGATACGTGCTATCATGCTCATGGTTTGTTAAATGTGTGACATTTACTTACCGCCTCTCCAAAGACTTTTTCTCTCTCCCCCAAAAGGCGCCCGTATACCGGGCGCCTTTTGGTTTTGACACCGGAAACGGCGCTCAGAGCACGATGAAAATAAAAGACCAGGCGCTATTCATTTTTATAGCGCCTGGTTGAATATAGCGTTTAAATAAACGAAAATAATGGATAATTATTCAGCGTTTGGATTTACATCTGAACGGGAGCATGCACGCCGAGAATATTGAGACAGACGGCGATGGCGTCGCGCACGCAGTCGGCGAGGAGAAGTCTCGCTTCGAGCACGCCGGGTTCCGCGCCTTTGATGCGGCAGGCGTTGTAGAAGCGGTGGAAGCGCGCGGCAAGCTCCATGGCATAGCGGTTTATGCGGCTGGGGTCAAGGGCTTGGGCGGCGTGGAGTATCTCGTCCGGCAGGGCGGCGAGCTGCTTTATGACCTCGCGCTCGTGCTCTGTGGTGAGCAGGGAGGCGTCCACGCTCCCGGCATCTGGCACCTCATGCCCGTCGGAGGCGAGGTTACGTATGACGGAGCAGATACGCGCGTGGGCGTACTGCACGTAGTAGACGGGGTTCTCGCTGTCCTCACGCACGGCGAGGCCGAGGTCGAAGTCCATCTGGGTATCCGGCCGGGAATTGAAGAACCAGCGCGCGGCGTCCACGGGTATTTCATCCAGCAGGTCGCCGAGGGAAATGGCCTTGCCGGTGCGCTTGGACATGCGCACGACCTCGCCGTCGCGCATGAGCTTCACTAGCTGCATGAGGACGATCTCGAGCCTGTGCTCGCCGTCGAGGCCAAGGGCGTCCATTGCACCCTTGAGCCTTGCCACGTGGCCGTGGTGGTCGGCGCCCCAGATGTTTATCACCCGGTCGAAGCCGCGCACCTCCAGCTTGTTGCGGTGGTAGGCGATGTCGGCGGCGAAGTAGGTGTAGAAGCCGTTCGCGCGCCTGAGTACGTCGTCTTTCAGCTCAAGTTTTTCTATGTCTTCCTCGCTCTTTCCGGCCCTTCTAAGCCCATCTGCAAGAATGCGGGAGGTTGCGAGCCAGAGCGCCCCATCCTTTTCATATGTCCAGCCGCGCTCGGTGAGCAGGGCCACGGTCTCGGCCACGAAGCCGCTCTCGTGCAGAGAGCTTTCGAAGAACCACTCGTCGTATTCGATGCCGTAGCGCTGCAGGTCGGCCTTCATCTTGGGCAGGTTGCTGTCCAGGCCGAAGCGGGACATGGCGGCATGGCGCTCGGCGACGGGCTTGTCCAGCCAGCCGGGGCCGTTTTCCTCAAGGAAGGCTCGGGCGAGGTCTTTGATATCGTCGCCGTGGTAGCCGTCCTCGGGGAACTCGACGGCGTCCTCGCCGAGCACGAGCTGGGCGTAGCGTGCCTCGATGGACGTGGCGAACTTCTCTATCTGGTTGCCCGCGTCGTTCACGTAGAACTCGCGCCAGACATCGGCGCCGGCGCGGGAGAGTACCTCAGCGAGGGTATCTCCGAGCACGCCGCCGCGGGCGTTGCCCATGTGCATGGGTCCGGTGGGGTTGGCGGAGACGAACTCAACCATGATCTTCTGCCCTTCGAGGGCGTGGGAGCGGCCGTAATCCTTGCCCTCGGCCTGTACGGCGGCCATGACCTCAGCGTACCACTGGGGCGCGAGCCGGAAGTTTATGAAGCCCGGCCCGGCGGCCTCAGCGGAGGCAAAATAGCTGTCATCCAGTTCGAGGTTTTCGATGAGCGCATCCGCTATCTTCCTCGGGGCCATGCGCAGTGCCTTTGCACCGGCCATAGCGTGGTTTGCGGCGAAGTCGCCGTTGTTCGTGTCCTTGGGCACCTCGACGGTACCTGTCAGCGCCGCACCGGAGGGCAGCTGCCCCTTTGCCGCTGCGCGCTCGAGGCTCTCCGAAAGGAGCTTGTTTATCTCTGCCTTTGCCTTCTCAACAAGATTTGCCATCTGTCGCACCGCCCTGTTCTCTGACGTTTATTCTGAACCTGTTCCGTCCAACGACGGCGTGGTCGAGGTCGACCACGTAGTCAATCTCCATGTCACCGCCGCGAGGACCCATTGTCGAGTGTATCCTGTGGGTATCGAGGCCCATCGTGGCAGAGCCGAATGGCGTGTCGTAGAGGAAGGTGTTCTTAGTACCCTCGCGGAAGATCATTTTGCTCGTGAGCGTGCCCTCTCGGGAGAGGATGACCTCGTCCGGGGTGAAGGTGAAGGAGGTCCTTGTGCCCTGCATCCCGGTCAGCTCGCTCTCCATGTAGCTGAGTTCACCCTTCCCGTCGCGGAAGCAGTACTTGCCCTCGGTGACGAGCTCGACTGCGTCGTCCGAGCCCTGCGGGTAGTTCTGTACGCCGGTTATTGAAATGATGACGTCTTTCATTTAACTCACATCCTTACATAAGCCCCATATTATACATCATATGCAGCCAGATGTCAAAGCTTACGGCTCGATCTCATGTATGTCAATGCCGCTGCGGACGGCGTAGCGGAGCGTGTTCAGGGTGCCTCCGGCGCTGCCGTCGAACACGGCTATTATGTGCGCGGAGTTATCCACCATGTATTCGTTCCTGCGCTGCATGCAGCCGGGGCTGTAATCGTGGCTGACGAGGGTGACTTTGTCGCAGGAGGAGAGAATGCGGCCGTAGCGCGCAGAGTTTTCCGCATTCCAGCCTCTGTCCTGCCCGTCGAAGGGGATGGCTGCCTCCAGGGTGATGTCTGGATGATCGACGCGCAGGGCGATGACGGCCTCGGCGAAGTAGGTGTCGCAGCCGAGGGCCATGCCGCAGATGAAATGCCTGACGCCGAGCCTGCACAGCTCGGAGATGGCGCTGCTTATCTCAGCCTTCAGCCTCAGGCAGCGCGGGTCTTTTTCGTTGCTTCCCCATGGGAGCTTTGAGCTGCGATGCCCGGTAAAGCAGCAGGTCTGTTCCCTGTCTGTCATACGCTCACCTCCCAGCAAGTTTATAACCTTCCGTGTGAATTGTCAAAGGGGTATTGCAAAATGGGCGGGGAAGTGGTATAGTACGGATGACAACCGAAAAGATGTCTTCGGGGCAGGGTGAAATTCCCGACCGGCGGTAAAGTCCGCGAGCGGAGGCTTCGGCCAAAGCATGAATCGGTGTGATTCCGATACCGACAGTACAGTCTGGATGGAAGAAGATGCGTATTTTGCACCTTTGCAATAATTACGCCCGAAGGAAGACACCTTCGGGCGTTAATCTTTGTTAAGGGGTGCATTGGAATGGATGCAGCGAAAAGGGGTACAACTATGAGTCGCAGGATGGATACGAAGAAGCTGGCGATACTGGCTATGCTGGCGGCGCTGGCGTATGTGGTCATGCTGGTGGGCAGGGTGCCCATCGTGCTCTGGCTGAAGTACGACCCGAAGGACGTGGTGATAGCGATATCTGCCTTCATCTACGGCCCGATGGCTGGCGTCGGCATCTCCATCGTGGACTCGCTCATCGAGATGTTTACGGCGAGCGACACGGGGTTCTGGGGCTTTCTGATGAACGTGCTTTCCACCTGCTCCCTGGTCGTGCCCGCGGCGCTCATATACAGGAAGCACCACACGATAAAGGGCGCGGTGATAGGGCTTATCGTGGGCAGCGTGTTCTGCGTGGCGGCGATGCTGCTGTGGAACTGGCTGGTGACGCCGTTCTACATGAAGCAGCCGAGGGAGGCTGTTGAGGCTATGCTCATCCCGTACTTCCTGCCCTTCAATGCGTTCAAGGCGAGCGTGAACTCGACGCTGACGGTGCTGCTGTATAAGCCGGTGGTGACGGCGCTGAGGAAGGCGAAGCTCATCCCGGCCTCAGAGCACGCGGCGCCCCCTGTAGAGGGCAAAAAGCGCGTGGGAGTGTATCTTGCGGCGCTGGTCGTGCTGGCGACGCTGGTCCTGCTCGGCTTTGTCCTTGCAGGCAAGATCTGACGGCGGAGATGATAATACCGGGACCCGTTATTGGGTCCCGGTATTTCTGTGAACTTGAATGTTTTGTTAAACTCTCGTTACGGGCTTGTAACTTGTCTGTGTGTCTGTTATAATCCATATAGATATGCGCATGGCGCAGTATATAAGGAGAGGGATACTGTTATATGGGCGATGAGATAAGGTACACTGCGGCCGTGATAACGGTCAGCGACAAGTGCAGCAGGGGAGAGCGCGAGGATACCAGCGGCCCGGCTGTCAAGGCCATGCTCGAGAAAGACGGCTGGGAAGTCATCTACTGCAACGTCGTGCCGGATGAATTCGAGCTTATTAAGGGCGAACTCGTCAACTGCTCCTATGAGCTGGACGTGTGTCTCGCCGTTACCACCGGCGGCACCGGGTTCTCGAGGAGAGACGTGACCCCGGAGGCGACCGAGGCGGTCATCAACAGGGTGGCGCCGGGCATAGCCGAGACGATGCGCGCCGCAAGCGTAAAGATTACGCCGAGAGGCATGCTTTCCAGAGGCATCGCCGGCCTGAGAGGCGGCACTCTGATCATAAACCTCCCGGGAAGTGCCAAGGCCGCGACCGAGAGTCTCGATGCAGTGCTCCCTGCTCTCAAGCACGGGGTGGACATGCTCAGGGGACTCAAGAGCGAGTGTGCGTCCCAGACCCACAAGGAATAAAGCAAGTGCAATAAATCCCCCGCATCTTTCAGGACGCGGGGGATTATTTTTATCTTTTCAGCTCCGAAAACTCATACGCCTCGCGCAGCCAGGAGAGCAGCTCACCGTCCAGCTCCCCGGCCTCAGACACCAGCACATGGTGTGTCCAGCGGCCTGGGTACGGCTCCACGGCGACCGCGACGCGCGGCGACTCAAGCCGCCGGCCCAGTCCGACCGTGACGATAAGACAGTGCTTCGGCCAGTCCTTTTTCCGACGCAGAGGCAGGGAGGCCGCGGCGAAAAGATGCCGCCCGTAAAAGCTCACCTGGCTTTTCTGCACCTTCACCGACAGCTCCGGCAGCTCCGCCGCGTCCAATATAGCATACAGCCCGCGGTACAGCTCGAGTTCGAGCGGCCAGCCGTCGAAAAAGTACAGCAGGTCGTCCAGATAGTGCTCCGGCTGCCTCATATGTCCGGCTCCTTTCGCCTCAGCCCGGCGCCGTGGCGGTGGATGTCAAAGAGCAGCCGCACGAACTGCGGCGAATACGGCACGAACTCGTCCGACTCCAGCAGCCCGCAGACCTCGTCGAGCGTCGCCCAGCTCGCGCCCGTGACCTCCTCCGCCTGAGAATGCAGCTCCGACGGCTCCAGCTCGCGTTCTATCTCGTAGATATCATCAAAGCCTGTCTCGAAGTTTATCGTCAGCACCGGCCGCACGCCCGTGAAATCCGCAGCAAGGCCCAGCTCCTCGTGCAGCTCCCGCGACGCTGCCTCGTGCGAGCTCTCTCCCGCCAGGGCACAGCCGCCGGCGCTCAGGTCCCACAACCCGCCCCAGCTGCGCTTCTCGTCGCTCCTGCGCTGGATAAGCAGCCGCCCGCGGCTGTCAAATACGCAGATGTGCACCACCAGATGATACTCGCCCGGCCGCAGCCCATCGCCGCGATGCGTTACCCGACCCGTGAGCCCGCGGTCATAGCTGTATACATCCCAAAGCTCTTGCGACATTATGTTAACCCCGCAGGAACTTGAGCACGTCCTCGGCGTTGGTGTCGGGCTTCACCTTGGGCATGACTTTCTCGATAGTCCCGTCGGGGCCGATGATGAAGGTGGAGCGCACGACGCCCATGGAGACCTTGCCATAGTTTTTCTTTTCCTGCCAGACGCCGTAGGCTTCGATGGCCAGGCGCTCGGGGTCGGAGAGCAGGATGAAGGGCAGGCTGTTTTTCTCGGCAAATTTTTGGTGCGAGGCGGTAGAATCACGGCTGACGCCTATGACGACGGCGCCGAGCTGCCGGAACTCCGAGTACGCACCGGCGAAGGCGCAGGCCTGCCGGGTGCAGCCGGGGGTGTTATCCTTCGGGTAAAAGTAGAGCACGACGCGATTTCCGAGGAAATCGGAGAGCGAGACAGGCGTGCCGTCCTTGTCGGGGAGCGTAAAATCCGGTGCTTTCATTCCGGCCTCAAGCATAGTTATATACCTCCAAATGAGTATAAGTTTATAGCTATTATACCAACTGTCCGATAATATGCAAGCGCAAAGCGTCCCGGGGAAAGTCAGAGCCGGACGCCAAATGGCGCCCGGCTCCTTTAACACTGGCGGAGGGAAAAGTGTCGATTATCAGTTGGCCAAATCGCCGGCGGCCTTGATCTTCACGCGGTTGGTGTTGCCGGCGTAGTAGGCGAGGGGTACGTCCTCGACCTCGATTATCTCGACGGTCTCGCGGATGGCGCCTGCGGCGACGGCGAGGTCGATGGCCTCGGCCTTAGCCTGCTCGAGGGCCTTGTCGCGCGGTATCTCGTCGTAGTTTATGAGCTTTTCAAAGGTGCCGCTGACCTTGGATATTGCCGAGCCTATGGCGTTCGCGCAGCCGAAGTGGTCTGGCTTGACCGTCGCCGCCGCGCCCGCCAGCTTCTCCGGCAGCACGATGGAGCCGCCGCCGACGAGGATGACGTCGCTGTCCGCGCTCGAGACCTTCATGGAGTCGATGGCGTCCTCGACCAGCGTGCCGATGGCCTCGAGGGCCTTCTTCGCCAGCTCCTCCGGGATGTGCGCGACTTTGGACGGGTCGCCCAGCTCGAACATGCCCAGCCTCACGGCCACGTCCGTGGCGGTGAGCGTGTCGCCGCCGAAGACCAGGGCCTTGCTGGTTATCTCATAGCCCACGCTGTCCGGGCCGACGGTGACGCTGCCGTCCGCGTGCTCGCGCACGATGGAGCCGCCGCCGAGGCCGATGGAGACCACGTCCGGCATGCGGAAGTTGGTGCGCACGCCGCCTATCGTGACCGCCACGCTCGACTCGCGCGGGAAGCCGTTCTGGATGACGCCCAGGTCCGTGGTCGTGCCGCCGACGTCGATGACTATGGCGTTCTGCAGGCTGCTCAGGTAGCTCGCGCCGCGGATGGAGTTAGTCGGGCCGCAGGCGACGGTGAGTATCGGGTAGCGGCGCGCGTGCTCCATGGTCATGAGCGTGCCGTCGTTCTGGCTGAGGTAGACGTCCGCGTTCGTGATGCCCTCGTCGGCCAGGCTCTGGGCAAAGCCCTCGGTGAAGCGTTCCGCGACCTTCCAGAGCGCGGCGTTGAGGATGGTGGCGTTCTCGCGCTCGATGAGGCCCATGGAGCCGATCTCGCTCGAGATGGAGACGTGTACGTCCTCGCCCATGACCTCGTGGCAGAGTTTCGCGGCCTCAAGCTCGTGATCGTTGCGCACGGTGGAGAACACGCAGGAGATGGCGATGGATTTGACGCCCTTCTCCTTCATCTCGAGGAAGAAGGCCTTTGCAGCCTCGGCGTCGAATGGCGCGAGCTGCTTGCCGTCGTACTCGAAGCCGCCGCTTATGACGGCGCTGCCGACGGCTATTTTGCTGATGTCCTCAGCCCAGTCCACCATCGGCGGGATGCCCAGCGTGGCGGGCGCGCCTATGCGGAGGATGCCGATGGGCGCGAGGTTCTTGCGCTCAACTATGGCGTTCGTGCACTGGGTGGTGCCGAGCATGGCCTGCTTTATCTGGCTGCGGTCGATGCCCGACTGCGCCAGAATGGTGCGCAGGGCGGCGAGGATGCCGTCGTATATGTCGCCGGCGGTGGGGCACTTGATGTCCGCCACGACGTTCAGGTTTTCGTCTATGAGTACGGCGTCGGTGTTCGTGCCGCCGACGTCTATGCCGAGCTTATACATTCAGGCACACCTCCTTGCAGCGTTCCTCAAGCGGGATATAATCGGTGTCCACGCCGAAGTAGCGCGGGCCGACCAGCTCGAGCCCGGCTTCGCAGCGCCACATCTCGAAGCAGCGCAGTCCGAGGACGATGACGCGCTTGCCGTATTTGAGCGCGTCGGTGGTGACGGGCGCAAAGGTCTCGGTGTCCACGAGGCAGATGAGGTCCGGCGTCGTGGCGACGAGCTTGCCGTCCACCTCGGCGGTGAGGTTTTCGTTCTGGAACTCGACGGCGGCCTTACGGCCCTTGCACTCGCCGATGCCCTCAAGTACCACACGGCCGAAGTTGAAGCCGGCGCGGGTCTCGCGCAGGACGTCAACTATCTTACCCTTGAACAGCTTGTAGCCCTCGGTGAAGTCGAAGAAGAACTTCTCCGGGTTATCCGCGTTTTTGACGGTGCGGATGGCCTCGCCCAGCCTCTGGCTGCGGGTGACGATGCCGCGCACGCCGTACTTCTTCATCTGCGCGCCGCTCATGGAGTAGAGCGAGACGGAGACGGAACCGCCGCAGCTCATCGTGACCGCGCGGGCCAGTTCCTCGGTCCACTTGTTCGTGATGGTCTCGAAGATGACGGTGTTGCCCTTCTCATCGGTCAGCGCCATGGGGGTGGCGCTGATGCCGCCGATGGTGAAGGTGACCATCTGCAGCTCGGGGAAAGCGCGGCCCATGCCGTCCACGTCCACGAGGGGCAGGCCCAGCCTCGCCGCCGCGGCTATCGGCAGCATGGAGTTCACGCCGCCAGCCTCGATGGGCATGAAGGCGTAGATCTTCTTGCCGAAGAAGCGCGATACCATCTCGTAGAGGCTCTTGTACTCGTTGCCTCCTATGGCCTTCTCGGCCAGAACGGTGGGTGCGCCCATCATGGCGATCGGCACGATAAGTGCGTCGTCCGGCACCTCATCAGGGTCGAGCAGCGTGACCTCGCCGCAGTCGCGGATGGCGCCGATGGCCACGAGCTTGCCCACATACGGGTCGCCGCCGCCGCCCGCGCCGAGCAGCGCCGCGCCGGTGGCGATATCTTCGATCTCGGGTATCCCGATCTTGCGCAATGAAAACAACTCCTTTATTCTGGTTCAAGCAGAAAAGGGCGGAGGTACGCCTCCGCGCCTTTTCTGCGATATTACAGTTTTTTAGTTCGCCTTCTTAGGGGAGACGCCAGCCAGTATTACGTAGAGCACCAGGGAGACGACGATGCCGTTCACCGGGCCAACGAAGAAAGGCCAGTTCAGGAAGGGCATGGCCTCGACGAGTCCGGGGAAGCTGGCGAAGGTGCCGCCGGTTATGCAGGCGACAAGCGCGCCCACGATGAAGGAGATGAGTCCTGCAGCAGAGACGCCCTTGCTGAAGTGGAAGTTCTCCTTCTTGCCCTTGCCAACTATCCAGTAGGCGGCTATGATGACGCCGGCCAGCGGCGGGATGAGAGCGCTCATGAGGGACAGGAAGCCCTGGAAGGCGTTCAGCAGGCCGAAGGCGGCCAGCAGGGTACCAATGGCGCCGGAGATGCCGGTAGTGATCTTGAACTTGCTCTCGTCAAAGCCGAGCAGGTTGCTCAGCGCGAGGCCTCCATGCCCAGCAGTGGCGCTATCATGGTCGCGAAGGCCTGTCCGCAGGTCGCGGACTGTATGCCGAACCAGCCGATGCAGGCGATGGCAATCAGCGTGCTTATGACGTATCGCGCGCCCTTCTCGCCCAGCGCGCCGGATGCCATGACCGCGACGGGCAGGCCCGTGTCGCAAGCCTGCATGCCAATAAATATCATGTAGACGCAGATGAGGCCGTAGCCTATAAGTATGGAGATCACTATCTCGGACAGCGACAGGCCGCCGCCGGAGAGGACCTGGCCGACGCAATGGACATCTATCCCAGACGGCGTATGTTTACTATAGGCGACCTGTGTTTTGCAAAGGATTGCAGGACGCTCATCCAAGGCAGCGAAGCCGCACTTGGCGACTGCCTCGATCCCTTGTCCCCTGTGCAAAAGGACAATGAGGAACTTGACCTCGCCGAAACACTTGCCGTGTTCCTCCTGGACGCGGATTCCAGCGTAACAATGACTTCTGAGCTTTTATACCTGCACAAAAACACTGTAAAGTACCGTATACGTCGTATTTCAAACCTTCTCGGCCACAAGCCAGACAAGATGCCGGAAATGTTGGAGCTGTACAAAGCTTGCGCCGTCAGACGGCTTTTGTTGCACAAATAAGACAAACTACGCCCCGTCTATTGTTCTTTTGGACAAATAGAGGGGCGTTGTTTTTTGCCTATACGACAATTTTTTCTATCGATTCAAAGTGCTCTACTTCGGGAAACGGCGGGACCGGGGGGACCTCGCCTGTAATTTTATAGGATCAGGATGTGAGAAACCATGAGCGAAAAACAGAGCGGATTCGAAGTACAGGCGAGTCAGCGTCAAAGCTGGCTTTCCATCGCGGCTGTCTGGGCCGGCGGCATGATCTGCGTGCCCTGCCTGATGATCGGCGGCGTCCTCTTTACAGCTCAGATAGGCGGCCCTGACGTCGGCCGTGCTCTGAAGGCCGGAGCAGCGGCAGAGCGTTGAGTCGTTTAGCTGTGGCGTCACGGTGTCAATGACAGACGCGGAGAGCCGTTCCGCCTCCTGCTGTGAGATTGGCGTACGCATAAAGATAAGTAGTCGACCGCCGTACACGTCCATTATCAGGGAGCCGGTGAAACCCGCAAAGCACTCGCGCAGCGCGGGCAGTGCATCGTTGAGCTTTGCCTTTGCGTCCTCCGCGCCGGACTGGACGATCCACATCTCATGTATCGCGGCCACGTCCACGTGAAATATTTCTGCAAGCCTGCGCATCTTCATCGGTTCATCCTGGAGAATGGCGCGTACCAGCTCATGTATTGCGATATCTCCGTGCTTGCGGCCCCAGATGTTGATGCAGACGCGCGTGGCGTCCAGCACTTGCCCGAGAGTCGCTGCATCGAGCGGCAGTCCGGCCTTTATGAGCAGCAGTTCCATGTGCTGCCCGCTGTCTGTGCCCAGCGACAGACGGTAGATTCGTGAATCAGGCACGAACATGCAGGCATCGCTGCTCCCGTTCTCGGGATATGAGCGCATTGCCTTGATGCCGCAGATTATGTCGGCATCGTAGCCTCTGGGCCAGGCGACGAGGTTTAGAATATTGAAGGCTGAGTCGCACAGCAGCACCGAGGCAGAGATGCGGTCACTGAGCATTTTCAGGGCGGTGTTCACAGTCTGCAGATGCTTCGGCAGGGCCGAGACGCGGGCGAGTATGTCGAGTACTATTGAGCTGTTCTGCTCCCTGTCGCGGTAGATGCAGTCCATGACGTCGTTTATTACTTCTCCGTAGCGCAGTGTAGCCTCGCCCTCAGGCATGGAGATTAGCACGAAGCCCAGTTCATTGGCCAGGTCAATGAGCCTTTGGTCTATCCTGGGAAGATAGACGCCGACATAGAACACGATGAGGCCGACCTCGCCGCCCTCTGCGAGCCTGCGTATGTTGGCGAGCTGGAGCGGCACATTATCCACGCTGTTTAGAAAGCCCGTGATGACGATCTCACTGCCGAAAAACTCGCCCTGCGGAAACACCTCGTCCACAAGTACGCCGGGATCGGTGGATTCCAGCACCGAGATCGACGACACTATTTTGGAAAGTCCCCTGTGCCCGCCGAGCACCTTCGCCCTGCGTAAAGACGGCAAACCGAGCAGATCTTCAACGGTAACGCTCATAAGACCACCACCCAATTGAAATGACAGTATTCAAATATCATAACAAAAACACCCTTGGCAATGCAAGGGCGTTTTATTATGTCAACCTGCTGAATTGGAGGGTTAGCCTGAGCCGGCCGTTGTGTAGTTCGGCAGAGATGGAGCCGTGCATTTGTTCCATGAGGGCTTTGGAGATTGAGAGGCCGAGGCCGGTGGAGCCGCGTGCAGCTTCGACTGTGTAGAAGCGGTCAAAGAGCTTACCGAGGCGGACCTCGTCGAGTTCTGGGGCGGAATTTTCGAAGCTGAGCACGGCGTCGGGGGTGAGGCGTATCATGAGGTCGCCGCCGGAGTATCTGACGGCATTGGAGAGAAGGTTGCTGACGACTCTTGAGGCGGCGGCTTCGTTCATGAGGCAGCGCACGGGGCTGTCAGGAAGATCGACGGCGGGTTCGATGCCGCGGCTCATAAGCGATGGCGCGGCTCCGGCGAGGCCGGCTTCCAGCACGGCGCGAAGGTCGCCTGAGGAAAGCTCAGGTGTAGATTCGGGGGAGAGCACGACAGAGTAGCAGAACAGCTCCTCTGTAAGGCGGCGCATAGTCTCTGCGCGCTCGCCGATGTATTCGAGGTAGCGGCTGACGGCTTCACTCTTGTCCTCGCGCCCGAGCAGCTCGAGGTAGCCGCAGATGGCTGTGAGCGGTGTACGCAGGTCGTGTGAGATATTGGTCACGGCCTCTTTCAGCTCGCGGTCCCCGTTCTGATATTTCCAGCGCATCCGGCGCAGGGAGGATAACTCGCGGTTGAGCCGAGCGGCGAGCTGCCGGGCGTACCGGTCATGGGAGGACAGACTGAGCAGAACGTTCGTATCCTCGCACAGCACCTCCTCGAACTGCCCAGTCAGTTCGCTGAGCGCACGCTGCAGCATCCACAGCCGCAGACTGGCGACGAGCAGCAGCAGAAATAAAGCACCGCAGAGCAGCCAGGGCAGCATGTTGCACCTCCTGAAGAAATGGTTTGTTCGCGGGTTCCATGCATCCGCACTGCATTCTCAAGTCTGAGGCGTCTGCCCGTCCTGTGACTTGTGTATGTTCGGCCTCGGCAGGTTCCAGCGGAAGTAGGCGGAGAGGAACCTCAACACGGCCACAGCCGCCATGCCAGCTACCATCGAGACGCTGTCGCCTACGCCGAGCAGCTCCAGCACCGTGCAGATAACCGCGCCCAGCAGCGACGCGCAGGCATAGACGTGTTTCACGAAGATATAGGGCATGTCCCCGGCCATGACGTCCCGTAGAACGCCGCCGCCGACGCCCGTCACGACGCCGACGAAAATGAGCAGGAACCAACCGCTCCCCGCATTCGTCTCAAGCGCGGCGCCTATGCCTGTCACCGTGAAGGCTGCGAGGCCGAGACTGTCCATGATGAGCATGGAGAAGTCGTAAAGCTCGTGCCTGCCTTCAAAATACCCGCGCCGCGCGATGATGAAGATGATAAGTGCCACAGTGACGGCAAGTCCCGCGTATATGGGGTTCTGGAACATCCGCGGCGGAGTCTGGCCCAGAATGAGGTCGCGGATGACGCCTCCGCCTACCGCCGTCGTGAGGCCGAGTATCGCGACACCGAAGACGTCCATGTTCTTTTTGACGGCGGTCATTGCGCCAGAGGCGGCAAAGGCCACGGTGCCTATCATTTCAAGCACAAAGATGAGCGTTTCCAAAACTCAATACCTCCCAGCCCCCGGCGGCGGCGAGAGCAGCGCGAGCTGCTCCGGCGTGTCCGCGCCGAGTGTTAACCGGTTCGTGTTATAGCGACGGACGAGCGCCGGGTCGAACAGGCCGGCGAACTCGTCCACCGGCCGGAGCCGCCGATTCCCCAGTCCGTGCCCGCCGTAGTGCATGGGTATGACTACCCGCGCGCCGCAGGCACGGCAGAGCTCATAGGCCGCGTAGGGCTCGATGGTCAGGATGCCGCCCGCGGGGGCCATTATCGCATCTGCGCCGCGCAGCCGCTCCGCCTGCTCCTCCGTGAGCCGGCAGCCGAGGTCGCCAAGGTGGACGAGCTTGAGTCCCTCGGCGCTTATGATATGTACCCTGTTCTCGCCCCGGAGACGCCCGTGCATGACGTCGTGAAAGCTGTCAATGACTTCGACCTCGAATGGGTCCTGTGCCCCGTGCCGGAGAGTGACGGCCTCGAGCCAGCCGTGGCCGTAGTGCGAATGGCTGCAAAGGACCGAGTCTGCCTCGAGCCGCAGCTCGCCGTAGCCGCAGAGATCCTTGTGGTCGTAGGGGTCTATGACGAGGGAAAAGCCAGAGCTTTGAAGCTCGAAGCAGGCGTGGCCGTGCCAGATGATATCCACAGTGAAACAACCTCCCGTTCCCCACCCGTGCGCCAATCAGAGACGGGTGGAGGTTTAAAAGTTGAAATCGTTCCCCACTTGTGCTAAAATGCGGCTTATAACAGCGACAAGGAGGCAGATATGCTTAAAAAGATCACATGCCTTGTGGTAGTCACGGCGCTGCTGTGCGCGGTCCCTGTGTTCGCGGCGGAGCCTGAGCTTAAGACCAGCGAGGCCGGGATACAGTTCATCAAGGAGCAGGAGGGATTCTCGGCCACGGCCTATGAGGATTCCATCGGCTGGGCGATAGGCTACGGCACCCACTGCGACGTGAGCCTGTACCCGAACGGTATCACTGAGAAGGAAGCCGACAGGCTGCTGCGCGAGCATCTCGTGGAGACGGAGGGCTACATAGACAACGCGCTGGCCGAACTGGGCACGACGCTCAGCCAGTACCAGTACGACGCCATATCGAGCCTGACCTATAACATAGGCGTTGGCTGGCTGCACAGCGGCTACAGATTATATAATGTCCTTGCCTACGGCGTGCACAACTACACGGACGAGTACATTGTAAACATCTTTGCGCGTTATAGCAATACCCTCGGCGAAGATACGGTGGAACAGCTGGTCGAGCGCAGGTTCAGGGAGGCGCTGATCTTCCTCTATGGCGACTACGGCTTCGGCGGCACGCCGAAGTATGAGTTTGAGTATAAGGAGCTGGAAGACGGCGACTACGAGCTGTACCACCGGGTTTGGGCTGAGTATAGTGAGGCAAAGTTCAGCGACGTGCCGTATACGGAGTGGTACTATGTGTACGTGTCGCCTCTGACGTATGCGGGGGTGATCGACGGTTATCCTGACGGCAGCTTCAGACCGAACAGCGATGTGACGGCCGGAGAGGCGATAAAGCTTATCCTGCTGGCGGCGGGATACCCTGAGCAGAACCAGCCTGAGGACCGGCACTGGGCGAGCGAGTACCTGAGCCTTGCGGTGTCCGAGGGACTGCTCGAGCCGGGAGAGGTGAGGGATTTGAGCGGCGGCATAGACCGGCTGACGGTGGCGAAGCTGGCGGCGAAGGCGCTGGGACTGAGCGAGGGCAGCGGCGCGCCCTTCACGGACACATCTGACCCATGGGTCGCGGCTCTTTACCACGCCGGAGTGGTAGAAGGCAGCTATGTCGGTGAAAACCTGATCTACCAGCCCTACGACAGCATGAGCCGCGCCGAGTTGAGCGCAGTGGTGTGGAGGATATATAATCTGTAACACGAACGATTGTATGGGAAGTTCCATCTCATTTCTAGGTTTTTACCATAGGAATGTGGTGGAACTTTCTGTACTCTTGAACTGCCATATGCCGCTGATGAATGTCTGCTTGAAAAGAGACCGATATCGGGTTATAATAATATGGTTTAAGCCAAATGTGTGAGGCGGAGTATGAGAGAGAGCATTTTTATCAAAGGCGCAAGGGAAAACAACCTTAAAAACATCGACCTCGAGATACCGCGCGAGAAGCTCGTGGTGTTTACGGGCCTGTCGGGCAGCGGCAAGTCCAGCCTTGCCTTCGAGACCATCTATGCCGAAGGCCAGAGACGCTATGTCGAGAGCCTCTCGAGCTACGCGCGCATGTTCCTCGGCCAGATGGACAAGCCCGACGTAGACTACATCGAGGGCCTTTCCCCGGCCATATCCATAGACCAGAAGACCACCAGCCGCAACCCGCGCTCCACCGTAGGCACCGTAACTGAGATATACGACTACCTTCGCCTGCTCTGGGCGCGCATCGGCGTTCCTCACTGCCCCAAGTGCGGCAAGGAGATACGGCAGCAGACCATCGACCAGATAGTCGATCAGGTACTGGCCTGGCCCGAGGGCTCGCGTATCCAGGTGCTCGCGCCCGTAGTGCGCTCCCGCAAGGGTGAGCATACTAAGGTCTTCGAGGACGCGCGCAAGTCCGGCTATGTCCGCGTGCGCGTCGACGGTGCGGTCTACGACCTCTCCGAAGAAATTAAACTCGAAAAAAACAAAAAACACAACATCGAGGTCGTCGTAGACCGTCTGGTCGTGCGGCCCGATTCCGCGCGGCGGCTGACCGATTCCATCGAGACGGCCTGCTCGCTCGCGGGCGGGCTGGTGCTCATCGACTGCCCCGCCGACGGCCGCGAGCAGCTCTTTTCCCAGAACTACGCCTGCGAGGACTGCGGTATCTCGATAGAAGAACTGACGCCGAGGATGTTCTCCTTCAACAGCCCCTACGGCGCCTGCCCGACCTGCGCGGGTCTCGGCAGCCAGCTGAGGGCCGACCCGGCGCTGCTCATAAAGAACTCGGAGCTTTCCATACTCCAGGGCGGCCTGCAGGCGCCCGGCTGGGCCAATGTCAAGGGCGACAGCATTGCCAAAATGTACTATGACGCCCTTGCGAAAAAGTACCATTTCAAGCTCACTACTCCCATAAAAGACCTGCCCAAAGAGGTCATGGATGTCATCATGTACGGCACGGGCGGGGAAGCGCTGGAGCTTCAATATGAGACCGCGCGCGGTACGGGTACGCTCCGCCAGCCCTTCGAGGGGCTGGTCAACAGCCTCGAGCGGAGGTATCGCGAGACGCAGAGCCAGTCGATGCGCGAGGAATACGAGGAATACCTCGGCGAGTTCCCCTGCCCGGACTGCCGCGGCAAGCGGCTCAAAAAGGAGGCGCTGGCCGTCACGGTCGGCGGTATGTCGATAATAGACTTCTGTGCCATGCCGGTGACGAAAGAGCTGGAGTTTATGGAGGCCCTGCCCCGGTCGCTCGGCGCGCGGGACATGATGATAGCCGGGCGGATACTCAAGGAGATACGCTCTCGGCTCAATTTCCTTGCGAGCGTGGGCCTGCAGTACCTGACGCTCTCGCGCGCGGCGGCGACGCTCTCGGGCGGCGAGAGCCAGAGGATAAGGCTCGCGACGCAGATCGGCTCCTCGCTCATGGGCGTGCTCTATATCCTCGACGAGCCGAGCATCGGCCTGCATCAGCGGGACAACGGCAAGCTCATAAACACGCTCAAGGAGCTGCGCGACCTTGGCAACACGCTAATCGTCGTCGAGCACGACGAGGACACGATGAGGGCCGCGGACTGGATAGTGGACATCGGCCCCGGCGCGGGCGTACACGGCGGCGAGGTCGTGGTGCAGGGCACGGTGGAGGACATCTGCACCGAGCCGAGGAGCATCACAGGGCAGTATCTCTCGGGCCAGAGGAAGATACCCGTGCCCGCCAAAAGACGCGCGGGGAATGGAAAAAGCCTCGTCATACGCGGCGCGAGCGAGAACAATTTGAAGGATATAGACGTCGAAATACCGCTCGGCGTGCTCACGGCGGTGACGGGCGTCTCGGGCAGCGGCAAGTCCAGCCTCGTGAACGAGGTGCTGTACAAGACCCTCGCTGCGGTGAAAAACCGCGCTCACGTCCGGCCCGGGCGCTGCCTGGGCATAGACGGGTTGGAGAACGTGGACAAGGTCATCTGCATCGACCAGTCGCCCATTGGCCGGACGCCGAGGTCGAACCCTGCGACGTATACCGGCGTGTTCAACGACATACGCGAGCTGTTCTCGAGCACCGAGGACGCGAAGCTGCGCGGCTACGGGCCGGGCCGGTTCTCCTTCAACACGAAGGGCGGGCGCTGCGAGGCCTGCTCGGGCGACGGACTCATAAAGATAGAGATGCATTTCCTGCCGGACGTCTACGTCCCCTGCGACGTGTGCAAGGGCAAGCGATATAACCGCGAGACGCTGGAGGTGCGGTATAAGGGCAAGAATATCTCCGACGTGCTGGACATGACGGTGGAGGAGGCGCTTGAGTTTTTCAGGAACCTCCCGAAGATACGCGACAAGATACAGTCGCTGTTCGACGTGGGGCTGGGCTATGTGAAGCTGGGGCAGTCGTCCACGACGCTGTCCGGCGGCGAGGCACAGAGGGTGAAGCTGGCGACGGAGCTGTCGAAGCGCTCGACGGGCGCGACGGTGTATGTGCTCGACGAACCGACGACGGGCCTGCACACGGCAGACGTGCAGAAGCTGATAACCATTTTGGACAGGCTGGCGGACGCGGGCAATACGGTGGTGGTCATCGAGCACAATCTGGACGTCATCAAGGTCGCTGACCACATCATCGACCTCGGTCCCGAGGGCGGCGACGCCGGCGGCACGGTGGTGTTCACCGGCACGCCCGAAGACTGCGCTGAGTGCGCCGGGAGTGCAACAGGGGAGTACCTGAAAAAGGTGCTCGTCTGAAAGAATGAAGTTTTCGCCCGCCTTTTACAACAGGCGGCGGGGTCCATGGGCGGCGCCCCTGGACGCGCTCCGCAGAGCGCGGAATGCCTGATGCTGAATAAGCGCAGGAGGGGGTCCAAGGGGGGATCCTCGCCGGGGGTCCCCCCTTGCATCTTACGGAGGTCATAAAAACATGGTAGATTACATCGTAGAAGCCATAACCGGGGCGGACGTGGGGAAATACCTCGCCACGTTCATCATCTCAATGATACCGATCATCGAACTGCGCGGAGCCATACCGATAGGCGTGGGGCTGGGCCTCACGCATATCGAGGCCATGGCCATAAGCGTCATAGGCAACATGCTGCCTGTGCCGTTTATTATCCTTTTCATCCGGCCGATCTTCAAGTGGATGACACAGAAAAGCGAAAAGCTCGGACGCCTTGCGCGGAAGCTCGAGGCAAAGGCCGAGGGCAAGTGGGACAGGATACACAGGTTCCAGTTCTTCGCACTGACGCTCTTTGTGGCGATACCGCTGCCCGGCACTGGCGCGTGGACCGGCGCTCTTATCGCGGCGGTCATGAACATGCGCCTTCGCAACGCCCTGCCCTCGGTGCTGCTGGGCGTGGTCATCGCGGGAATACTGGTCACGGGTCTGACCTACGGCTTCACCTCGATTTTTGTTTAACTAAAATCTCAGCCGCCCCATAGACTGTACAGAAGGGGGTGGCGAGGTGTTCTGGAAAATATTGCTCTGCGCCGTCGCGGCGGGACTGGTAGTGGTGTTCATCTGGTCGCTGCGGGGCTCGCTGCTGCTGCCCGTGCGTTGCGGGCGGAACACGGCGCTGGATATCCTGCTGCGTGTCTCGGGCAGCGAGCCGAGGCTGGAGGAGACCGTCTGCGCGCTCATGTGGCTCCGGGAAAACGGCACGCTCAGAGGGCGCATAGTGATAGACGACTGTGGAATGGACGAGGAAACGCGAGAGCTGGCAAGGCTCCTGACAAAGCGCTGGGACTGCGTGTGCCTCGGAATGGATGGGGAAGAATGGACGAACGGGAAGAACTCAGCGAGCTCTCAGGCAGAGTCATAAGCGTCATATACGCGAACGAGGAAAACGGCTATACGGTGCTGCGGCTGGACACCATGGACGGCGGGGTGACGACGGTGGTCGGCACGCTGCCATCTGCCTGCGCGGGCGAGGAGCTGCATGCTTTCGGCGAGTGGATGACTCATCCGAGCCACGGCAGGCAGTTCAAGGCCGAGTACGCTGAGCGCAGCCTGCCGAGGACGACCGAGGCCATCTACGCCTACCTCGCGGGCCGGGCGGTCAGGGGCATAGGCCCGGCAACGGCGACGCTTATCGTGGACCGCTTCGGCGACAAGACGCTCGACGTGCTTGAGAACCATCCCGAAAAGCTCGCAGAGATACGTGGCATCAGCCATGAAAAGGCTATGAGAATGTCGGCGGATTTCCGGCGTCAGGCGGGGTTGAGAAGGCTTATGGAGTTCCTCTGCGGCCACGGGCTTCGGCCGCTGCTGGCAGTGAGGCTGTATAAATTCTACGGCGAAGGTTCCATGGACGTGCTCGGCGGCGACCCCTACATACTGGCTGCGCCGCACATAGGCGGCAGCTTCGCCGAGGCGGATCACCTCGCCTTTGACCTCGGCTGTGAGCAGGACGACCCGAACCGCGTCCGCGCGGCGGTCATCTTCGAGCTGAGGCACAACGCGAACAACGGTCACTGTTTCATACCCTCGGACAAGCTCATCGCGGCCACGGCGCAGTTCATAGGAGCGGAGCCTGATAACGTCGCGGCGGCCATCGAGGAGCTGGAGGCGCGCGGACTCGTCACCAGAAGCCCCCTCGCGGGCCGGGACGCCTGCTATCTCACCGAGCTGTACGAGGCCGAGACCAGCGTCGCGCGCAGGCTCATGAAACTCGCCGAGACCCCAAAACCGGAGGACGAGGGCACGCGCAGGCTGGTGGAGCGGATGGAGGCCCTGGGCGGTATAGTGTACGCGCCTCTGCAGCGCGAGGCCCTGAGCCTTGCGGCGAGATGCCGGGTCATGGCGCTCACCGGCGGCCCCGGCACCGGCAAGACCACCTCCCTGCGCGGGATACTGAACATGTACGACAGCCTCGGCATTGAGACCCTGCTCACCGCGCCGACGGGCCGGGCCGCAAAACGCATGTCCGAACTCACGGGCCGCGAAGCCCAGACCATACACCGGCTGCTCGGCGCAGGCTACTCCGCCGAGGGCGAGGAGACCGTGTTCGCGAAGGACGAGGACGACCCGCTCGAGTGCGGCGCGGTGGTGCTGGACGAGTGCTCGATGGTTGACATAACGCTTATGAATGCGCTGCTCTCGGCGTTGCCGGAGGATTGCAGGCTGATACTGGTGGGCGACGCGGACCAGCTGCCGAGCGTTGGCCCGGGGAGGGTGTTCTCGGACATTCTGCGCTCGGAGGCGATACCGGCGGTGAGGCTGACGGAGATTTTCCGGCAGGCGGAGGACAGCCGCATCGTGAAGTACGCGCACATGATAAACCGGGGCGAGCACCCGGAGCTGCGCGGGAACTCGGGGGATTTTTTCCTGCTCAACCGGCGGGACGAGGCGCGGGCGGCGGACACGATAGTGGAGCTTTGCGCCGAGCGGCTGCCTAAGCGGATGGGTATCGCGCCGGAGGAGATACAGGTGCTGACACCGACGAGGAAGGGAGAGCTTGGTTCCGCGGCGCTCAACCGGAGGCTGCAGGCGGCGCTCAATCCTGCGGCAAAGGGGAAAAACGAGAAAAATTTTGGCGAAGTCACCTTCCGCGAGGGCGACAGGGTGATGCAAATTCGGAATAACTATGATATAATCTGGCACAGGAGCACCCTGCCGGGGCAGAAGCCTGAGGCGGGGGCCGGGATATATAACGGAGATATAGGGTATATACTGGGCATCGACGCGGAGAACGAGGCGCTGACGGTGGACTTCGACGGGCGCGTGGCGACGCTGAGCTTTGAACAGCTCATGCAGCTCGAGCACGCTTGGGCGATGACGGTGCACAAGTCGCAGGGCAGCGAGTACCGGGCAGTAGTGCTGGCGCTTGCGCAGGCGGCGCCGAGGCTGCTGACGCGGGGCGTGCTGTATACGGCGGTCACGCGGGCAAAGGAGCTGCTCATCGCGGTCGGGGACGAGGAAACGGCGCACAGGATGATAGACAACCACGTTCAGTCAAGGCGGTACAGCGGCCTGAGGATCAGGCTCTGCTCTGAAAAATAGAGAAGGAGGCGTGATTGCCGTGCCGAAGTCGAGAAGCGGGATACTGGATATCATCTTTCCTCCGCGCTGTGCGTTCTGTCGGAAGCTGCTGAAGCGGGGCGAGAGCGGCATGTGCGCAGACTGCGAGAGGGACCTGCCGTATACGAAGCCGACGGAGCGGGCCGGGACGGACTTTGTCGAGGCCTGCGTAGCGCCGCTCAGGTACGAGGGCGCGGTGAGGGAGGCCCTGCACCGGTACAAGTTTCAGGGCGTCACGGCCTACGCGGGCGTGTTCGGGCGGCTGGTTGCCGAGTGCGTGCAGGAGCGGCTCAAGGGCGAGTACGACCTGATATCGTGGGTGCCGCTCTCGAGCGAGCGGCTGAAGGAGCGCGGCTACGATCAGGCGATGCTCATCGCCATGGCAGCGGCGTTGGAGCTGAACGACGTGGCGGTGGAGACGCTCAGGAAAAAGAAGAATGTGGCTCCGCAGTCCGGTACCGGCAGTCTGGAGAAGCGGCGCGCGAACATTTCGGGCGCGTACGAGACGATAGACCACGAGCTGGTCGAGGGCCGGAGGATACTGCTCATCGACGATATAATCACGACGGGCGCCACGGTGTCCGAGTGCGCGAGGATGCTGGGCATGGCGGGCGCTGAGAGCGTCGTGTGCGCGGCGGTGGCAAAGGTGGATTAATTTGGGCCGAAGCGGTCAATGATTACGGTAAGACTGGAAAGGTGCTAAAGCTATGCTGATATTTGAACGGGATATAGCGCTCGACATGGGGACGACAGGAGTCCTGCTCTATTCGAGGGGCAAGGGCGTGCAGATAAGGGAGCCGACCATCGTGGCGGTGGACAAGTTCTCGGGCAAGCTGCTGAAGGTGGGGCACGAGGCGCAGAAGATGCTGGGCCGGACACCGGCGAGCATCGTGCCGATACAGCCTATCATGGACGGCGTCATCTCTGACTATGACATGACGGTGGCAATGCTCAAGGAGCTTATCGGGCGTGTGACGAGCTTCAGCCTGTTCAAACCGAGGGTGCTGGTGTGCGTGCCAGGCAGCATCACGGGCGTGGAGGAGCGCGCCGTGATAGACGCGGTGGTAGAAGCCGGCGCGAGGAAGGTGTATCTGGTAGAGAGTGCGGTTGCTACGGCCTATGGTGCGGGTATAGACGTGTCGAAGCCGGACGGCCACCTCATCATCGATATAGGCGGCGGCACGACTGAGACGGCGGTGGTGTCGCTGGGCGGGGTCGCCGAGTGCGAGTCGATCAAGGTCGCAGGCGGCAGCTTCGACGACGCGATAATCAGGTACGTCCGGCGCAGGTACAACGTGCTCATAGGCGCGAAGACTGCGGAGGAGGTCAAGATAAACATAGGCTGTGTGGTGCCGAAGCCCGAGGTAGGCATTGAGGAGGTAAAGGGTCGAGACCTCGTGACTGGCCTGCCGAAGATGATTAAGCTGAGTTCGACGGAGCTTGCGGAGGTGCTCATGGAGCCTGCGCGGGAGATACTGGAGAGCGTGCACTACGTGCTGGAGCGCACGCCGCCGGAGCTGGTTGCGGACATTTCGCAAAACGGCATTGTGATGTCGGGCGGCAGCAGCCTCATCTATGGCATAGATATGCTGGTGGAGCACGACACGAAGCTGCGCACGGTGGTCGTGGACGACCCCATCTCCTGCGCGGCCTACGGCGCAGGCAAGATGCTCCTGCGCCTGAACGAGCTGCCCGAGGGCATGGTGAACTTCGCAAGAAAGCGGCAGCTGCAGAACTGAACAGAGAAAAATAAAACGGAGCGTACCGGATGGTACGCTCCGCTCAGCCTGTAGAAAAACCTGCTTTGGCGATCAGGCCAGAGCAGGTTTTTTGCTTGGAAAGGAAAGCGGAAAGGGAAAAAGCAGCAAAATGGCGGGCGCATTTTCGCGCAGCCTTGTTCGTTTGCCGCCATCCGGCCCCGGATGACTGGCCTTCCATTTCCAGGTGG